>WPCG01096066.1_pt1 | contig 22768 bp, 21 predicted proteins | sample 5403311 | NCBI WGS metagenome assembly WPCG01 (sample SAMN12869467, study PRJNA574797) | sludge metagenome | isolation source: wastewater treatment of Control | place: China:Beijing | collected 2019-05-17 | reverse complement strand
CTATGAGATTGATATCCTCTTTGCTTCGATGGAGGAGCTGCCTGAAGATGATGAACAACTGATGGCACGATATACCGCATATCGTATCTGGACAGATGCACTCCGATCAGCAAGCAAGGTGGTGAATGATGATTATTCCCTATATAATGCACACCTGAGAAGGGCTGACCAGTTCTATGATGCATTCAATTATGTGGACTGGAAAAGGGAGCTGAACGAAGCAAAGACATTGGTTGAGGGAATGGAGCAGACTGCCCTCTCTGCTGCATACAGCCTTGATACAATTCCCGAAGGGTTCTTTTCTTCAAAAGAGAACGCAGAACTTCTGAGAACGCGGGCTGCAATCATGAAGATCCACCGCGAAATGCCGATCCTCAGAAGTGAACTGGATCTGTTGCTACGCACAGGATAAGTACCTTCTCCCTTCCTACTTACCTATTTCCATCACAACTCATTTACCCTCTGAGGCATCAGAATATCTATATGCCCAGGGATGAGCTGATCATCGTTATAGCGGGAATAGCTGTTGTTCTCATCATCGGTTTTTTTGTCCAGCAGCCTGCGCTCCCCTTTTCCCTTCCATGGGACATGGAGGAAGGTCCTTCATTTATCTCTGATGTGGCTCCGGAGACTCCGCCAATGCCGGATCAGATCACCATCCCTCCCGGACAGCTGACGCAGGTTGTCTTCCAGATCCCCGTTGATGAGCCTGACACAGTAGATACAAAACTGCCTGATCAGGTGAAACTCCAGACAAGCGATACCGCCCGTTCATTTAGTTGGTACTACGGGGAGTCGTTTTATACCTGGACTATTCATATTCCGGCAAGCCGGTATAATTATCTGGCAACTCTTCCCCGTGACAAACCAAGACCAGCTGATTACATCATGTCCGATCGTGGGAGGGCAGAACTGGATCTCGTGATTCAGGATCTCATCACTCTTGCAGGTTCAAGGAATCTCAATGATGACCAGAGACGCGATATGGTTATTGCCTTTGTCCAGTCGCTTCCAAATAACAGGTGGGGTGCAGTTGTTGATTATGATGATTATCCAAAGTATCCTCTCCAGACCCTGTACGATGGAGGTGGTGACAGCCAGGATACGGCTATTCTTCTCACAGCCCTCCTTCGTCTCCTCGGTATTGAAGCATCTCTTCTTGAAACGCCACGGCATTATGCGGTTGTCCTGCCGCTGACTGAAGCCGATAAGAAGGCGAATAAGGTATACCTGTACCAGAAGGATGCAGACACCATCCTGAAAGGCAATTATCTTGATGAAAATAACAATATCCGGGATTACTATCACAATAATCCCGGGGTTCTCAGTAGAAGTTACATTTACATCGAATCAAATATCCCGGGCAACCCCATGGGTTCTATGCCTGTCCAATTCAGAAATGCGTATATACAGAGCCTCTACGATATTAATTACCGTCCTGAACAACCGATTACAGGTGCGGTTATTCACCATCCCATTCGAAATCCGGATGCTGATCTGAGCTTTAGTGCCCGCCTTGTCCACTCTGATCAGCGGTATGCGTACTATCAGGTCTACTATACTATCTCAAGTACCGGAACCGGGCCCGCACGTGACCTCACCGTTGATATGACTGCGTATCCTGCAGATGGTGTGACTGATCCCTGGATATTCACAGAATCAGAATCTGTTCCACCTGTACCTGAAGGTGAAACCCGGGTTGTCGAAGGAACATTGCAGATTCCAAGGAACTCTGTGGTTCAGATAGAATGTATCCTGAGGGGATCAGGTATCGAGCAGAAAAAGAGGTTGAGTGAAGTATTTACAACCTGATATCTGGCTGTAAAATTATGAGGTGCCCCGGTTACCGGAGGTAGAATCCAAGGGGCTCTATTGTCGTCTCATTCTTTTTGTATGCTTCAATTGCCATTGCAGCAGCATCTGCTGCCGGGATAGTTGTGATATAGGGGATCCCATAATCAACGGCAATACGCATGATCTGGTAGTGATCCTGTCGTGATGTTTTGTCTGAGGGTGTGTTGATTATGAGCTGGATCTCGCCCCTCCGCATCATATCGATGACATTTGGCGATCCCTCCTGCACTTTCCGGACAAGGTTCATCCGGATGCCTGCCTGGGCAAGATGCTGGACTGTACCTGACGTCCCATAGAGCTCAAGCCCGAGATCCTGGAGTTTGCGTGCTATTGGTATGCTGACCTCTTTCTGGTCGTCATTAACGGAGATGAAGATACGCCCTTGTAGAGGGAGAGTATTGTCAGCAGCAAGGCTTGCCTTAAAAAAGGCACGTCCAAAGTCAAAATCAATCCCCATAACTTCGCCGGTACTCTTCATTTCCGGACCAAGAACTGCATCGACACCGGGGAGTTTGTTAAAGGGAAGGAGAACCTCCTTCACCGCCACATGGCGAATATCACGTTCGGTGTAGCCGATCTCCGATATGCTCTCTCCAAGCATGATCCGTGCAGCGATTTTTGCGAGTGGAATACCGGTTGCCTTTGATACAAAGGGCACTGTCCGGCTTGCACGCGGATTGGCTTCGAGTACATAGACCTGATTGTTCTGGATTGCATACTGGATATTTATGAGGCCGACAACGCCAAGACCAAGAGCAAGTTTCCGGGTATATTCCCGAACGGTGGCGATCGTCTCGGGACGGAGTGACTGGGTTGGTATGACACATGCCGAATCCCCTGAATGGACTCCAGCCTCTTCAATATGCTCCATAATACCGCCTATCAGGACATCAGTTCCATCACAGACTGCATCAACGTCAAGCTCGACTGCATCCTGAAGGAACCTGTCTATCAGGACAGGGTGTTTTTTGCTGACACGGACGGCTTCCTTGATATAGGTCCCAAGCTCGATATCATCGTGAACGAGCTCCATTGCCCGGCCGCCAAGGACGTAGGATGGCCGTACAAGGACGGGGTAGCCGATCCGGTTTGCAATGGAGAATGCTTCCTCTTCAGAGTAGGCTGATCCGTTTGCAGGGCTTGGAATCCCAAGTTCTTCGAGGAGAAGACTAAAACGGTCACGGTCTTCTGCAATGTCCATCGCATCGGGAGTTGTTCCAAGTATCTGAGTGGAGAGTCCGAGACGTTTGATCTCCTCGCTGATCGGGATAGTTAGGTTGACGGAATTCTGCCCTCCAAACTGTACCATGACGCCATGATAGCCATCACTCCGGAGAATGTTCATGACATCCTCAAGCTGCATCGGCTCAAAGAAGAGCCGATCTGAAGTATCAAAGTCTGTTGAGACCGTCTCCGGATTATTATTCACGACATGGACTTCAACACCACGTTCCCTGAGCGCCTGGATTGCATGAACCGTGCAGTAATCAAACTCAATCCCCTGCCCGATCCGGATCGGCCCGGATCCAAGGATGAGAATCTTCTGTGCATCATTCTTTGTCAGTTCGCACCCTGTCTCCCAGGTTGAGTAGTAATAGGGAGTCTGTGCCGGGAACTCTGCCGCACAGGTATCAACCATCTTATATGTGGGATTGCCGGTTATTGCTTCGAGAGCGGCAATGGTTTTTCCTGTTCGTTCAGCAAGTTCGGTATTTGAGAATCCAAATTTCTTTGCATCCTGTAATTCTTTGTCGGTTGATTCCGGGGAGAGTGATTGTTCGATCTGAACAATATGCCGGATTTTTTCCAGGAAGAAGGGCTCTATCTGGGTGAGCGTGTGAATCTCTTCTAATGAGAAGCCGATTCGAAACGCGTCAAAGAGGGTAGAGAATCGCTCATCGGTCGGACGCTGGAGAATCATCCGTATTTCATCGGGATTGGTGTGGGTAATAACATCGGTGTCGATTGAGCGGAGTGCTTTTTTGAATCCCTCTTCGAGAGTCCGGCCGATTGCCATCACTTCACCGGTGCTCTTCATGGCAGTGGTGAGCGATCGGTCAGCGGTCTTGAATTTATCAAATGGCCAGCGGGGAACCTTCACAACCACATAATCGATGGCAGGTTCAAATGATGCCGGGGTGCATCCGGTGACAGAATTGGTGATCTCATCCAGCCTCATCCCAATGGCTATCTTGGCAGTGACCCGTGCGATCGGGTATCCGGTTGCTTTTGAGGCGAGTGCAGATGAACGGGAGACCCTGGGATTCACTTCGATAACCCGGTAATCTCCATCTTTAAAGGCATACTGGACATTACAGCCTCCCTGAACACCAAGTGCCCGGATGATCTTTATGGAGGCTGTCCTGAGCATCTGGTACTGGTCATCACGGAGTGTAAGGATTGGGGCAACAACTACACTCTCACCGGTATGGACACCCATCGGATCGACATTCTCCATACCGCAGATGATGATACAGGTGTCAGCTGCATCCCGCATCACCTCAAATTCTATCTCGTTCCAGCCTTTGACACTCTCTTCGACAAGTACCTGCCGTATCCTTGACTTTGAAAGCCCCATCTCGACGATCCGTCGGAGTTCCTCCTCGGTTGTGGCAACTCCACCGCCTGATCCTCCCAGTGTATATGCCGGGCGGATGATTGCGGGAAGGCCAACCGTCTTCAATGCTTCATCCACCTGATCGAGGCGTGTCAGGATCATCGATTTTGGTACGGGCTCATTTATCCTGTTCATCAGGTCACGGAACTTCTCCCGATCCTCGCCCATGTAAATGGCATTCAGCGGGGTGCCGAGGATCTCTATGCCCTCAAGGGCACCGAGTTCAGCAAGTTCTGCGGTGAGGTTCAGCCCGGTCTGTCCGCCAAGGCCACTTAATATCCCATCCGGCTTCTCTTTCTCGATGATCTTTGCAATTATATCGGCTTTCAGTGGTTCGACATAGACAACATCGGCCGTCTCCGGATCGGTCATAATGGTAGCCGGGTTAGAATTTACAAGGACAACAGAGATCCCCTCTTCCCTGAGCGCCCGGCAGGCCTGTGTTCCAGAAAAATCGAACTCGGCTGCCTGCCCGATCTGGATTGGACCTGATCCAATCAGCAGCACTTTCTTTATGTGTGATAATTTAGGCATCCGGAATGCTCCTGTAGATCATATCAAAGATTGGTTCTTCCGTATCATGCGGTCCACCGTGGGCTTCAGGATGGAACTGGACGCAGGAGATATTTAAGTGACGATCAACGAATCCTTCGAGGGTGTTGTCGTTCACATTTGTATAGCTCACCTGGCATCCTTCCGGAAGCGACTCCGCATCAACGACATACCCATGATTCTGAGTTGTTATGGATATCGTTCCATCACTACACCGTACAGGCTGGTTTGATCCCCTGTGTCCGAATTTCAGCTTGTGGGTGTCTCCACCAAGAGCAAGTGCCAGGATCTGGTTGCCCATGCAGATACCAAATATCGGGATCTCGCCTATGTATCGTTTGACGGTATCGATTGCATGTGTTGCACGTTTTGGATCGCCGGGTCCATTGCTGACGAAGAGTGCCTGCGGTCTGCAGGCATCTATCTCGTCCTTTGTTGCAGTGTAGGGGAAGACATATACATCTGCATCCCGCCTTCGCAGGCTGATGACGATATTCTTCTTCACCCCAAGATCAAGGACGGCGATCCGTTTTCCTTTGCCCCGTACATGATAGGGATCGGTGCAGGTGACTGACTGTATCAGATCAATATCTGAGATCTGCGGCGCCTTTCGTGCCATCTCAACTGCATACTCTCCATTATCATCCCCGACAATCAGTGCAGATCTGAGTGTGCCATGGAGCCGGGTATTTATTGTAAGCATTCGTGTGTCGATTCCTGATAGTCCATGCAGTCCCTGATCCTCAAAAAAAGTGATTAACGAAGGATTGTGTTTTGGGAATTTGCACACTTCATGAGTGATACATCCCCGTGCATGGATGAGAGGGTTCTGAAAATTTGCAAAATCTACACCATAATTGCCGATGAGCGGATAGGTAAACATGAGTAGCTGTCCCGCGTAGCTGGGATCAGTCAGCGCCTCCATATATCCTGCCATCTGTGTGGTGAAGACCAGTTCTCCGGTGCTTTCTCCTTCAGCACCAAAACCCTCTCCTACAAAAAAGTTTCCGTCTTCAAGCCCCAAAACCGCCTTCATGAATGACCATAATCATTCTGTTTCCATCTCATATTAACAGTGGGGGCAGATTGGTACTATACACTGGGGTTTTGGTTTGATCTGTGTTATCCTTCCTTGAAAAATAACCCGTTTGCCTTTTTTTGTATTGAATTATCGATTTTTTGTATGCGCGATGGAAAAAGGTGGATTATCGGGAGAGGATCGCCATGATGATCTTCCCGTATGCCGGCCGTGTGATGACGACTCCAATTAAGACGCCAAGGATGGTGATGATGGCAAATCCACGAAGTGATGAGAGATCCATCACGGCAAGCGGGAGCATCGCGATGATCATCGTGGAGGCGGCAACTATGATGATGCCAAGCGCCCGTGCGAGCCGTTTGAGATAGACATTTGGTGAGGGCACCTTTCCTTCGTGAAGTACTTCGTCGGTGATGACGACGAGCTGATCGATGCTTGTTCCAAGAACTGCAATAAGACCGGCAATAGCTGCGAGATCGAGCTGGGTAAAGTACCGTGCAATTCCAAGGAGGATAATGATCTCCGAGGTGTTGATCAGGAGCATCGGAATGACAATGCTTGGTTCACGGTACCGGTAATAGACGACCAGTCCCACAGTAAGGAGTGCGATAATACCGGCGATGATACTCATCGTCTTGAAGTGTTCTCCAAGAGCGGCTGAGACTGACCCTGATCCGGCGATGGTGACATCAACCGGAAGCGCACCGGCACGAAGGTGAATTTCGAGGATCATTGCCCTGTTCAGTGCCTCTTCTCCAACACCAGTTGATGCAACAAGGTTTCTGACCTCCTCGACCTTCAGCCGTGCGGCAAGATCAGTTGAGAGCGGTGCACTGTAGACCATTTCGTCGTCCAGAAGCATCATCAGTTCATGCTCCATCGGCCGATCTGTTGCCCCTGTACGGATAGCGGCTTCCCGTAATGCGCGTGCGCCTTCATCGTTGATGGTGAATGGAACCCCCCAGTTACTGCTTCCGATTGGGTTCTGTGCAGGGTTCCCGACACTTGTTATTGCGTCACCATAGAGGACATGTTCGGTCTCATCACCGGTGGTCTGAATTCTGATATCGAACCTGCCCTGCTGCCCGACGATCTCCTGTGCGGTGATCATGTCGACGCCTGCAAGTTCTATCCGGATATATCGTGAGGCGCCGCCGAATGTGGTGAGGGTGTTCACCTTGGCATCTCTCGTTCCGAGGCGGTTGATCTTCTCTTCCAGGATGCGTTTGACGGTTTCTGCGGTTTCAGGACCTACCCCTATCTCATAGCTGGTGATCGTTGCGCCGTATTCTGCGAATACCGGTTCCAGCTCTTCCCGGGTGAATGGTTTTCGTATCTCAACAACATTTGCCTCTATGAGTGATACTTCTGTGTCGAGATCGTTTGATATTCCAAGCAGGAGTTCCTCAACGGAGCCGGTTGTTTCAAAGGTAACTAATTCTGCCTTATATTCAAGCTGTATCCATGATCCGCCCTCCAGATCCAGGCCAAGCTGAACATTCCCCTGAATGCCCTTATCAAAGGCGGGGGGAAGCAGATAGATCGAAACGGCTGAGAGAATAAGTGCTGCAATAAGCACCAGTATGCGCCAGTCACGCATGAGAGAATTGGAATCGTCTTTTGTCATCTCTTCACCCCTTTTGCTGCTTTTCCACTCTGCACATACCATTTCAGAATTCCGGCATTGAACATCCAGGTGTTCATCAGATCAACGAGAAGACCGATCAACAGGACGGCTGCAATCTGCATGATGATCTCTATTCCTCCGATCCACGAGACGACCAACAGTGCGAGGACCGCAGAAAGGGTCGTTGTTGTCATGATAAAGCCTGTCCTGAATGCATTTTTCAGTTTTTCCTCGAGTTTCCCCTGCCGTTTCAGGATACGGGTTGTCAGGAGGATGTCGCTGTCGACAGAATAGCCGATGAGCATCAGAAGTGCGGCCGTTGTGCCAAGTGAGAGGGGTAGTCCTATCACATCCATGATTGCTGCGGTTATGAGGATATCAGTGAATGCAGCAAAGACGACTGCAATAGAGGGTATCACAGTTCTAAAGGCGATGAATACGATGACTGCCATCCCGATGAACGAGAAGAGGAGGGCAATAAGTGCCTGCTGCTGGAGTGTCTCGCCAAACGACTCTCCGATCTGATCCACTTTTGCATCAGGATACCGCGTAGCTATATCCTGGGAGAGTGAGCGGAACTGTTCATCAGACATTGGCCCGAACCGAAGGTAGTTTCCCCTGTTTAAGCCTTCACCGATACTGATCAGAGGATATGCTGCAAAATACGCCTCCAACTGTTCAGGTGTATCATCGCTCATCACTGTTACCGCCGTTCCCCCGGCAAAATCAATCCCAAGATTGATAGGAACACCGGAGATCATGAAATTGGCCCCGATGATTATCAGTCCGATGAGCGTGATGACAAGCGGCACCGCCATCATCTGCTTTGGGGGATATTTATTTACAAGATCGTACAGGTCAAACGCCATAGTGGTAACATTTACGATCTGATTGTTTAAATTATTGGCTATATACGGGATGCAGATACATTGCATTCCACAGGTTGATGGTTACGAAAAGAAAGACGTCCCGGCCGGGACTTGAACCCGGGTCAAAAGCTCCGGAGGCTTCTAGGATGTCCACTACCCTACCGAGACAATTGTTGCAGAAGCCCGAATGCGGGCATTGCGTCTAGATAGATCTGTGTAAAAACAGATAAGGATATCGTTATCGGTGATACTGGTGCCAGATTTTGCATGCACCTTCATGGGAGACCATGCAGGGGCCGACCGGGGTGCGGGGGGTGCATGCTGTGCCGAAGAGCGGGCAGTCGGTTGGTTCAGCGAGACCGCGGAGGAGCTGGTCGCAGATACAGGCGGAGCGCTTCTCGATATGAGGAATTGTCTTATTGAATTTCTTTAATGCGTCATAAATATCATATTCAGGCTTTAATGCAAGACCGGAACCGGGTATGACGGGGAAGCCTCTCCACTCGATGTCGCAGGGTTCAAATACCTCGTACATCAGGGCTTTTGCCTTGGTGTTTCCTTCCCGTGTTACGGCCCTTGGGTAGGCATTCTCCACCTTTGCCTCTTTGTTATTGATCTGTTTTACAAGCATGTACAGGCCAAGCAGGAGATCGTCTGCTTCAAAGCCTGCTACCACCTGGGGGACCGGGAACTGCTCATATTCATCATATCCCATAACAGCGCATACATGCCCCGGCAGTATAAATCCATGAAGGTCCGCTTCTCCCTGGCTGAGGAGCCATTGCATGGCAGGAGGAACGACACGATGGCAGGAGAGGATGCTGAAATTTTCAGGTGGATTCTGGAGGATTGTTGCGGCAACGGTTGGAACTGTTGTCTCAAAACCAACAGAGATGAAGACAACTTCTTTATCAGTATTTTTTGCAATCTCTACTGCCTTATGAATGCCCTGTACGATCCTGATATCACCATCAGCTGATTCGAGCGAACCTTTCGATCCCGGCACCCGGAGGAGATCGCCGTAAGTGGTGATGATCTTTCCTTCTGCTGCAAGATCTATTGCACAGTCTATCTCGCCGGCAGGCGTGATGCAGACGGGGCAGCCGGGCCCCATCACGACCTTCAGTTCTTTTGGGAGGACGCTTCGTATCCCGTGTTTTGCAATAGCTGCTTCGTGTGTGCCGCAGACATGCATGATCCTGACGTCTGACTTAATCTCTTCCTGTATTGCCTTGATGATATCCTTTCCAACCGCCATAGAGATTCTCTCATAGTAGTATGCCCTCCCAGCCAGAAAAGGTTGATTGGTGGAGGCAGGGATTAAACCGGACCATCATCTCCTCTGCTGTTGAGGTTTTTAGATGATCTGAGTATTCGTAAATTGCTCAATAAAGAAAGATTGAATGGCTTTCTTCTCGTCGTCTGTGAGTGTCGTGACCCAGGGTTCTGCGCCGGGGCGGCTGAGCGAGTTGATGTGGATTACATCGGGGTTGATCCTGACTGCCGCATCCCGCAGGAGATGGAGCTCTTCGTCTGTTGTATTAACACCCGGAATGAAGAATATCTCAAGCCAGATTTTTCCTTTAAATTCCTTCCTGAGTGCTACCAGGCCATCAACCATTGTTTCTGCGGTGATGCCTGACGGGGGCCGGTTGATTTTTTGGAGGATGTCATCGCTGACTGCATCAAGTGAGGGGAGGATGAGATCTGCTGTTTTGATCTCGTCTCTGATTGCCGGGTCATGGAGGAGGGTGCTGTTTGTAAGGACGGCTCGTTTGTATTCAGGGTGGTGTTTTCTGAGATACTTAAGGATGGCGCTGATTCCCGAATGGAGTGTCGGCTCGCCGGTTCCGCCGAGGGTGATATAGTCGATATCCCGCTTTATTCTGAGGTAGTGACCAAGTTCCTGCTGGATTCTTGAGAGGGAGGCATATTCCCCCCGTTTCCGTGTGATATGGATGGTTGTGCCGCACTCACAGTAGACGCAGTTTAAAGAACAGATGTTTCCGGGCACAAGATCGATGCCAAGAGATCTCCCGAGGCGGCGGGAGCGTACCGGACCGAAGAGATATTGGTATTCCATTATCTTCGATACATATCTGTCGTGACAGGGGATACTTCTTTTCTGCAGGTGGAGCTGTGGCATTGGTGGGTGTATCTTCATTTGAAAGAAGATCTGTGCCTGAGGATTCGGATCAGATCATTTATCGTCTGTTCCTGCCGATTGAGTGTATGTTTGCAGTCTCTACCTATTGCCTTCATCGCGAGCCGCTCGGGATAGCCCTTGAGAAGCTTGCTCCAATCACCGGTTCTGTTGAGGTGATGGATGACGGCCTTCATTATATTGATAATCCTGAGATCCTCGAGTCCTATTCCTTCTCCTATTCGATTCATGCGCCATCACGCGGAGTGAATATCGCCTCCCTCCTTGAGCCGATCAGAAAGGCGAGCGTCCAGGTAACAGATGAATGCTTTGCAATTGCCGCCGAGGTCAATGCCCCGGTGATCGTCCACCCCGGCTATTTCGCATGGCTGGAGGAGAGGGAGATGGCAGAGCGGCAGATGCTGAAATCCATAGCCGAACTCCGGGCATTGGCGAATGAGCGGGGGGTCGAACTGACGATTGAGAATATGGGGAACTGGGATTATTTCTTCCTTAAAACCCCCTCTGAGCTGCCCCTCATTGAAGGCACCAGCTTTACACTTGATATCGGCCATGCTAACCTGAATAGCTGCCTTCCAGAATTCCTGAAGTATCATTTTGCTCATATCCATATTCATGATAATGATGGGACAACCGATTCGCATAGTCCGGTTGGAACCGGAACTATTGACTTTGATGCAGTGATGGAAGCCGTCAGGAGGGAGAAGGTGATCCCGGTTATCGAGGTTGACACCCTTGAGGGAGTGAAAGAGAGCATCAGGGCGCTTGGGTTGTGATAGCCACGATATGGTGCCTTGTTGTGAGGGTTAAGTGGTGATGGGTCTGTTGAATGGTGATCTGGTGCAGTGGGTATTCGGTGAGTATGTTGTGGGGAGTGTGTTGGGGGAGTATGCCGGGAGTTGTCAGGTGTTTGGGTATAGTGGGTGCGAAGAGTCGTCAATCATTCTTTGAATATAGGAAATCCACGGCAAAATACGCTCCAAGCCATGATCCATTCCGGAAGGTATTAAAACAACGCTGGCTTACGATATAATGCAACTTCTCATGTATTTGGGGGTCGCTGCCGGATTCAGGGGCTTAGATCTCCGGAATATGGGCATTTCAATCAGGCAACTCAAACAGGCAACTTATTGTCTGGCACAACAATCGCCTCGGTGGCATAGCGGTATCGCGCTTCCTTGGTAAGGAAGAGGTCGCGGGTTCGATTCCCGCCCGAGGCTTCGTTTTTGGTGTTTTTTTTTAATTCGGAGTTAGCTATCAACGCTGTTACTAATGTTTCATAATACATATTCAATCTAAGCGAATGTATCGCCACATCTAAGACTTTGGAGACATTCAAGCCTGTATCCTGAATGAAGTCATAATTTTCCGGATCGATTGTGAGAGAGATCCTTTTTCTAAATCTTCTTATTACGCTCTTCTTTTCATCTTTTGTCTTTGTTTTCATTTCTTTTACCACCTATACGTACATGTACCCTCATGTACGTATGCTATAGTGCTACCTTGCCTCTAAGGTTATAGCCATCGGAACCCGGTTGATTGATAAAAGGACGAACGGTTCTGGGAAGGAATGAAGGGATAATGGAAAAATCGGCCTAATCAAATGAAATCAGAAAGCAAGGAATAAAATTAATGGAATTATGAGGATAACCTGATTTCATACATCATAAACCAAGTCCCCTTTTCGCATCGGATTCAGAGATCAACATCCCCTTTTCTTTCTCAGCTCGATATTTTTGTAGGGAGATATAATCCCCTTCACTCAGGATAGAATCTGAATCTATCAAATCATCATTTCGACCATTATCCCTCATCTCCTTGCCCCCCCCGCTCACCCAAGAAACTCCTCGATCATCTCTGCAATCCTCACCGGCTGGCAGAAGATCATCCCATGCGCCTGCCCGCCCAGTATATGGAGCGTGGCATCCGGCATGGCCGCTGCCAGAATTTCGGCATTCTCCGGGGGGATGACAATATCCTGATCGCCAGCAATAATGAGTGCCGGAGAGCGGATTGTATGGAGATCCGGGCAGACCCCTTCCCAGAGGAGCATCGCATCAAACTGCTCCTTTACTGCATGCGGGTCAGCCACCTCCCCATAATCCACAAACCAGGTCATGGGATCGGGAAATTCACAGCGGTATGATTCCGTGAGGAGAAGCTTTCCGGCACGCTCAAGATATGCCTCAGCGGTGGAGAGTTCTTTTGCCATCTCTGCTGTGACCCATTCCTCTGCCGGGATCTTCAACACCCCACCGCAGTCGGCATTCAGGAGGACAAGGCGGTCGACTGAATCCGGATACAAAAGAGCGTATTCAAGTGCAATCATCCCCCCCATCGAGTACCCGATGATATGCACACCCCTCTCTTTTTCAGAATCATCCTCCCCTTCCTCTACCTCTATCAATTCCTTCTTATCTTCCTCCCTATCTTGTCCATACCCTTCCCTGCCCGCAAGCTGTGTAATCACCTCATGCAGATCCCGGGCTCCCTGTGGGATCGTAAACTCAATCGCCGGGTTACGCTCACCGGACACCCCGCGGTGGTTGTAGAGAATGACCCTGTACGATTGTGCAAGTTGTGATATCAGCCGGGAAGGCCACTCGTCGAGGCTCATTCCATACCCGAGCACAAAAATGACTGTTTTTCCTTCACCATGAATTGCATACCTGAGAGATATGCCATCAGAAGTGGTGATCACTGGCATACTCTTCAGATGGATATCATGACTGATGAGGTTTTCTGAATCGGGGGTAAATCATCAAGACGACATATGTCAGATGCACCCCGAATCTGAACCGAGCTACCCCCTACCCAAGCCGTCAGAACCACCACAATACACCTTATGCCAGTTCCCATACATGATTTTATCAACACTTCCGACAACATCCCTTCTCATGCAGAAACCTTCCTTCCTCATCCTGATCATCGCCCTGTTTATCTTCTTAAGTGCGGTTATCTTCCTTCTCCTCCCCTATGTTGGTGCAGATAGCAGGATGTCAGGCAATGATCCAACCGCCCTTGCAGCCGTTGAGATCAGGAACTATGAAGGACTTGACCTCTCATCAGTCAATGACTTCCGCGAAAATGCAATCCGTGGTCCACGGTATGTTGATATCACCCGCTACCGGCTGACGGTCACCGGACTTGTTGAGGAGGACACCATCTTAAACTATGATCAGATCCTTGACAAATACCCGCACTACTCAAAAGTGGTCACCCTCTATTGTGTTGAAGGCTGGGATGCCACCATCCTCTGGGAAGGTGTTTTGGTTCGGGATATCATCAATGACGCTGGAGCAGATCCCCGGGCAAACACCGTCATCTTCAGGGCAGATGACGGATACACCACCTCGCTTCCACTCGACTACATCATGGAAAATGATATTCTGATGGCATACCGGATGAACAATGTCACGCTTCCGTCAGAGAGAGGATATCCGTTCCAGCTCGTTGCCGAGGACAAATGGGGCTATAAATGGATCAAATGGATCGAGACAATTGAGCTTTCAGATGATCCCTCCTACCGGGGATACTGGGAGCAGCGTGGGTATTCAGATAGTGCAGATATCTCCGAAAGTTTCTATAACCGTTAATATGAGCCGGAACTTCCCATCTACTCATCACTTTTTTCCTGCAAGCATCTTTTTGGTAGTCGAAAGGATCCAGGCCCGGTTCATATACAGGTGAAGGGCAACCATAAACCCGAGAAGAAGACCAGCCCAGTCATGGATATCGCTCATCAGCGCAACCGGCATTACCAGATCTGTGAGGCCAAGTGCCCTCATCAGGAGTGTCCATTTGAACAGCCCGGTCACAAATACAACAACAAACAGAACTGCCATTCCGATATCGATACACCACCGGATCACCTGCATATCAGCCATAATCTGCACCCTTGATGCACAATATGCAGTCAGGGTTCATGGTTGTTTCCTCTTACAATGGAAATAAGCATTCTCAGATATGAAAAGAGCGCCCCGATCTGTTCCCGCGGATAATCAGGAAACCTCTGGCTCGGAATAGAATAACCAAAGGTTCTTTTCCTGAAGAGGAATATCTAACCGTGCTGTGATGAAAAAAATGCAAGACTCCCCTCTCCTGAAAACAACACTCGGCTCCCTTACCCTTGAGAACCCATTCATACTCTCATCAGCTCCCCCTACATCGAATGGCCAGATGATTCGGCGGGCTTTTGGGGCCGGATGGGGAGGCGCCGTTATCAAAACGATAACCCCCGACGATATGCCGATTAGGGATGTATCTCCTCGTTTTACTGCATGGAAAAGCGAATGTAATGACCTGTTGGGATTTGAAAATATCGAGCTGCTCAGCAAGCACAGCGTCTCATACTGGGTACAGGAGATCGGAGCTATCAAATCCGAGTTCCCCGATAAGATCCTGATCGCAAGTATCATGGGCTCCCCTGATCCGGCCACATGGCAGGATCTTGCAGAAGATGTGCAGAATGCCGGGTGCGATGCGATTGAACTGAATGTATCCTGCCCCCATGGCATGCCTGAAGCGGGTATCGGCTCAGCAATAGGGCAGAACCCCCGGATGGTTCAGGATCTCACACAGATGGTGGTAAAAGTCGCAGATGTTCCGGTCTATGTCAAGCTTACCCCCAATATCACTGATATAAGCCCTGTTGCCCTCGCTGCTGCACTTGGCAGAGCCGATGGCATATCTGCAATCAATACGGTCAGCTGCATGTTTGGCATAGATATCGATACTTTGACCCCTCTTCCGAACGTGGATGGTTATTCAACCTATGGGGGGTATTCAGGCCCAGCGATCAGGCCTATCGGACTCCGGATGGTCTCACAGATCGCAAAAACCGTTCCTCTTCCCATCATGGGTATTGGCGGGATCAGCAGGTGGCAGGATGCCGTCCAGTATTTACTCCTTGGTGCATCTGCTGTACAGGTTTGCACCGCTGTCATGTGGAATGGCTATGGTATCGTCAGAGGGATGAAGAAGGGGCTTACTGACTATCTGAAAGAGAAAGAATATTCTTCACCCGATGAACTCAGGGGCTTATGTCTGGATACATTGACAAGCCACCAGTCACTCGATCGAAAACTACGAATCCGCCCCCACATAAGCAATCCTGCATCATGTATCCGATGCGGCCGGTGTGTCATCGCATGCCGGGATGGAGGACACCAGGCAATCGAGCTGAAAAGTGACGGTGTTGTGATCAATACTGCTGCCTGCGATGGTTGCGGTCTCTGCATCCAGATCTGCAGTACCGGCACGCTTGAAAAGGAATCCTATTCCGCCGTTTAGGAACAGACTACTCCGGGAGAGTCTCATAGATCATCGTGATATACCGTGCCGAGAAGACTGCCAGCACGGGAGTAAAGATGATGAGGAGAGCCCATCCAATCTCCGGCACCTGAAGAAGCAGATATTCGATTAAACCTATGATTATGGCAAGGAGGAAGAGGGCGATTATATAGTTCAATCGTCCGATATGCCCGATTATCTTCTGGATCTCAAAGAACCTGAATGCCTCTCTCATAAGGCCGGTTCGCGAAAATCGAACAAGAGCTATCGGCAGATTGATCCCGATCAGGAAGGTATAGATGACGATAGCAAGCCCTGTTAGAAAACCAAAGGCAAAGAGCACTTCCTCAGGAACAATACCTGTTCCGGATACAAGCCCTGACAGGGCATCTTCATCTCCGAAAATGAGAGTAATCAGAAGAGGAGCAGCAATAATGGCGATTGGTACCGTATAGATCAGCTTGATTACGAAGAGTTTCAATCCATTGAAGAAGAGGGCGCCAAAGACAGGCTCATCATCGATGAATTCATAAGGATTGTCTGTTTGGGATGGCATCTTCCCCCGGTATATCTCGACCATGTAGCCGAGAAAAATGGGATAGAGAAGATATTTCGAGATGATGAAGAGGATCCACCTGCTCTGTTTTCCAAGAAACGCATCCTTTGTATAGAGAAAGGAATTGATGAGCAGCCGGTCAAAATCCACAAGAGTCCCTCATCTATTACGGTGCCTCATTCCTAATTTAGGGTGGGAAGTTTTTTGAAGAGACATTTATCTTCCTTTCTTCTTCAGTTCATCAAGTTCCAGGCGAAGCCTCGTAATCTCTCTTCTGTCTGATCCATTCTCAAGGAAACCAAGACCGGTGATAATGAACATAAACGACATAAGCCCGATTCCGGCCATTGCAAGATTCATCATGGTGACGATATCATCACTCAGATCTCTCAGGTTTTCCGAGAGAGATCTCATGTTATCCGCCGTATTGATGAGATCATACCCGGTTTTATTCAAGGTACCGCCGATGGCATATAGCAATTCACCGCCATCTTCAAGCGGATCTCCTGCCCTGACCAGGGGGATCATATTGATGAGTCGTCCGGCATCCCTCATGTATCCGCCCACCTGCTCCATTGGATATCCCATTTCCTTCACAGATTCGCCAGTCGATCGGACGGAGTCCTCATGGAGCTCAATGATTGCACCGCTATCCTGCAATATTTGTTGTGCATCAGCGGCAGTTCCAAGAGTGTAGCTGTATCCGGTCCCAATAATGCCTAAAATGCCAAAAATAATGAGAATAATGCCAATTATCTCAGGTTTATTCAAAATCCACCTCTCAACAGATTACCAGAATAAATAGTTCGATCTGGCTTATAATTACTGGTAAAAACTACCAGACGACTGAGCGATGAGGTCAAAGCTCCAACAACTTCATCAGCAGTCGCACCATATTCATCTTTTATGCAGCCCAGCAATCCACCAGATCTCAGGAAGATAGCAGATGAGGCAATGGAGAAGTATGGCTTTCTGCCGACATTTCCAAAGAATGTCATCTCAGAAGTAAACAACCTCAATGATGAGATGAGACCGGAAGAGAGAAGATCTGCCCGTGATCTCAGGTCTCTTCTCTGGGTCTCAATTGACAATCATGACACTATGGATATTGACCAGATACAGTTCTGTGAAAAAAAGCCGAATGGCGAAATACAGGTGAAGATCGCAATAGCTGATGTCGATCATCTCGTTGGAAAAGGATCGGCAACCGATCGGCACGCTGCAAAGCATGGAACCTCAATTTATACCGGTGTTGTAACCTACCCGATGCTTCCGATCCGCCTCTCGGAAGATATCACCTCTCTCCACCCAACAAAAGACAAACTGGCAGTTGTTATCGAATATACCGTCCTTTCTGATGGATCAATCCGTCACGGGGATATCTATCCGGCCATCGTCCACAATAAAGCAAAGCTGGTGTATGAAGTTGTCGGAGAATGGCTCGAAAACAAGGGTGCTTTTCCCTATGAAGATCTTTATATTCCAAAACTCCCGGAACAGCTTCTCCTGCAGCATGAAGCAGCTCAAAAGATGAAGGCAGAGCGAGCAGAGCAGGGATTTCTTGATCTTGAAACAATAGAAGCATCGCCAGTTATGGTTGAGGGAAAAGTCACCGGCCTTGTCATCCAACAGGAGAGTCCGGCCCATTCTCTCATTGAAGAATTTATGATCTCCGCAAACAGGACACTTGTCGCCCGTCTGAATGAACGATCATTTCCGATGATCCAGCGGATTGTCAGGACTCCAAGGAACTGGCAGGGCATTGTAGAAGAGGCAGCCTCACACCATTTCAGGTTGCCTGCTGATCCTGATGTCCAGGCGCTTGCTTCATTTCTTATTACCCAGAAAAAGAAAGATCCCGAGACTTTTCCTGATCTCTCCCTTACCGTCGTCAAGCTCATGGGACCCGGGGAATATGTGGCAGTCGCGCCGGATCAGGATTCGGTTGGCCATTTTGCCCTTGCAGTAACAGATTATACTCATGGCACAGCACCAAACAGGCGGTATGTGGATATAATCATCCAGAGGCTGATCAAAGCCAGTATTGAGAGGCAAAAATCTCCCTATGACATAGATGAGCTGACTATGCTTGCCGGACATCTCTCTGCCTCAGAAAAAGCGGCAAATAAAGTGGAGCGGTTTGTGAGAAAAGCAGCAGGTGCTGTTCTTTTGATGGACAGGGTGGGTGAGACATTCAGGGGTCTTGTCACTGGCGCTTCAGAGAAAGGAACCTATGCCAGGATCATTGATCCCCCTGTTGAAGGGCGGATCGTAAAGAACATGGATGGATTAAAGGTTGGACAGAGAGTTCAGGTTCGCCTTTTAAAAACCGATCCTGAGAAGGGATATATTGATTTTGAGCGCATCTGATCCAAGGTGGATCTATCCGCTAAAAAACTCTTTTTAGATCTTGAAAGCCCTTTGTTAACCACGATTATGGCAGGGCAGCAAAGTACCCAAATCCTTCTTCCATCTGTTGAATCATAAAGAACTGACGAGTGGATTGTGGCGTCTGTATGTTAAGTTCAGGAATCGTTACCATGAATGAATGACGTGGGAACCAGAATGATCCATCCCCATAGTCAAACGATGCATCGTCTACGGTAAGAACAGCCCGTTCAAGATCGGCATACTGGATTTTTGCACCCTCAAAATTCATTGAACGGAGTAATTTTGTCCTGAGATCATGATTTCCAAGAAGCATAACCAATACCTGAACACCGGTATCGATTGAATAACTGACAGTAATAACCGCATCTGCCCCGTCAAGAGCGATATCAACGCTCTCATAAGTGATATAGCTGTACCTGTTTTCGGGATCAGATGCGGCAACAGGCATACAAAATAGGGCGAGTATAAAGAGTGACGCGACGAGAATGCCTGTTTTCATCAAAATATATTTGTTTCATATAAATATAGTGTTTCTGGTCGGAACCCTGTTGAACACATCTTCAGACATACAAGTATGGCACCTATTGAGACTATTGGAAAAAGAAGAAAAGATTGAATCCATCTTCAATCCGGGTAGGTGTAAAGGTGTTTCAGAGCGTCTTTGTGAGGATGATCTCGATACTGGATACATTGGTCCTGCCGGTATCCGTCTCAATCTCCTCTGTTGAGGTACAGATATCCTTTTTGCCAACACCCTCAAGGAATCGGTTTAAGGAAATCTCAGCAGTATCCACTGCACGTGAGATTGCTTTACCCCGGGCCTTGATGGCGACCATCTCCGCGCCATTATTGAATTGCGTCACTACTGCCAGTACATAATTCATAACCGGCTTGTTACCAACGAATACTGTGTTATCTGTCTGCATGTGATCCCTCAAATATAACCCTTTGTCTTCAATAGCTCAGCATTGAGGACAGACGCACCTGCTGCCCCCCTGATTGTGTTATGTCCCATAGCTGTGTAGCGGATACCTTCCCTGATCCTGCCGATTGAGACCGTCATCCCATTACCCCTGTTTCTATCAAGCCTGGTCTGGGGGCGATCTGGCTCTTCAAAGATGTGTAATGTCTCCTCTGGCTGGGTTGGCAGACCGGAGAATGATGGCCTCCATCTCTTAAAGGCGTCCCTGGCTTCAGCGGCACCATACTCAGCGTCAATCCAGACAGACATCAGATGGCCGTCAATAACCGGCACTCTGTTGCAGCTTGCACTTATTGGAAATGCTGCGGGTTCAATCTCAGCTCCGTTAAATGTACCCAGGATCTTCTTCGGCTCACTCTCCATCTTCTCTTCTTCAGATCCAATATAGGGAATGACATTATCAAATATCGCCATGCCGGGAATACCCTCAAACCCTGCACCCGATATCGCCTGAAGGGTCGCAACGGTGACACCGGAGATACCAAGAGGCATCAGTGGTGCAAGGGATGATGAGAGCATAATGGTCGAGCAGTTTGGATTTGTAACGATACATCCATCCCGCCCGCTGTCATGCTGGAGATCAATGAGACCTGCATGATCGGGATTTATCTCAGCAATGAGCAGGGGAACCAGGGGATCCATCCTGTGTGATGATGCATTGCTGCATACAGTAACACCGGCATCTGCAATATCCATCTCCAGTGTCTTTGCGACATCCGCAGGAAGTGCAGAGAAGACGATATCAAGATCTTTCACAGCCTCGACTGTTGTCGGGCTCACGATACGATCAGCCACAGTCTCTGGAAACGGGGCATCCACTCTCCAGTTAACAACCCGTCCGTATGGCTTCCCAGCACTCCGTTCGGACGCGGTAAGTGTGGTAAGTTCAAACCAGGGGTGATTCGCTAGTAATTGGACAAACCGTTGGCCAACGGCACCTGTAGCACCAAGCACTCCAACATTGATCATGGGTAAACAGAAGTAAGGGTGAGAATATATTTAAGCGTTAGAGTTTTAATTCCGTCAAACTCTATCGGGGGAGATAAAAAAAAAGAATTATTCCATGTGAATGGCTTCAGCCGGACACTCATCCACACAGGTTTCGCAGTCAACACAGGTATCTGCATCTACAACAGCCTTCTCGTCATTCATAGAGATCGCAGCGGTTGGACAGATATCAACGCATGTTTCGCAGCCTGTACATTTCTCCTTATCAATAACAGCTACCAATTGGATTCCTCCTATAGTATTGTTTAAAAAAAGATGAGAAATAGGTTTCGATATACACACCACGATCAGAGGCCAAGAACCTCTTTCATCGTGTATGTGCCCGCAGGTTGACCCGGCACCCATTTCGCTGCCCTGATCGCGCCCCGTGCAAAAACAGAACGATCGTACGCGCGGTGAGAAAGTTCAATCGTTTCAAAATTGCCTGAGAATAAAACAGAGTGATCACCAACGATATCCCCGCCACGGATCACATGTACACCAATCTCATCAGCGCGTTCAGTCATTCCCTCACGGCCATACAACTTATCCCGTGCCCCCATCTCCTCTTCAAGGATTGCCAGGATTGTTTTTGCTGTACCGCTTGGGGCATCTTTCTTGTACCGGTGGTGTGCCTCGATCACCTCACAGTCATAATCAGGGAGGAGTGATGCTGCATTTCGTATCAGCTGCCAGAAGATATTGACACCCACACTGAAATTTGTGGTCTTGACAATAGGCACGACTCCTTCTGTTGCTTTTTTGATTCGTTCCTCCTCCTCTCCGGAGAAACCGGTTGTCCCGACAACAAGAGCCACCCCTGCGGATGCTGCAATTTCAATGTTCCTGACTGATGCACTTGCTATTGTGAAATCAATGAGGCAATCAGGTTTTCTCTCCCTGAGGAACTGCTCCAGATGCTCTGAATCCACAACAGGCTGCCCGAATGCCTCCCCGGAGCGAATGTCAATACCGCCCACAAAGGTGAGATCGGGATCTTCCTCAACCATTCTTCCGATGATTGTACCCATACGGCCAAATGCACCGCAAATTGCAACTTTAATCATAATGACTCAGTATCTCCTTCAATACCGCTTCTTTTTGAGGGTCAAGTTCGGTGAGCGGAAGCCTGAGCGGGCCTGCTGCTCCTCCCCTCAGCTCGACACCTTTCTTTACGGGTATTGGGTTTGTATCAATGAACATGCCACGGAAGAGCGGGGAAAGCTCATAATGGATCTGCTGGGCCCTGACAAACGATCCGGTCCGGCAGGCATCATAGAGAGTTCCCATTCTGGCGGGCTCAAGATTTGCAGCAACAGAGATGACTCCATGTCCACCCAGTGCGAGAATCGGCAACGTCATGTTATCATCACCTGAGAGGAGAGAGAATGGAACCTCCCTCTCCAGATCCCGGGTCATCTCGATGATCTGGGATATCTGGCCGATATCACCGCTTGCCTCTTTCACTCCGATGATATTCGGATTCCTTGCAAGTTCAAGGATCAGATCCGGGGCCAGGTTCTGACCAGTTCGTGATGGCACATTGTAGACGATGATAGGGATGCCGCAGTCAGCCAGTTTGGTATAATGTTTGATGAGCCCGGCACGATTTGGCTTGTTGTAATACGGGCTGATGACAAGTGCAGCGTCAGCCCCGATCTTTTTTGCAGCTTTTGTAAGTGTCAGTGCCTCATCGGTGTTGTTCGAACCAGTGCCGGCAATGACTGGTATCCTGCCTCCTACAGCTGAGACCACCTCTTCGATGATCTCTTCATGTTCGGCAAAATTAAGGGTTGCAGATTCCCCTGTCGATCCACAGGGGACAATTCCATCAATTC
>WPCG01009507.1_pt1 | contig 22893 bp, 13 predicted proteins | sample 5403311 | NCBI WGS metagenome assembly WPCG01 (sample SAMN12869467, study PRJNA574797) | sludge metagenome | isolation source: wastewater treatment of Control | place: China:Beijing | collected 2019-05-17 | reverse complement strand
CTGGTCATAGATAAACTCTGATAGATGTAAAATAACAGGACCACTTAACCCAAAGTGTGTAAAGAGTAAATCTCCTTGGTAAGAGATTTTAGTGTCTTTGATTGTTACTTTAGTATTTTTTATTGATACGCCTTGAAGTAAAGCATATTCTTTTGAGACTTGTTTCGCATAAACAACCGTTTCAGCTGGTGTAAAGGGAGTAGATGCAATATTTAAGTATTTAGCAAAAACAAGTCCGTCACCGTTACTACCTGTAGATGGATAACTATTTGATCCTGTAGCAACAACCACATGTTTTGTTTGAAATGTGCTTTGATTTGTTTTAATCAAAAATCCATACTCCGTTTGATGAACCTCTTTTACAAACTGTCTACATAATAAACGCTCTTTCTTAATGATACTTAATAATACTTCAAGAATACTAGAACTTTTTCCTGTTTCAGGAAAATATTTAAATTGATCTTCTAGGATAAGATTTAATCCTCTTTGTTTGAAAAATTCAATTACTTCATTTGTTCCAAACTCAGATAGTGTACCATACAAGAAGTTTTTATGAGGTATGGTCAAATGAGCTATAAACTCATTAACCTGATAGCGGTTAGTGACATTGCATCTTCTTCCACCAGTAATGAGAAGTTTTTTTCCTGGTTTTTCATTTTTTTCGAGCAACAAATAATTGATATGATGTTGTTCAAATATATTTGCTGCCATGAGTCCGGCAGGACCACCACCGATAACAATCACATCATATATCATACTTATCTCCCTGTTTATATCTAGTTCTATTATACACATTTGTCTATATTATTGTGGTTTATGTTTTAATTAGTTTTTATCAATATTAAGAAAACAATTTTAAAGTAGTTTCATATTAATCTTAACACTTTAACTTGCTGTTTCGGTGTTCTTAAGCTTATTAATGATTTAGTTTAACTATTTGCTTTGTATGAAGAAAAAAGGTCTGATTCAAATTGAAGTGATATAGTAAGAACTTTTGTTAGACAAAAAATGAGCTATCTTTTAGATAGCTCAAATGAATATTGAGTAGTTTATATATGTTCTTGAAGTATACAATTGCCAAAGATCTTACTTTGATTATCACATTAGCTTAATAATCTATATTCATAATATTAATCTAGCCACAAGATTATTTTTTCCTATAAATATAACATGATAGCTTACGACAAATTCTTGAAACTACCAAAATAAATATCTATCTGTAGAATAGGTTCAAATAAATAACTAGATTATTACTTCTTTTCTTTTGGCTCTACACCAAAGTTTCATAAGATTTTGTTGTGTCTATTCATGCATCATTTCATCTATATGTAAAAATCAGCTGTATTTTGCAACTTCAAAGAATTCAAATGGTGCCATATGTGCAACACAATGCTAAGCGGAAAAAGAATGCAACACTTTGCACAAAAATAACCCACTAGTGGACTAATGGGCTTAAATGGGGGTATTCTGGGATTTGTATAGAAAAGTGCGTAACTAGGGGATTTTCTGCTAGAGACGCACTTTGTTTTATCATTCAATTTTAAATTATTTGATAGTTTCTGAATTCCATAATTATGATATTAATGAAAATTTCAAGAATTGAGTCGCATATGTGCAACACTTTGATAAGGTCATTATTTATTATATGACTTGTAGTATTCAAATGAATATGTGGATTTTCCAACTTCAATACCATCCGAAAAAAACCTCAATTCAATCTCTCTAAGTTTTCTATCGATAATATAAAGTATACCAAGTTCATAATCTGAAACAGTCTCTAAATCAATACTTCCCTCCCAATGGAAATTATTCGATCGTTTGTTTGTAAGAGCCAACAATCTATCTGCATCAGATTCAATCTCTTCTAAATCTCTACCTCTTTTTTTCATCTCAATAGCAATCAGATTATCTTTGGGTTTTTCTCCTCGGCTATGAACAATTAGGTCACAAACTACTGTTACCTTAGCCTCGCGTGGTGTTCCAATATCGGTTAGTATGGCTTTGATTTTATCGCCGTTTCTATTGTATTCAGTGTCAACATAATAATCTCTAAATAGAGTATCTTCTAAGTGCTTTTCCAATTGACTTTTCAAAGATGCACATAAACTTCTTTCGCTAACATCTCTTAAAATATTGCTTTCATCTTTAATTAAAAAATCCCTATTTGCACGATAAAATATTGATAATAGTTCGTTTTTTATTGCATAGTCCATCTAGATTTCTCCTAATTAAAGTCTTCATATTTTACACTTAGAAATATGATATATTTCATACTCCATAATATTTATTTGGTAACTTCATGCATTTCCTAGTATTATCAATCTCTAATTTTGAGTTGTTTCGATTCTTATTAGCTTGACTAATGCAATCATCAATTTGATCGATTAAGCTCGCATTTTGAACTAATACAATATATTTTTCATTATCTGACAATCTTGGTGGAAATGTCTCATAGTTTATATCATAAATTGTGTCTTGTCTGGTCTCTAACAAAACAGCAATAATTCCAAGTCTTTTGCCTACACCCCCTTTTAATGCTTGATGAATCTCATAATCAACATGTGGACGTGTGTAAGTTTCTTTTCCGACAATACATAATAAAATCTGGCAATCAGACATTTTCGACAAAATAAATTTACTTATTTCTTCATTATGCCATCCAGTAAAATCTACATCTTCAGGAACCGAGTAGTAACTTACTCCTAGTTCACTTAACTTTGACTTTATTTTTTTCACGTGTTTCGTATCTGCAAGATGGTAACTAATAAATAATTTCATGATCCTACCTCACACAAAAATAATCGCTAATAATCCACCTATAAGAATTGGCACATACAATAGGATGATTGATGGTGATCTAAAACCAATCAGAGGTGACACTTTTAGCCCATGATATTTTGCATCTGACTTTACATCTTCATCTTTAAATGACATTCGAAAGTCAATTTCTTCTTCTCTAAAACCTCTAACCTTATCGAATAAGTTGCGAAAACTTTTCTCTAACATATAATAGTATAAATCCAACATCATAAACAAAATAGCGATAGCTAATGCCAATATCAGTGCAACTTTGACTTGATTACCACTATCAATACTAAATCCTAATGTGATTGTAATTGTTATGAGTGAAACTGTCCATGATTTGATTGTATTTGAATAACCAGACAGTCTACCAATCACTTCTTGTATTAGTTTTAAGTGCTCGATTTTATTCATTTGTTCCTCCTAATATTCGTCTATTCCTAACATTACACATTTTTAAGTTCTTGCATTTGTGAAAACATATTTCTCTCCACGTCTCTACATTTTCTTCAATGTCTATATATATTTTGTATATTCGTGTAATGAACAGCTCAAAATTACTTGAATCTTTTTAAGTAAAAGTTGTTGTATAATGTGATTTATATAGTATAATATTACTGAACTAACTTGTGCAGGGTTAAAGCTGGGTTACCGAATGGTAGTAGGCGAAAGCCAAGAATTCCTTTGCTCCTAGGGTTAGTTCTTTTTTTATTTTAGTGCTTCTTTTATCTTTTTGAACATGTCGGGATCATTACATATGTCATCAATAATCTTTTGTGTTAACTCATATGAATAGGTATACGACCAATTTTCTCCTAATTTATGTTTATATGCAAATTCAGGAACATCTTTCATTTTAAAATGCTTGTTATAAAGATTAAAAGCATATGTTGTAAAATGCGTTTTAGCCCCATCACTAACCGGTGTAATTTGAATGTTTTGTTTAGTTAGTTCTTGATTGACATAAGCAAGCACTTGCTTATTAGATAAAGGATGCGTTAGACTGGAATCAACCGCTTTATGAACCACTTTAAGTTCTGCATCTTTTGGAGATGTTTTTGAGATTTTAAAATCAGCATCACTTATATTTTTAACTTGTTTAACTGCTATTTGATAAGTAATAGCCATTGTTTGAGGAACAATATCGTTGTTACTTGTCTCAACCAATATATGATCAATGTACTTCTTGGTTGCTTCATATTTAGCTTTAATTTCTTTGTTATACTTGTGAATAATTTGAATTGAATCTTGAGGGGAAGGCAAAAACATTGTAATGTAATTTGTTGGTAATTTATCGTTGATGCTAATATCAAAGTACTGATGCAACTTATTGCTGAAGTTCACGACACAGGCCATGAAAATATCATTAAACATAATTGCATATTCGGGAACAATCAAGTGGTTTGCCATGTTTCTTAAACCAACAACAGCTTCCAAATTTATTCGAATAGGATCTTTCGAGTTAGTCATAATCTTTTTAATCGCATCAGTTAGTGAAATAGTTCTATTGATATTTTTTTTATTATAATGTATTGGTAATTCATTTTTTATCATGTAAGCTTTTAACATTAGTTCCCAAGCGTTACAAATGAAAAAAGTAAAGCCTTCGACTTTATATTTGATTGTGGGTTTGTTATATATTTCAATAGCCAGGAGAAAAGCCTCTTGGCTTTTTTCTAACATAACATTTATTAATTTTTCGTTCTCTTTTTTTACAGTCATTTGTCCCACCCCAATACTTGTCTTTATTTATTATTATACTTTATTATAAGTTTATTTGTTCATTTAAGTTGAAATATCAAGAGTCAGCATCATTTATATTTGTGCTACATATTAAGAATGCTCAACGCTATAGAGCAAAATCAATAATACCGTAATTCTACTCGCGCGTGTAGGGGGTGAAAGTGTTTTGTAGAAAAACTTCCACTTTTTGACTTAATAGGGAGATTTGATTTAAACCTCAGTTTCAAAATCACGATTTTCAAAAAATGGTGCCACGTATTTTAGATGTGGGGCTTGCGGTCGTGATATTTATGTAAATATAAACTGACCGGGGGGGGTATCAAACATTAATTAATTGATTTATGGCTTTCTTCATAAAGTTCTCTAATCTCTTTCGGTGTATGACCATTGTTTTCATACATCCTGGTATTATTATGAAGCATCATGGTGAGCCCAACAAATAGATTTAATTGAACTTCATCTTTAAATTGATAACCTCTTTTATTGATATAGCCCATATAATCAGATGGCTTTCCACCCATAATGATACGATCATGTATTTCAAGCACATCGTAGCGAATATCTTCCAGTTTCTTAATCGCTACCAATTTATTCGCTATGATGAACTTTTCTAGGTCTAATAAAGGTTTCATCGGTTCAACGTATTCATCATCTTCATACTTAAGAAACTCTTCCTTAGAGGGCAAATAGCGTGGTTTATTGGACTGTGCTAAAAGTAAGTCTTTAGCAACTCTAACATCTTTTGTGTCATTTAAATAGAAATAACCATTAGCAAGTATGCCTTGTTTAAAGGATAAGTCAATCTCACCTAAGCTTGATAAAAGTTCAAGTAAAGGGATTGCTTCTTCTTTGGACAAGGAATCTTTTTCATAATGATTAAAGACTGACATGAAGTCTTCTAGTTTAATCACACCATAAAGATTGATAGCTGCAAAAGCATATTTCTTAATGAGAATGAGTGTATTTGGTTTTTGATTTATTATGTAGTTACTCATCATATTTCACTTTTCACAAATCGACTTTTAATGCATCAGATAGCGAGATTCCCTTCCCATCGTTAAAATATCTATTATAACTAATTAGGGGTACAGTCCTTGCATTTGTAATATGTTGATTCATACTTCTAAGTAAAAACTGAAATCCATTTATTATTTTGCTTGTAACAATCATAGTGCTAGCTTCATTTTTCGTGTATTTTAGTAGATTTAACACTTGATCATAAAAATAGAAATTCTCACCTGAAAGGCAACAAGTAATATTGGGATAGTATTCGGAAACACGTACCATATCACTGTAATTTTTTAAAATTAGTTCTCTACTAGTACTAAGTTTTTCTGCTAAAACAAAAAACATGATTTGGTCGGTAAATTTAGCATCCTGATCATATTCTTCTTCCTTAGTCCCTACCATAGACATAGTGTTTCCGAAATGTCTAAAACACTTGATCATTTCGGAATTTAACTCACTTTTTTCTGGTACACTATATCGTCTTAACCTTTTTATCGATTCTGCTTTTTCAAAACTATCTCTTAATGTAGAGTTATTTAGTTCAGATTTGATTTCACCAGCAATTATAACTCCTTCACATGGATAATAAGAATACTCTTCAGTTTCATTTATAATGTATCTGTGGCAAAATGATTTTTCATATATAATAATATCCATTTGCTTACTTACATTTCCATAACTATCAATTACAAAACCACTTCCAACACCAATTGAGCTTGGTAAAACTGATTCCAGTTTTTTTAAGACAACTTTCTCTTTTGCTGCTCCAACTGCCAAGGGTGTACTCATCAAAGATGCGTTAGTAAAAAAATCAACTAATTCTTTTGCCAATAAATCAATATATTTCAAATATTCAAATTTCATAGTATTTCCTCCAACGTTTATTCAGTCCATTCACTGTGGTTTTTGCCATGTGAACGGCATAACGCTTTTTTGTCCTATAAAATGTATATAAAAGGTAGTCTATGTACCTCAAAAGTAATGTTGGTGTTGCCGTTCACATACATTATGGGCATATCAATAATTCTAACTTTTATTCGCACAACTTATTACTTAAAATCGACTTGGATGAACTTTTTTGTTCTCTTTAATTCTTTAAAAATATCCAACACTTGAAGTGCTTTTGTTTTAGAATCAATCATAACACCAATCTCAATATTGCTAACCATTCCATGATAAGACAAATTTGCAGATGATATAAAAACCTTACGTTCATCAACTATCATTGTTTTGGCATGTAACGATGCCATTTCATCACCATCAATTCCAGAATAACTATATACCTTAAAAAAACTTCTATTCGAAATATTAATATCTTTAAAAATATGCTTCGTTTCATTGTAATTATTTAAGAATAATTCCACCGTAATTCCTTGTTTGCTTTTCAGATGAATTAAATCAAGTAAATCATCGAAATGGTCTGATATAGAATAACCAGTCAAAGTGATATTCTTTTGGGCGGAGGTTATCATTTCCTTCAATACTGGGTAAGTCTTTCTATTTTTTGTTCTAAACGATACTGGAGTAGTTGAAACAATTTCAACATACTCCCCTTTGTTTTTTTGATATAGACGACTTATTATCATCGCTAAGTCTTCAAGATATTCTTCCTTAAGTAAAGGAAAATCTCGTTTGAACTTCTCTTTAATTTCAGTTATATCTTCTTCACTAACTGATAAAATATCCATAATTTCATCAGTGATAATATCTGTTTTTAAACTGTTATTCCGCATAATTCACCAATCAATTCTCTGAAAAAACTATTCTCTTCTTGTCCATCTAATGGAGCTACATAACTTCTATCTAATAATCTGTTACCATTCTCACATGCGGTTTCAGATACCATTGCGCAAGAATGACAAGCAGAACCATTAAGCGTATCTACGTCTATGTCATGATTAGTACACTCAGGATCTGTAGTACACATCAATGAGTTCTCCAGTGCAGCTTTCAACAACTTTTTGAAGTTATCTTCACTACCAAGTTCAACCAGTCCGCCTAAAGAACCGTCTTTATCTGAACTACCAGTATACAAAAGGATACCTTGCATTGTTGGACTGCTGTAGATTCTCTCTTTTATTGCAGTTGATGAGTAACCAGACTGAAGAGACATTTCCTTAATAACAAGGTGAGCGAAAGTATGTAATAATACATATTTGGCATCTCTTTCTTTAGAATTCTGCCACCCTTTTTTATCACAATACTCTTTGAAAAGTGTTTTGTATTGTTGAGATGTTTTTTTAATACCTTCAATTTCACTCCATTTTTCTATGGTCTTATTGTTAAATTCGATAAATATACCTTCACCATTAACTTCTACACCTGGCAACCAGTTATCTTTTGTCTTAGTTAATTTGACAATCTTACTAAGTGTGTCAACCTCTGGTTCAGGTGGATCTATACGCATAAATCCTTGTAAGACCATAACCTCTCTAAGTCTCTCAATTCTAATAATTCTATTAAAGTATTTTGTTAAATATGAAGGAACTTTGTCTTCTATAGTTTTAAAAAATCGATAATCTTTCTTATAATCTAGGTCTGCATGATTGATAAAAGCCTTGTATTCCATTTCTTTAATTTCAATAAACTCTTTTATTTTCTCTTCTCTAGCTTTAATAGCCTTGTCAAATTCAATCCTTGAGTACTTTTCCTTGAAATATTTTTCGTAAACTCTATCAACTGCATCATCTACACCTAGTTCTTTCATTTGCTTAATCATTGGATAATGTTCATCCAATAAAGTATATAGAGGGTTAGTCCATGGTGGAATAGATATTGCACTTCTTATCACCGGAAAATAAATATTTGATGCTCCTCTTTGTGCAGGATATATTTCCGTACAAGAACATCTTTCATCTTTAGATTTTGGTCTATGCGGATGATGTCCTGTACATCTAAATCCATTTTCAATGAAATCATCCTTATCAAGAGCCCCCGCCATAGTACGTTTCTTACCGCATTTTGTACATTCGATTATGATTTCACTTAAAGTTGAGGATAACCCAGTTGAATATAGTTTGAGGTCTCCATGACAGTTATTTGGTCCTTTGTGAACCCACCAATCCCATGGAAAATCATCTAAATGTCCGTCTTTACAAGCCATGACGAATCTTGCCGGATATGCTCTAAAACCACAATCTGGACATGTAGCGCCTTGTCTAAGGTATGTTGTAAGGTCAAATTTTGGATTACGAATATCAAATAATCGAGAACATTTTGAATTTGAACACACATGATAATATGGGAAAGATGTTACTGGTAAATCATCCCCTCCTGATGCTTTTGGTGACCTAAAATGGGTAACACCAAAGTAAGAAGCCAGACGTCCATCATTAATAATTCTACCGGCTTCACCCCAATATGAAATATCTAGTACGGTGACAGAGTCTTTTACAGCATCATGAATCGCTCCAGGACCATATGTTGTTATTAGTTGATTTGGTCTAATCTCGCCAATCTTATTTGGATTAAATATTTTATTCATGGCCATATTATTTCACCTCGTAATAGAAAAGTGCTGATGCTGTTTCAACTTCTCTCATGGAGTTTAGAGTCGGTTTTTCTTTAGTCGTGCAAATTTCGCCATAATAGTTCATTAAGCGACTATATTTAGTCGTTTCAGTTACAAAATAATATAGTTTATCTGTACTTACTCTTTGTAACATTTTCCAATCGTCTACAAATTGTTGTAGTTCACGCACTACATCAGGCTGTAATTTCGGAGATACTTTAGCTACTCTCTTGGCTATTTTTGCAATTATAGAATCAATCAAAGATGGATCAATGTCTGATATATTGTTTGCAGCTTCGTTTTCAGCCAAATCCTGTATTGTGAGTCTAGCTAAAGCAATAAATAATGCGTGAAGCACTCTATCTCTAGCTCTTGCAGAGAATGGAGTTGCAGTTGTACCTTCAACAAAGCGATAAATTTGTGAGTGGTACCCTTTAAAGTTTTCATAATGAGATAAGTCTCTTGGACGATATGGACTATAAATAGTTACAACTAAACCAGGGTGCGCTCTACCAATTCTACTTGTTGTTTGAATATATTCCGAACTTTGTTTTGGTTGTCCAAATACACACATCAACCCAAGTCTATCTATATCTAACCCCACAGAAATCATGTTCGTAGCGATTGCGACATCAACAAAATCCTTATTTCCTTTATCTTTTTCATCTTTGCTTACTTCTAAATCTTTTAAAAGCCCCGCAATTTGATCAGTTCTCATTCTCGAAGTGATTTCTCTAAATTTAAAGAATCTCTCTTTAGTATGATTGTTATGTTTCTTAATCCATTTTATACGTTTTAATATGTCATCTTGTAATAACCTTACAGTCCCTCCTAATTCCCTAATAGAGTTAAAATATCCAATGAGAGTGTAATATGGATCAATATAATCAGCGTATTTTGGATTTTCGCTGAGTTCAAATGCTTTTTGAATTAATATGGCATATACACGTAATTCAGTAGTCTTCATTGACTTTCCACTTGCGCATATTCCAATATATTTTCTAAAAGGTGAGTCTTCAATAGGGATCTCTTTTGTAAAGAAACTATCTTTTACATCGAGTCCATTTGCTGGAAACTGCATAGCATCTTTTCTGCCATATAGTGCTCTTATTTGACTCTCTGCATTTCGAATTGTTGCTGTAGAAACAACATATTTCGGAGTGATTATTTTCCCTTCTAGCTCAACAGAACAAAGTTCTTCTATTGCAGCTTCATATGCACCATAAATCGTGCCTAAAGGTCCGGTAATCAGGTGTAATTCATCCTGTACAATTAATTCAGGTGGAAAGAAGGAATCAATTCTCCTAACATTTATTTTAGGAGTACCGTTGTGATAACTACTATGCTTTTGTCCAGTTGCAATGTATCCATGACTTGGACAATATCTATTTACTCTACCAAATAACGAGTTACATGATGGGTCCCAAGGTAACCGGGCAAATTTATCAACAGTCGCTATAACTACAGTAGGGCATTTTCTATAAATTTGCTCATCGACCAAATATACTGGAATTGGTTTTGGCTTCGATGCATATTTAAAGAACATACAATTTGCATCATCGCAATATATGTCGATAGATTCTTCATTATCATCCATATAAATGCTTTCTACATTTAGTGGTTTTCCACAGTAGGGGCATGATATGAGTTGTTTTATAAGTTTATTTTTAGCGCTTGTTTGTTTATCAGGATATTGGTTTGAGTCTTTGAATTCATCATATCTATTCGGAGTAACTCCTCCCCCAACATAAAACCCTACAGAAAATGGTTCGTTTCCAAATATCGGATTACCTTTATCAAGATATTTTTGTCTAATAAATTCAGCTGCAATTACCATTTTAGTTAATCTATCACGTTGTTGAGTTGTCAATAATCTAAGCGTGTATCTTAAAATTATAGTTACTCCACCATCTTTGTTGTAACCAGGGATATCATTAGTTAATCTGCGGTATCCCATTAAGAATGCCATTAGTCCAAGATAGGCTTCTGTTTTTCCTCCACCTGTAGGAAAATATAGCAAATCCACATATTTTCTAAAGTCAGAAGAGTAGTTTGTGATACTTTCAATATTCAGCAATATAAAGGCTATTTGAAAAGCTCTCCAATGGCTATTATCTTTTGCAATTTCTTCACCGAGATTACATTCAATATCATTACCATACTTTTTAGAAAACGCTGTAATTGCCCGTTGTAAAAACATACATTGATTCATAAAGTGAAAGGCTTCAAGTGCTTTAGGGTTGCTCTCAAGTATTTCAATACCCTTTGATATACGATCTGATTGTGTTTCACAAAGTGATAATACTTCTGTTGCTTTTGTTTTAAATGGGTGTTGTTGAGCTTTTTTAGAAACTTGTAGGTCAGAAATCCATTGATTATATAAACCATGAAGTGTTTTTAGACGACTAAATGTCTCTAACTTATTTTGAGGCTTCATCATGAACTTCATAGAAAAATAATCTGTAGGTATGGATTCTAAAGTTGGACTAACACTTGGCAATTCGTGTTCAGGAATAAACTGAGTAAAAATATGCTGGCATTTTTCATCGGTAACTTCCCAGTTGGTTGCACACCCATGGCCATGTGAATATATCGGTTTACTCTCGTAGAGATACTCATCATTTAATTCATTTTTTCTACATAAATACTCTGGAACAAAAAAACTTTCATTATTTGTATTGACCGACATCTCCACTTGAAACATGATGCTATTTACCATTTCTGGAGCAGGAACTCTATGATTTGAAGCATATATGGAAACTAACTTATATCCATTTTTTAAAGGAAACTGAGTTGTTTTGACTATTACATTTTCAAAGAACTTTTTATCAATTGAATCATCAAAGTCGCTAATATCGTATTCTTTTGACTTGTTTTTATCAAATTGGATATCAAAAAAAATTTCTCTTTGAAATCTTTGATACACTTTTACTGATTTTTCTTTACCCTCTTTATCTTCAATAGTTTTTTTATCAGCAAAATAGTCTCCCCATTTTAAATTAAGGGAAATAACACTAACATCTTCCTTTAGATAAAAACTTATGCCTAAAGATGATTGTTGCTTGTACTTGTTTGAATATCTATCTTCATTGTCTTCGTCACCTAGGGCATCTGCGTCTGCAGACTCTAGAGCGATATCTTCTTGATCATCAAACTCTATTTCACTGTCTTTATCTACAGTATGAAGAGTTCCAGATAGATAACTTAGCTCTGGATTTTCATCAAGGATTTCATCTGCTTCTCCTCTAGGTCCAATTAGATCTTTTCGCAACGCTTCAATGATTTCTTGTCTTATTTCACTTTGGATTATCTTGCTCATAATTTGTCCTCCAAATCTACTGGACTAGATGATAATCCAAGAATAGAATTAAGAGAATCACCAATATGGATATACTTGTCAGATATCAGTCTATATTTCCATTTTTTATTATCAGCATCAACAATAGTTGCATATTTGCACCAAAGTTCACCTTCTGTTTTCTTAAGTTGAACATCTTTACTTTCGATTTCACGATCTTCCTTGACTTCAATCATGAATTTAGAATCACTTGTTTCAACCAAAAAATCAGGATTGTATTGTGAACCAGCAGAATAATAAATGCCTAATTGGTTTAGTGGTGGTTTTATCCATCTTAGAACTTTATCATCCGTTTCTAATACAACAGAAAGTTTTCTTTCTGCATCACTGTCAAATCCATTCTTTTCATAATATGATTTTTTATAACCACTAAAGACATATTTCCTAATATTAATCTTATCAGGTACTTCTTTGTGCAAACTCACTTCACCCAATGGTTTGATGTTTTTAAATTGTTTACCAAACGTAATGGATGCTTTCTTAATTTGATAAGTAAATTTTGTTTCACTCTTAATTGAAGAGATAACTTGCTTCTCGATATCTTCCAAAATCAACAGAGCATACTTCCTAACAATCTGCTTCTTAAATGTATCGTCTCCACCAATTTTCATTAAATATTGATTCACGACGTCTAAAATGTAGTCTGCATCATCACTTCCAAATTCTGTGATTTTATCCAATACTAAACAAGCTAACGTATTAGTTGGATTTGGATCTTCAAGGATTTCAGCATCTATAGACTCTAATAATGTGTTGTTTGCGATGTTGAATCTTTCAATCTGTGATTCTTCAATTACGAAATTAACGTTTTTATTAATATTTACTGGTACCAGTTCAACTGTGGTTGTTGGCTGAATGAAAATTTTAGGAACACTTATTGTTGTGCTCTGATATTTTTTTACTCTCTCAACAAATGTAGGTTTATCTAAGACCTGACCTTTTTGTTCAGCTTTCTTGGATAATTCTTCTGTTGATGGTTCCTGTATCATCATTCCGTCTTGATTAAAGTTGAATAAATCAACTTGACCCACAGTATCGGTAGATTCTTTCTTTTGAATCGAACTTAAAGTCTTCAAATATTCACGATATAGTTTCTCTAATACAATAGGATCATCAAGATTCTCTTTGATAACTTTATTGTTATCTTCATCAAAACTAAATAAATCATCAAATAAAGATGGTTGAATATTGCCAAAATCAGGTTCAATAATAACCTGTTTCGTTTCTTCAACTGGTTTTTCATCTAAGTCTCTTGTTTTAAATATTGGATTAGCTTTTAATTCTTCGACGATTTCTCTATAATGCTCATGAGCAACTATATCAAGCGTATCAATATTTTCTTCTCCTGTGATTTTACCAAATGGAAGTCTCAGACCTCTACCAATGGTTTGCATAGCAAGGATTTCGCTTTTAGCAGCATTCAAGGGGATGATAGTGAATAAGTTATTGACATCCCAACCTTCTTTTAGTTTATACACGTGGAGTACAATTTCAACAGGATTATCAAATTTTTCAATGGTTAATAACTTATAAATGATATCTTCGTTTGTTTCACTTGTTCCGGTTTGACCAGAATGAACTTCGATAACTTTATTTTTATACTTCCCTCCAAAAAAATCAGGTGACTCTATTTTTTCGCGCACTTTGTTGGCATGTGATGTATCCTTACATGCGACTAGTATAATTGGTTTTACATATTCTAGATTGTTATCATTACAGTACTTAAGAATAGTTAGTCTTCTATTTTCATGAAGGGTGACTCCATCTTTCAATTTCATCTCTTCAATATCTTCATTTGAATATCCTGATAAATTAGTACGTCCATTCATAACAGGTATCTTCAAGTACTTTCCAGCACCCTTAGCTAAGTCATAAGAATAAATGACATTACTATTTGACTTAGGAGTGGCAGTAAACTCGAGACCTAGAATGGGCTTTAAATAATCAATCGCTTTTAAAGATTGAGGTGCATAATATCTGTGTGCTTCATCCATGCAAATAACTAAATCATCAAAGTTGCTTAATACATCAGCAAATGATTTCCCTAAGGTTTCTTTATAAGAATGAAACTTAAATGTCTTATCGGTTTTTGGTGTGAAAATTTTGCCTATGTTGAAAATGAAAATCTCAATTTCCTTATGATAATCATCTCTTAAGAGGCTATTAAACTCATCGTTATACCTTAGATAGTTCTCCCCATCATAAACCTTGGGTCTAGAACCCAACTCAGCTTCAAGCCCTTTAAACAGATATTTAGGATGCTCTGGTTGACTCTCTTTTCGAAGCTTTTCGTAAATAGTATCTCCTGGTGCAAGGATAAAAAAATGACGATATCCTTTTGTCTTATATAGATAGTATATGGAAGCTCCCATTAACCTTGTTTTTCCAATACCTGTGGCCATCTCAAAACAAAATGATGGAAATGAAAACTCATCAGTGACTTTTAAATTCCTCGGTTTTTCGCATAATTCACTGGCTATCTTTAGCACATTTTCTTTTACAATTAATCGATCTGATTCTACTAAAGAATTTGATTTGAAATTGACTTTAGATGAAATAGCATCTAAAATACCTAAAGCATGAATTTGAGGTTCTCTTAAACTCATAGCATATGTAATTTTCTTTACTATATTATCCATTATCTTATCTCACTTTCAAAATCAAATTTTTTAAGTAAATCCTTAGGAATCCTTTTTATCTCAATGTTGTCTGGTAATCTTAAACTAGATTGAATTTTGGTTCCATAGATTAGGACTGAGTCGTTTTCACCTAATTCTTTAGTTAATTGTTTTATATACTCACCCGTAACCATTTCAGAAGCTATATGAATAAATCTCGTCTCGCTGCTTTTACCATGCATCTCTCGTTGGGGATCGTATTTAAACCCTTCTAGTTTACAAATAGCTTCACAAAGCATTTCGAATGAATAGTTTTTGTTAATTGTATAAATAGGTAGTGTATCATGTTTTTCGAGGAGTGATGGTGCAAGTTCATAAAATCTGTATCCGCCACCGCCTTTCCAATTTACTATTTTACTAATACCGCTCTGTTCACCTTCTATAACTTTATCCAGTCTAACTTTACAGTGGGTGTATGCATGATCGCCAAGTTCTATACCTATCCATTTTCTACCCATTTTATGTGCTACTGCAGCCGTTGTACCCGACCCTAAGAAAGAATCCAATACAAAATCACTCTTGTTTGTGCTCATTTGAATAATCCTTCTTATTAGTTTCTCTGGTTTTTTGCTCTTTGGAAAATCAACAATTCCTTCGTTATCAAGTCCAGTTGTTTTTATATCAGTCCATAAATCTCCAGGGTGTACTGTTAAGTATTGATCAGCAAATAATAGTTTACAACGTGGTTGTGCCGATTCAGCATTATAGTCTTTTTTCATCAAGTATTTCTTCTTTTGGGGTGTAACAACAATAAAACTCTCACCATTCACCATATTTCTCTTTTGATTCGCCAAATCCTTTACATTCCCTGTAACGGCTACATCCCTAGCGATTCTCCATGAATTTTCATATTTAATAGAATCAATTTCTTCTTTTTTCGAGACTCCTTTGATTATGTCATTTACCGAACTAATCTTAATTTTTGAAGCAATACTATCAGCAAGTTTAATAGTTTCTTCTGAGTAATCATCACCTTCCATTATTTGCTTTAACACTTCCAAATCATCTCTGTTGACTCCGTTAATTAATAGTTTATACTCATTATCCCATTTCTCTTTTGGTATATATTCAATGTCTAAATTCTTAACTCCATCCTTTTTCGCAAGAATTATGAATTCTTTAAACTTGGGTATGCTTTTGGCTTTTTTTATCGATGCCATCTTAACACCAGTTGGTTCGCTCATTTTAACGCAAATCGTTTTCATGTTCTTTTGTGTACAAATTTCGTCCATAAGTAAAAATAATCGTGCAAACTGTTCATCATCAATTTGTACAGCAAGTAATCCATCATCTGATAATAATTTCCAAAGTAACTCTAATCTAGGTTTCATCAAATTTAACCATAAACTGTTTTCTAAATTGTCATCATAGTGTGGATTTGCTGTTGCAATATTATAAGGGGGGTCTATGTAAATGCATTTAATTTTTCCAGCAAAGTCATGTTCCAATGCTTTTAACGCCAATAAATTATCCCCGTGAATTAACATATTAGAGGTTTGATTGTCTATTGTAATGTTTGACTTACCAAAATCTTCAACTAAGATACGAGGTTCATATCTCTTTATTTCATTTTTACCAACCCAAGTTAATTCCAGTTTTCCTGTTTTTGTCATAACCAATCCTCCTAAAATCTAATAACAACGTTTGGAACTAATGTCAAGTTAGTTTCAAAACTCTTTTTAAAATCTTCATGTTTTTGCATTGCTTGTATATCAATCTTTTGCCTTTCAGCAAACATTTTTTCATCTCTGTTTTTAAGTTTTGTAATCCTTGTATCAATTTTCTTTTGTATGTCAATCTTCTCTTTAAAATATTTTGACTCCTCTTTTTCAAGCCTTAACCCTTCAATTTCTTTTCTTAAATCTTCACTCTCATTATCATACATATTTTTTTGGCTATTAGCCCAGTTTAACAAGCGTTTTTTGTTTATGCCTATAATTACTGCATTTTCCATCCTGTATTCTTCACTCATTTTAACTAAGACGTTATCATAACAATACCTCATTTTGGATAAAATATCCTCAGAATGAGTAACTTTTTTAAAACAATTCTCTGGTATATTTTTAAACGCTTGAACGATTTCTCTGGTATCAGTACTAACCACGTTACCGTCCGAGTCACACAAACATAGAACTACCATAACTTGCTCATTTGAGCTCATCAATGATCCTACAAAAATATATCCATGTTTAATATCGGAACTATACTCAAAATGAATGTCTTCGTCACACACCTCTAAAATGGTCCCAGGTTGCATCGGATAAACATCTTTGGTAAGTTTTTTCCATGTCTCTCTTTGCTTGTAATAGTTCTCTAGACGAGCTGCTTCTTTTCTAAGGTGCTTCTTTTTATCATCTGATGAAACGGTTAGAAGAATGTTTTTCAGCTCTCTACCTTTTCTATTTCGTTTCGCATTGATTTCTTTTTCCAATTTGTCAAATGCTGCTCTAAACTCATATGCATTTTTACACTTATCATATATTTCCAAGATTTTTTTCTCAAAACTAGAACCTGATTCTAATAAACCTAATGCATCATCACTAGCACCGAAAACACCTTTAAACAGGTTAAACTTCTTGTCTAATATTTCATAAACTCTTCTATCTGCTTCATTTTGTGTGTTCAACAGGTTAAACACATAGACATCTCTTTTTTGGCCAAAACGGTGACATCTACCTATTCTTTGTTCTATTTTCATTGGATTCCAAGGCAAATCATAGTTGATAACAGTATCGCAAAATTGAAGATTCAAACCTTCACTTGCGACGTCTGTTGCAATCAGAATCTTTGCATTATCTCTAAATTCTTCTACCATCGCTTGTTTTAAGTCAACACTTGGATTATTGGTTACTCTCTTTGGATTTCTTGCTCTCCATGCATTGTAAAGCACTTTATTTATTGGATCGGTCACTTCACCATTAAAGAGCAAAATACCATCATAACCTGCTTTTTCTAAAGTTTCCATAAGATATTTTTGAGTTCGTTTAGACTCAGTAAATATCAGAGCTTTATTTGGATAACCTTTTTCAGTTTGCAACTCAAATGCGAAACTAAGTGCTTCAATCACAGCTTTGGATTTAGAATTCTCTTTTATCCTTGATGCTATTTCAATTATTTGCTCAATTGCAACTAATTCATTTTCAATTTCATTACGATACTTTTCTCGATCAATTTGTTCTATATCTTCCTCTTCAAATCCTTCTGATTCATCTTCATCAGAATCAATAAGGTCAAAAAATCCTTTTAAACTGATTTGTGCATTCTCAATTTTTGTGCTTTGTTTTAAAGTTAGTAGTCTCTCTTTGAGTCGCTCAAATGTTTCAACCACTGCAAAGCTAGAAGAAGCCAATAATTTTCTCACAACCATTTTTACTAAACCGTTATTTTGAATTGTAATAGCATAAAGTACTGGGCGTTGAAGGTATTCATTAGTTAACTTATACAAAACTGCTTCTTCTTTACTAAGTTCAAAATCAGTTAAAAAACATTCTCGATTGCTAAATTGCAAATACTCAGCAACATCTTTTCGTAATGTCCTATGCAAAATTGGTTTTAACTCTTCTTTAAGTCCAGAATAATCTTCCGTTTTAACAAAATTCATGTTGAATGATTTTTCATTATCAAATATTTTTTCATCAATATACTGTGAAAGTGCATATAATTCTCTTAGATTATTTTGTAAAGGTGTAGCTGTCAACATGAGTTTGGGAACATTTTTTGTGACATCATATAATTTTTGAGGCATTTTTGTTCCATTTCCTAGATTTCTTAATCGATGTGCTTCATCGAATACAAAAAAATCCCAAACAACATCTGAGAACTTTTTAATAAACCAAGGTGCCATTCCATATTGGATGATGATTACTAATGGTTCCTTTTTTTTGAACCGATGGTTCCATACATCGATATCTCTATAGTTGACAACATATTTACTTTCTGGAATATACGAGTTAATATCAAATTTTTCAAGTAACTCATCTTGCCATTGCTTTCTTAGTGGTGGAGGTACAACAATTAGTACTCTTTTGGCATTATTAGCTAATAAATATTTGATTACCAACCCTGCTTCGATCGTTTTACCTAATCCTACTTCGTCTGCTAAAATAATTCCACCAGTTTTTAGTGCCTTTAAAGAGGCTAAAAAAGCCTCAATTTGATGAGGTGTTTTTTCAATATTTAAATCTTCTAAATATCTATAGGGAGACCTATTTAGTTCGATTAGTTTATTTAAGCCATACTGCTGAAGCAGAGGGTTAGACATGCGCATCCTTCCCTTCATTTATTAATTGCAATTTCAAAGCCTTAGCAATTCCTTCTGCCATCATTGGTGGAACTGCATTACCAATTTGAATAAAGGCTGAAGTTCTACTACCTTCAAAAAAATAATTATCGGGAAATGATTGAATTCTTGCTGCTTCACGCACAGTGATTGATCTAGCTTGTTTCAAGTCATAGTGAATGTAATAATGACCATCTTTAGAAATATGAGCTAAAATCGTGTGACAACATGATTTATCAGAAGGTACTACTTTGAATCTATCCACAAAATCTTTATCATTTTTATGGGTTTTTAAAGTTGAGGGTAAATCACTATATTTTAGCCTTTTTCCTTCGTTCCATTCTTTAATTGCTATTTCATATATTGCTTTATCTTTATTATTCACTGGTCTAGCAATGTGCTGAGTCAATATATCATACTTATTTCTCAAGTTTTTCGAAACATATTCATGTGACTTATCACTAGAATATTCATTAGATACTTCTCCAGCATTTATAATTGGCAAATCTCCTAACACGTCTTTTATTGACCAAGTTAGAGTAACCTTTGGAAAATCAGGATATTTGAAGTTAGTCCCTTTTTTCCATCCGATAATAATAAGTCTCTTGCGTTCTTGTGCAACCCCAAAATCCTTTGAGTTTAGTGGTTTATAATCGATGTTGTAACCTACTAAATCAAACAATTCTTTTATATCTTTCCAATGCTTACCACCATCTGCTGTAAGTAACCCAAGTACATTCTCAAAAACAAATAGTTTAGGTTGGTATCTTTCTAAAAACTTACAGTATAGTTTGTAAAGATATTTTCTGTCATCATCTTCAGATTCACCATTAATTTGTACTAAGGCTAGTCTTCTCTGTTTTGCTCTACCGGCTAACGAATATGCTTGACAAGGTGGTCCTCCAACAACTAAATCGACAATGTTATCTCCTTTCAGTTTATCTATCTTCGAAAATAGATCAGACATATTTTCTTCAGACATCCTATACTGAATTGCTGTGTTTAGTATGCTTTCAGGAATCATATTATACAATTCCATGCGAGTAATGCTTCCTTGTAAGTATTGGTAATAAACGGATAATTTACTATTATTCTTTAAATAGTAGTAAGAAAGTCTGGTTTTAATTGTGTCAATTGCATCTTGATTCATTTCTACGTGTGCAATTGCATCAAATCCCGCTCTTATGAATCCTTCTGATAACCCTCCAGATCCAGCAAAAATATCAATATATTTCATATAGACTTCTTCACCTCCTTGTCAAATAATAACCAATTACAACCAATAGGATATTCCCAAAAACGATTGATAGAAAGATGCATTGTTCAAAAGTTTCCCCACTATTGGATATTCTTCTTTTATTTTAACATTTTCTTATTAAATTTATAAGACTTTTAAGGAGACAAAGGGTAAATTATGACAATTAAACAAATGCATTCATTTTTCTAATAAGTAAGAAAACATGAAGTGATGTTATGGAGGTCTGAACCCACTTCTCTTATAATTAAAATTCTAGAAGATTTTTTCTAGGTTTCTTGTAACCAAATTTAATACACATTGAAAATTGATGTCAATCACTTATTTAAAATTAGACAACTACTTATAATCTTTGATTCTAATTGTTTGAGGGAGTAATTAAGATTAATGATTAATACGAGTGGGTTAAAAAACGTTTTATAGACTTTATTTTTCTGTTTCATTTTTCATTTTCTTGACCTCATCATATTTTTCCAAGAAATGTGAATGATAACTCATAGCCGTATGAATCATGCTCGAATATGTTTTTATAACCAATGTTCGGTCTTTTTGAAGACTATCGGCAATTACTTTTACATCTTCATCCATTTTCATATTTTCTGATATTAGAAAGGTTTCAACATTATCGTATTTTTCTCTATACATTCTTAAAACAAAAGCTTTATATTTTGCAGCCTGTTGTATTTCTTGGATAGTCAACTTGATTTTCGGTCTCTTAAGTTCAACAATTACTAATGTTGTACCTTGGACATTTATTAAGAAATCAATTCTTCTGTTTTTTTCACCAAGTTTCTCATCAGGAAACTCTTTTTTCAGTATTTCCTTAAATGTTACCTCTCTGTCAAAATTAGTAATCCGTGGATCCAATAACCATGGAAATTTTTCGAGAAATGGTTGAATCGCCTTAGTTTCTGAAGCATTAATTTTAATAAACTGCTCAAGCTTTCTTATTGCTTCAATTCTGCCAGTCGCAACTTGAGCAAGTTCTTTAGCCTCGATAGCCTCCCAATCGTTAGCGATTTTAGTCATATTATCTATTGTAATTTCTTCATCGTTCAGTTCACTTACAAAAGTTTTAAAAGTTTCGAACTTAAACTGTGTTTTAATTGTATCAAGTATTTTTATGACAGGTTTTAAATCAACTTCATTGTCAGTATTGTATGCTAAGACATCTTTAATTTTTTTCAATGAATCCACATCTTTCGGATTCATATCTTCATACAGATCTGGTAGATCATCCTTTATTATTTTGTCAAATTCAATTTTTTTATCTTGATCCCTTTTTCTCCTCCATTGACTACCTATTTTATTTGTCAATTTATTAAGTGCTTCCTTCAATTCTAGTGTATCTTTATTAGCATCCCAAAGTATATTTTGTCTAGCTGTAGCTATAACATCTTTTTCTATATCTTCGTCAATAATATCTAGATTGAAATAACCTGTTACGTACTCGTGAAACCTATCATTAGCTCGTTCATTAAAGTAAGTTCCTCCAGTGGCAAATTTACCTCTGACAAGAACATTAAATCCTTGATCTTCTTTTCTTAAAGGGGTCCTGTTAGTCATTACATAACCAGTAACGTCTTTATCTTTTAGAAGTTTTAAATTGATATTTTCCGCAATATCATTTTCAAAATCTTCAGGAAATTTCCATTCATATTGTTTATTTAGAGTGTCCCAATATATTTTTTTATCGATTGGTTTTAGCTCCTCTTTATCAATATCACCAGCGTCCACATCATAAACTTTCACAACAAAACTATCATCATAAAAATTAAACCTTTTGGCTAAATCTATCTTCAGGTTAATTATATCGATTTCTTTGCCTGGAATTATTCTATCAAGAATTAGCGTTGTTCCATTTTTATCATGTGTAATTTCATTTTCATAAAGCGATTTAGGTTTATAGTTTTCATTTTCTGGTGTTTTCATTAATTCAGTATAATCCAGTATAAATCCATTCTTAAATCCATCACAAATTGTTATGACGCTAATTTTCAATGCAACACCAAACACTGCTAGTTTACCCAGACCTTTTTTCCCAGTTACTTTCCGAATCTTATTCTTAGATAAACCTTGATTAATCTTATTTCTTCTATTTCTACCAATGATTAAAAATTCTGTGTTCAATTCTTGATTTGACATCCCATGACCGTCATCTTTAAAAACAATTTTACGATTATTCAAGTAGATGTATATATCAACTTTGTTTGCTTCGGCATCGAATGAGTTTGATAATAACTCGCCAAGCACAGGAGG
>WPCG01132089.1_pt1 | contig 22921 bp, 21 predicted proteins | sample 5403311 | NCBI WGS metagenome assembly WPCG01 (sample SAMN12869467, study PRJNA574797) | sludge metagenome | isolation source: wastewater treatment of Control | place: China:Beijing | collected 2019-05-17 | reverse complement strand
CATTCTCCGCGTCAAGGGCGCCGAAACAGGACGCGGAGAGTTGCTGCCCGATCATTATCTCGCGATGAACACCGGAGGCGCGGAGGAGGACCTTGTCGGCGTTCCCACTACCGAGCCGGCTTTCGGGCTTCCTGCGGTCTGGGTTCCTCCCGAGATGCGCGATAAGGCGGAATCGCTTGGGTACACCGTCGTCGACGCGCCGTCGGTCCTGGCGACGCACCTCTCGGAGACGATAAAACGCTACGGAGCGGACTTGCTGACGCGGCAGGAGGTGCAGAAGCTCACCGACATGGTGAAGGAGGCCGCTCCGGCTGTTGTGGAGGAGATGACGGCTGCCCTTTCCCTCGGAGAGATTCAGAAGGTTTTACAGAATCTTGTTCGGGAGCAGGTTCCCGTACGCGACTTGGTAAGTATCTTCGAATCGCTCGCGGACTACGGCAAGGTTTCGCGGAGCGTCGATTTCCTCACCGAGCGCGTGCGCGAGTCGCTCGCACGGCTCATCACGCTCAAAATACAAGACGACTCCGGTGTGGTCACCGTGGCCACGCTCTCCCCCAATTGGGAGCAAAAGGTGAAGGAGTCCGTCGACGGCGATCTGATGCGCGGGTGGCAGTTCAATATGGATCCCCGCGACGTACAGAAGATGATGGCCGCTGTGGCGAGAGCCGTGGAAGACATGTCCATGAAGGGGCTTCTCCCCGTGCTCCTGGTCCACCCCGATGTCCGGCTGATCGTGCGCAGGATTCTCGAAGCGTCGTTGCCAACCTTGTTTGTGATATCCTATAATGAAATAGCTCAGGGCGTACAGCTCAAATCGGTCGGGATGGTGGAATAAATGGCGATGCGTGTGCGATCTCAAATTTCCTTCGAAGCGAACGACGAGGCGGAGGCATTCCGTACCGCTCGTGATCGCCTCGGCCCTGATGCCGCCATACTCTCGCAGCGTATCGTAAAAACCGGAGGATTTCTCGGTTTTTTTCGAAGAACCGTTTTTCAAGTGACCGCCGGAATCCTGGAGACGGAAGGAAACCGCAGCGAAAGCGACAGCGAGAAAAAAGAGCGGCTGGCGGCTTTTCAAAAATTGCTTGAGTTCAAGCAGGCCATGGCCGTTGCCGAAGAGGGCGTGACCTCTTCCGAGGCAGGGTTGCTCGCCGGGCGAAAAGATGTAGCCGATGCGGGGGTGTATTCTCCTTTGTCGAAACCCCCGGCGGCCGTTGTGCGGCGTCCGTTGGACGATCCTGATCGGGCGGAACTTTCCGCTCAAGGCCGCGCTCTCGCGTCGGGAGCAAAAGGTGTTGCGGATCAGGAGTACCGGACAAAACTGGAACTCGAAGTCAGCGAGCTGTCCAATCGTCTCGACAAGGTGCTCAAACGACTTGAGAACGAGAAAGAGACGCCTCCCGCTCATACGCCTGCCCAACACTCGTTTACGGAGGGACTGCCGATCTGCGGGCCGGGGAAAAAACGGGATACGGAACTCCTGCTGCGACTGACTGCGGAAGATGTAAGCGAGGAGCACGCTCGCAAGCTTGTTCGGGACTACGAATCCGAGGCGCCTTCGATGCATTTTCCGGAGTGGCTGGCCGAAAAAATCCCAGTCGCGGCGGACACCACATGGGATGCCCTCGGGGGAGGTCGGGTTATGCTTATCGGTCCTACCGGAGTTGGGAAGACCACCACGATCGCGAAGCTCGCAGCGATTCAGTCGCTCTGGGAGAAGAAGAACGTCGTTTTCCTCACCGCGGATACGTACCGAATAGCCGCTCCGGAGCAGCTGCGCACCTATGCGAAGATCTTGTGCGTGCCGATCGATGTGGTGTACGACGCGAACGAAATTCCGGATATTGTGGAGCGTTACGCGAAGGCCGATCTTCTGCTGCTGGACACGGCGGGCCGTTCCCAGAAGGACAGCCGTCGCGTCGAAGAGATCCGTGTCCTCTACGAGGCGTTCCGTCCGGATGCGGTCCATCTTGTGCTTCCGGCGAACATGAAGTACCGCGACATGCTCGACGTCATCCAACGGATGGGCGTCGTGCCGCTGACCCATATCCTTTTTACGAAACTCGATGAAACGACGACGTACGGCGCTCTGTTGAATATTCTTCTCGCCTTCGATAAACCGGTCTCTTTTTTCACCACGGGACAGAATGTCCCGAACGACATCGAAGTGGCAAAGGGCTCCCGATTGGCCGAGCTGCTCCTTCGCGCGAAGGGAGAGGTTCCGCGTGCGTGAGGGGACGCCGACGGTCCACGATCAGGCGGGGGAACTCCGCAGAATCGTTCAGACGCGCCGCAAAATCATCAAGGGGCTTTCGGGCCTTCGTTCAATCGCCGTCCTCAGCGGAAAAGGCGGAGTCGGAAAGAGCAATATCGCGGTGAATCTGGCTATGGCGTTCGCGTCTTCGGGCAAGCGCGTCGTCCTCCTCGACGCGGACCTCGGAATGGCCAATGTCGATCTTCTCTGCGGAATCTCCCCGAAGTATACCCTTGCGCACCTGGTGAAAGGACAGCGCACAGTGGAGGATGTGCTTGTCTCCCTGGAGAACGGGGTTCTGCTCCTCCCGGGCGGACCGGGAGTGCAGGAGCTCGCCGAGCTCGACGACGATGCCCAGTCGCTTTTGATCGACAAACTCTCCGTTTTGGAGGGGGTCGCCGATATTTTGCTTATCGATACGGGCGCCGGAATCCATAAGAATACGCTCTCCTTCGGCGTGGCTGCGGACATGACGGTTTTAATCACAACTCCGGAGCCGACGTCGATACGCGACGCGTACGGCGTCCTGAAGACGCTGGCCATCAATACCGGCAGCAAGATCGACGTAACGCTTGTTGTGAATATGGCGGCCTCGCACTCCGAGGGGAGAGAGGTCGCCGAGCGCATACAGATGGCGGCGAACCAGTTCCTCAGTCTCTCCGTTCCTTTCGGCGGTACTGTCCTGCTGGATGAGAGCGTCGGAAAGGCCGTACGGATGCGCACTCCTTTTTTCCTGGCGAGCCCGTCGTGCCAGGCCAGCATGGATATCGCGGAAATCGCGGCGAATCTGGCGAGCATGGACGACGAGACGGAGCCCCCGACGGGAAGAGGCGTTAAATCTTTCTTCTTCCGTCTTGCCAGAAACCTCGGGTTGGGGGTATAGGAATGGACTCGGGCGAGTTTCTCACAATGCTCAAGGACTGCATCGGGAGCAAGGTGTCGCTGGTCATCGATGCGGGGCTCTACAAGGGGGCCTACCCTTCACGGATCGAGGATGTCGATGAAGACTCCATCGGTCTTGCGCATCCGACGATGCGGGGGGCGCTCTTACCCGTGCATCGAAGCGTTCAGCTGAAAATGAGCGTCGAGGCGGGGGGAGCCCTGTATTTTTCTTTGGTTTCCATATCGAAGGGGTTGGTTCGGGAGAACCTTCCGCTTCTTTGGGTGACGCCTGTCGGTGAAGCCCGCAAAATCCAACGAAGGCTTTTTGTCCGCGTACCGTGTCTTTTAAAAACAGGCTTGTTTCGTCTTGAGGGAGAGAACTACAGACCCGAAAAAGAAGAGTGGATGTATGTCAACGCAAAGGATATCAGCCTCGGTGGCGTCGGTTTTTCAGTGCCGCGGGAAAAGGCCCGCCTTTTCCCGGAGCGAGCGCGCTTTCTGGTGGAGCTCGTACTTCAGGAGAAAAGGTATCTTCTTGTGGGTAAAGTAGTTAAAAAGATTCCAAAAAGTGAATTCTGGGAGCTTGGCGTAGCCTTTGAAGGGATGCCTGTTTTTGCGGAGAAACCGCTCGGGAACTATATTCGCCAGCAGGAGTTGGCGGGACGTCAATCATAGAGATCGAAGGGAATGCCATGACAGAGTCGAAGATTCGAGTGCTTGTAGTTGATGATTCCTCTTTTATGAGAAAAGTAATCAGCGATATACTGGGAACGGATCCGAGGATGGAGGTCGTCGGGACCGCCCGGGATGGAGAAGACGCGCTTCGAAAGATCGAGGAGCTTTCGCCGACGGTCGTTACGCTCGACGTCGAAATGCCCAAAAAAGACGGTCTTGCCACTCTTGAGGAGATCATGAAGCGCCGTCCTCTTCCTGTGATCATGGTGAGCAGTCTGACGCAGGAAGGCGCGCAGATTACGCTCAGGGCGCTTTCGGCCGGGGCCGTGGATTTCGTGGCCAAGCCTTCGGGGCATGTTTCCCTGAATATGCGGGACGTTTCCGCCGATCTTCTCTCGAAGGTGCTGGCGGCGAGCACGGCGAGGATCGTCGCGCCGCGTGATCGCAGAGAACCGCGCACTCAGCCGCCGCCGTCGTCCCCGGCGCGTCCGGTGGAGTCGTTTGCCTCGCGCTGGAGAAAGGGACGCCCCGAGATGGTTGCCATAGCCTCCTCGACCGGCGGTCCGAGGGCCTTGCAGCAGGTGCTTTCCCAGATACCGGGGGATTTCCCGGTTCCTATCGTGATCGTGCAGCACATGCCGAAGGATTTTACGCTCTCTTTCGCGAAACGACTGGACTCTCTCTCCGAACTTGACGTCGTCGAGGGGGCGGAAGGAACGGAATTGCGTCCGGGGCTAGCCGTAGTGGCTCCCGGGGGGTATCATATGGTAGTGAGAAAAAAAACGACGGGAAAATTCGTATGCGCTCTTTCCGATGCGCCCCCTCTTCTTTCGGTCAAACCGTCGGCGAACATCCTTTTTTTGAGCGTTGCCGACGAGATCGGAGGAAGTACGGTAGGGGTGATCCTCACCGGAATGGGACGTGACGGCGCCGACGGCGCGGCGGCGCTCAAGATGAGAGGGGCGCGCATCATCGCGGAGTCCCAGGAGACATGCGTTGTGTACGGTATGCCGAAGGCCGCGGTGGAACAGGGCGTTGTCGATGAGCTTCTTCCCCTGTACTCGATACCGGAAGCAATGATCCGAAGCGTGAGAGAATAGAGACATGACACGACTTTACAAGGCTGGAGATGATCTGCCATGACGAATATGGATATGAGCCAGTATCTGGGAGCTTTCCTCGATGAAGCGGGGGACAATCTTAAGCATCTCGACGATCTTACGCTCGTGATCGAAAAAGATCCGGGAAATTCGGAGGCTATCGCCGAGATCTTCCGGTCGGCGCACACCCTCAAAGGGATGTCCGCGACGATGGGGTTCGACAGGATGGCTTCGCTCACCCACGCCATGGAGGACATGCTCGATGCCGTCCGCAAGGGAGAATACTCGTTGAACGCGGGGGATATCGATCTTCTCTTTCGCTCTCTCGACACCCTGCAGTCGATGGTCGACGCCATTCGGGCGGCCGGTAGCGACGCCTCCGTGGATACGGAGGATCTCGTGCGCGCCATACGGAGTTCCACGACCAACAGAGGGGTGGCGGAGCCTTCCGAGGCGGAAAGCGTTTTGAACGAGGAGCTCTCGGGGCAAGAACAGAAATGGGTCTCGGAAGCCGCCGCCATGGGCTTCGGTGTTTTTGAAGCATCCGTGACGCTCTCTTCCGACTGCCTTCTGAAAGCGGCCCGCGCGTATATGGTGGTCAGCAGGCTCGACGAGATGGGGGACATCATCAAGACCGTGCCCCCCGTCGAAGCGCTTGAGAACGAGGAGTTCGCACACGACTTCCTTGTGTACGTCTCCACGCATCATAAAGGGGAAGAGCTGAAGGATGTTGTAAATCGGGTGAGCGAGGTAGCCTCGGTCGAAATCCGCGAACTGTCCGTCTCGCCCTCGGAAGAAACCTCCCCCGAGGCGCCCCTGGAGCCGGTAGCGCAAGAACTTTCGCCCCCGACGCCTGTTCACGAGGAAAGAGCGCTTTCCTCGAAGACGCCTCCGGCGGCTCCACCTCAGAAAAAAACTGAGGCGGCGAAAAAACAGAGCCAGACGGTCCGCGTCGATATTGGTCGCCTCGACAAGCTTATGAATCTCGTCGGCGAGCTCGTCATCGGCCGCGCCCGTATCGAGCGCCTTGTACAGGAGGCGCATCTCCGGGAGTTCGACGATCCGCTCTCCCAGCTCGGCCGTATCTCCGGCGATATCCAGGAGCTCGTCACGAAGCTGCGCATGGTTCCCGTCTCCTTTATTTTCGAGCGCTTCCCCCGCCTTGTCCGCGATCTTTCCAAGACGCTCGGCAAGGAGATCGAACTGGTGATGGAAGGCCAGGAGACCGAACTCGACCGGACGGTGATCGACGAGATCGGCGAGCCGATGGTGCATATCATCAGGAACTCCATCGACCACGGCATCGAGAAAACCGAGGACCGAAAAAAGGCGGGCAAGCCCTCCAAGGGAACCATCAAGATTTCCGCCTACCAGGAGGGGAGCGGCGTCATCATCGAGGTGACCGACGACGGCAAGGGAATCGACGCCGCCAAGGTCAGGGCGAAGGCGCTTGCCAACGGCGTCATCACTGAAGATGAATCAGCCGCCATGAGCGACGAAGAGGTCGTCCACCTTATCTTCCTTCCCGGCTTCAGCATGGCGGAGAAGGTCACCGACGTCTCCGGCAGGGGAGTGGGTATGGACGCCGTCAAGACGAAGGTGGAATCGCTCGGCGGACAGTTCGACATCTCCACCGAGCTGGGCGTCGGGACACGGGTTTTCGTCAGACTTCCCCTCACGCTCGCGATCGTTCTTGCGCTTTTGATCAAGGTCGGGGACGAGACGTACGCGCTGCCTCTGGAAAACGTCGAGGAGACCATCCTCGTGAAAAAAGAGAACGTGAAGACGGTGCACGGGACGCCTGCCACGCTGCTCCGGGGCGAAGTGCTCACCCTCTGCGATCTTTCGAAAATGCTCCACACGCCGCGAGCCTCCGAGGAGGAGAGCGAAGAATATCCCGTCGTGGTCGTCAGGACGGGAAAGACGCGAGTGGGCTTTATCGTCGACGAGCTTATCGGTCAGCAGGACATCGTCATCAAGTCGCTCGGGCGGTTCCTCTCCAAGATAAAAGGGATAGCGGGCGCTACGATCCTGGGCGACGGCAACGTGGCGCTTATTCTGGACGTTGCCGGTCTGCACGGCAGATAATTTCCGAAGGAAGGACGCGGCATACCTCATGGATATGGAAAGTTTCAGCAACATGCAGCTGGATGCCATGCGCGAAGTCGGAAACATCGGTGCGGGAAACGCCGCGACCGCACTCTCCGTCATGCTCTCCCGCGCTGTGGATATGGACGTTCCGAAAGCCGAACTGGTCTCGATCTACGAACTCGCCGAGTATTACGGGGATCCGCTCGCACCGGTATCGGCCGTTTTCGTTCGTTCGGAAGGCGAGTTCACCTGCAGTCTCATTTTCTTTCAAGACGAGGAAGATGCGCAGAGCCTCGTGGATCTTTTAATAAGCCACCAGATGAGCGGAATGGTCCTCGAAGATATCCCGCCGGAGATGCGGGACAGTGCGCTCACAGAGGTGGGGAATATCATCCTGAGCTCTTTCCTGAACGCGATCAACGTCCTCATGGGCGGAACGCACAGCATCTCCGTCCCCGGGGTGGCGCACGACATGATGGGAGCCATACTCCAGGTGATCGCCTCCATCTTCGGGCAGACGGGAGAGTATGCCCTTATCGTCGATACGACGCTCAAGGTCGGCGATATCGAAAAAAATGTCTCCGGAAAGGTTGTCATGCTTCCTGATCCGGGGTCGCTTGAAATCCTCTTCAGAAAGCTGCAGGTGCTTTGAACCATGGAAAAAGCCCATCATGTGGGAATGGCGGAGCTTGTCGTCGTCTCCTCCCCCGAAATGCTGATGACGCTTGGACTGGGTTCGTGCATCGGTCTTGTCCTTTACGATCAGACGGCGAAGATCGCCGGGATGGTGCATATCATGTTGCCCGACAGCCGCGGCGCCGGAGCGAAGGCTGCCGAAAAACCGGGGAAGTTCGCCGATACCGCGGTTCCGGCCTTGATCAATGCGGTGTGTTCGAAGGGAGCGCTTCGCTCTCGTCTGAAGGCGAAACTCGCGGGTGGTTCGCAGATGTTTGCTCTTCCGGGCGCGGAGACCGATTTTCTCGCCGTCGGAAGCCGGAATGCGAAGGAGACGATCGATCTGCTGAAAAAGATGGGTATACCTCTCGTGAACTCCGACGTCGGAGGAAACAAGGGGCGTACCGTTGAATTTTCCACGGTGACATGGATGCTCACCGTAAAAGTTCTCGGAAAGGGAAAGACCGAGATTTGACGGAGTACGCGAAGGGAGAGGAGCGCATGGAACAGGAATTCGAGGAAACCCGGTCCCCCGTGGAAGAGTCTGTCGCTCAGGACTCCGAAGACTATTCTCCTTCTTTGCCCGAGCAGGAAACGATAGAGCCGAAACGCTCGCTTATCGATTCGCTTCCTTCGGAATCGGTGCACGAACTGTGCGTTCTTTTCGGCTGTACCCGCGAGGCCCTCGAGGCCATTCTCTCCTCTTCTTCGGGCGATCCTGCACATATCATCTCTCTGGTACAGTCTCTCGCTCCTGCCTTTATCGCCGTTAAACTTCGTTTCGAGGCCCGGAAAAGAGGAGAACTGGGCGGCGCGGCCTGCATCATCGCCAAGGGGAGTTCCGGCGAGTTTCTGGACCAGACGTTATGGGTCAGTTCCAGGGAACTGCCCGCTTCCTTCAGTATCAACGCCGATTGGGAAGCCGTGCGGAACGGCATTCAAAAGATAGGGAACAACCCGGACAGAAGCCTCTTTCCCAAAGTGCTTAAACTTCTGCGGGATGTTTTCAGCCCGACCGCGATGAATGCTCTTTTCTCTTCGCCGTCCGGCAAAGAGAAGATCGTCGCCTCGCTTGAAAAGTCTTTTGTCGAACTCTACCACAGTGAAGTCGTCATCGAAATAAAGACCGAGACGTTCAACCGGGCACGCTTGGAAATGGCCGGTTTAGGTGAGGTGAAAGAACCCCTTGCAGCTGAAAAGGCGTCGGAACCTCCCCCTTCCCTCATTGGTTCTGTCGGGACGATCCAGATACACTGCAAACCGCTTCTTGACCCGGTGAAAGGAAAGGCGGTTTCGGACCTTGTGCCCGGAGATCTTCTTGTCGTTGAAATCGAAAAGTCAGGAGGGGTCTCGGGGATTATCACCAAGATCCTTGACCGCGCCGGAGAACAGCCGATATTTCCCGTGATCTCGGTCGGAAAGCTCCCCAGAGGTCAATCGCTTATCAAGCTTTCGGTAAGCAAAGGGATCGAGGGGGTCGCCAAGATAGGCGCCGATCTGCGTCTGAAGACGGCGCCGGCCTTTTCGTTCAGCGGCGCGCAAGGAGAGATTCCGAGGATCGTGAAGAAGTTTTTCATGGCTTTCCTTTTCTTTTTCGGAGGCGTCGTGCTATTGTATTGGATATTCCGAAACTAGGGAGGCGTTCCGTTGGTTTTGAAATCCTCCGATGTCGAGTTATGGACAGAATACCTGGCCGCCAGGGACGACCGAAACAAAGAAAAAATCGTCAAACGATACTTGCCTCTGGTAAAGTATGTGGTGGCGCGTATGGCTGTCTCGCCTCCTTCCGGGCTGGATTACGACGACCTTCTGAGTTTCGGCGTCTTCGGCCTTCTGGACGCGATCGAGCGGTTCGATATCTCCAAGGGATTTTCCTTCCAGACTTTTGCCGTTCCGCGGATACGAGGGGCGATTCTCGACGAACTGAGGAAGTACGACTGGATTTCCAGAACGGGGAGAGAGAAGCTGCAGAAGTTGGGAAGGGCTATGGAGACGGTGTTGCAGGAGAAGGGCGTTCTTTCGGACGGCGCGCTGATGGAGGCCATGGGAATGGAAGAGAAGGAGTACCGTGAAGCTCTGGAGTTGTCGAGTCGGAGCTATATCGTTTCTCTCGACGAAGTCCTTGCGTTGGAGGACGGAGATGTGAGCCGCGAGGGGATCATCCCCGATGAAAGCGCGGGCGCGGGAGAACTTCTTGAGGACGAGGACGAGGTCGCCCGTGTCGCCGCGGCGCTGGAGTCTCTTCCCGAGAGGGAGATGCAGGTGATTTCTCTCTACTACTACGAAGGGCTGACCTTGAAAGAGATAGGAAAGATCCTCGGGGTGACCGAATCAAGGGTATCGCAGATTCACGGCAAGGCGCTGGCCTCTCTTCGCACTTTTCTTGCTGTCCGGCCGTAGAACGCCCTAAGAAGAAAGAGAGGTTTTCGCGTTTTCCTGAAGAACCTTGTGCCGCAACTGTGGCATGCTCATTAAACAACACGTCCGGGAGGGGAGTTCATGGCGATCGACAAGTTCCGAATGGAGGTCCGCGAAGATGGTATTTATCTCGCGGCGCAGGAAGATGCCGAGTTTTCAGTACCCTCGATTGTCGGCTTTCTGAAATCCAAAGGAGTCGAGAATTACAACGCGGCCGCCGTCGGCTCTCTTGCCCATGAGAGGCCGACAAGCCCCGTGAAGGTTGCCGAGAGAGATCCCGCCTTGGAGAAAGATGCGGAGCTGGAAGTGCGGGTGCGTTCGGACGGTTTGGTAGCCGAACTGTGGATCGAGCCGCCTTTTGCGGACAAGCCCTGGCCGACGCTGGACCAGGCGCTTTCTTTTTTACAAGAAAAAGGGGTTGTTGAAGGAATCGACCGGGACGTCGTCTCCTCTATGCTCTCCGAGAAAAACGCACGGACGTGGGTTCCTGTAGCCAACGGTGTTTCTCCCGTCGACGGAGAGGATGCCGAGGTAGAGTACGCGGTGGAATTCGGCAGTGCGAAGCCGAAGGAAGTCGACGAACAGGGCAGGGTGGACCTGAAGAATTTAAGTTCCGTGACGGTTATTCTGAAGGACCAGTTGCTGGCGGCCAAGAAACCTCCAACGGAAGGCGTTCCCGGAGTGACCGTCAAAGGCGCCCCGCTCAAGGCGAAGAACGGCAAGGATCGCCCGCTTCCCGCCGGCGCGGGGACGTATGTCTCGGAGGACGGCCTGTCGCTCCATTCCATGATCGACGGGAATCTTGTGCTCAAGGGGAATAAGCTGAATGTCGTTCCCGTTTTCCAGGTCGACGGCGACGTCGACTACAGCGTAGGGAATATCGACTTCATCGGCGCGGTTCTCGTCAACGGCGCGGTCCGGGAAGGTTTCGAGATCAAGACCTCGGGAAACATCGAGATTCGCGGCGTGGTCGAGGGAGCGCGTCTCCTGAGCAAGGGGAATATTCTGATCAGCGGCGGAGTCAGAGGAATGAACAAGGCCTTTCTGGAGGCCGCGGGGGATGTGACCGCAGGTTTCATCGATCAGGCCAAGGTTCGGAGCGGGAAGGATATTTCGGTGACGAACGCCGTGCTTCACAGCGATCTGGCGGCTCACGGAAAGATCAGCGTACTTGGCGGAAACAAGGCGCAGGTCGCCGGCGGAAGAATACAGGCGGGACTTGAAGTCGTCTGCCTTACGCTCGGGAGCGAAATGGGAACGAAGACCGAGGTCATCGTGGGCGTGCTGCCGGAGATCACCGAACGAAAGAAGGAGATCCTCGCGCTTTTGGCCGAGACGGAGGAGAAGGCCGCCAAGGTGGAGGCGAACTTGGGATTTCTGAAGAAAGCCGAGGCTATCGGACAGCTCGACGAGAATAAACGAGCGCTCATGATCAGCCTTACCAAGGCGAAGTTCCAGATGCAGAACCAGATCAATACATCGCGAGATGAGCTGAAGACAATAGAGGAACAGATGGAGAGCAGCAAGACGAGAGGGTGTGTGCGGATCAAGGGACACTGCTACCCGGGAGTCACCGTCTCCATAAGGGGGATGACGTATATCGTTCGGGAAAAGCAGCAGTTCTGCGCTTTTGTCTACGATGACGGAGAGATCAGGGTAAAGCCCTACGACTACTGAGCAGACGTCGCGGTCTTGCGGGAAGGGGGAGAAGCCGATGGTCACACCGGTGAATTTGCAACTGGCGCACTGGAATCTGGAGCATACGGCGCAACAGACGCGGGATCCTGCAGCGATGGCTGCGCAGGCGGGCAGGCAGGGCGAAAGTCTCGCGGCGGCCGAGCATAGAGACGCTTCCGTGCAGGCGGCCGACTCCTCCGCCGAGGAAGAACGGCTCGGAAGAAAGAAGCGACGCGAAGAAGAGGAACAACAAGGCGGACGCCAAGGAAGAGGACGAAAAGGGAAAAAAGCCCGGGAAGCCGAGGATGGGGAGCCGCTTTCTTCTTCTCGCGCGGATACCGGCACGTTCGATCTGTACGCCTGATTGGAGAGTGGCATGACCGTGGTGGTATCGCATTCAGGAACGAAAAATTTGGGGTATGTGCTTGTGGACGGTTCAGAAGGAGTGTTTCGGGGGGCGGTCCTTGTGACCGATTTTCGAGGCATTCCCGCCGATTTTCGGTACACCGATCCTCTCCGCCCTTCCCGCATAGAAAAGATACTGTACGGAAGCGCTCTCGACGTCTATCTCAAAGAGGAACTGATACTCGAGAGTATCGTCGGGGCCGTCGAGGTGCAGCCTCTTTTGTGGGTCTGCAGAGATACCGATCTGCTCGAACCGCTTTCAAGGACGGCCAAAGCCAAAGCGGTGCTGCTTGCGCCGACCAACAGGGCGCCTCTTGACGCAACCGGGGATATGGAAAAACAAAACGATCCGGGCTCCTACCTGATTCAGGCCGATTCGGTCAGCGCACCTCTCCGAATATCGCTTCCCCTCCCAAGGTCCAAGGAGGAAGAGGCCAAGGCGGTTGCGGCGATGCTTATCGAGGCTGCGGCCACAATGGATCTGCTCGAACCTTTTTCCAGAATGGGAAAGGCGCTTGCAGCTCTGGGCGAGGAACACGGTGAGCAGTGAAGATATTCGCACGTACCTGGCCAGGCTGTTTCTCGGAAAGGCAAAAGTACGCTCTCTCCGTCCTCAAGAAAATGAAGTTGTCCTTCGGACGGTCGGGAGAGTTGTGGAGACGCACCCGCTTCGCTCCCCCGAACGCGTGCTCGGATCCGCCCTGTACGGTTCCGCGATGGATGTGCTCGTCAAGGGTTCTTGTATTTCGAAAGCGGTCCTCGAAGGGGTAAAGGGGAATATACGGGGCGGAACGTTTTCTTTCGACGGACGCCTCGTGGTGAAAGGCGAAAAAGTCGTGCGCGATACACGGGTTTTTTTGCACTCCGTCGGCGGATTCACCGTACGTTGCATCGGGGCCGTCGGCAGGATAACCCCTCTGCCGATCGAAGTGCGCAATCGTCTTCCCTGGTTTCGAGGAAGATCGAGTTCGCTTAAAAAAGGAGAGGTTCTGCTTGCGCTTTACTCCCCGATATTGGAGGAAGGCGTATTGAAAAGTGTGTTGAACAAGGAGAGAGGAACGCTTCTTGTTTGGTATAATCCTCGAAGGGCGTGGAAAGCCCGGAGTTTGTTTCTCGTTCGGAACTTCTCTTCCGGGGGGAGTCTCGAATGGAAATGGATCGATATTCACTAGCGCTCATTTGCGGCCTGCGGAGGTGGTTTCCACCGGAAACGAAACAGCGGCACAGTTTGTCGATGAAGTAAAGGTTCATAGGTTCATCAAATAATCGTGGAGGGTAGACAACCGCATGGCAGATGAAAAAAAGGGAGACGTCACTCCCCTGGCACCGGGTGAAGTGGTTGTGTGCGTTGTAGAGCAGATTATGCCTTACGGCGCTTTTGTGCGGATTAAAAACGGACAGCGGGCGATGATCCATATTTCGGAGCTGTCCCACGGTTTCGTCAAGAAAGTGGAGGATATTCTCGCTCTAGGCCAGGAAGTCCAGGCCAGGGTGATCAAGATCGACGAGAAGGGCAGGATCGATCTCTCCCTCAAAAAAATGGAGGCTTCCCGGCCGGCTACTTCGTTCGCTCCGCGAAACGCGGCGCCGAACGTTCCTGAAGATCCCCGGGACTCCTTCGAGAAGAAGCTTTCGAACTATCTCAAGGCCAGCGAGGCGAAGATCGCGGATATCAACAGCAAACTCAACAGCAGCAAGGCTTCGAAGAAAAGAGGCAAACCTGCGAAGTGAAGCGGAATATTCCTTTTTTCTCCCGGGGGCGGATTCGCCCCCTTCTTTTTGGGGAACACCTCGACGGAAGCGACAGATCCGTTCTCCTGCGCCAGATGAAAGGTCGAGTGTTCGACCCGTCTTTGGTGTCCGCTGTTGTTCGGCGCTGTCCGAAGGGCTTCCCTGCGGTGATACAGTGCGCTCCCCTAAAAAACGGCAAGCCGTTCCCGACGTCTTTCTGGCTGACCTGCCCCTGGCTCGTCAGGCTTTGCGGAATGAGGGAATCGGAAGGAGCCGTTACCATCCTGGAAGATGCTTTGAAAAAAGACCGCGCACTATGGACGGAGTATCACTGTCACGCGGCACGCGTTCGGCTGCTCTCGCTCTCTCCTGCCGAGCGGCGCTTTCTTCAGCGCTTTCGGCCGAAAACATGGCGCGCTCTTTCCCGCGGCGGAGTCGGAGGAATCGACTACCGAAGGGGCGGCGGCGTGAAGTGTCTGCATCTCCAGGTCGCTTCCTGGCTTGCGCTCGGACGGCACCCTGCGTGCGGTCTGCTGGAGCGCATGATGTACCCGATCATGTGCGATGCGTCCTCGAAATGGGAATGCATCTGTTCATTCTGATTCCATCCGAAAGGAGCTGTGCCCATGTGGAAAGGGCGTTTTACAGAATCGACCGCCGCTGTTGTAAGCGACTTCACCCAATCTCTCGACCTTGATTGGGATCTGGCGCCGTGGGATATCGCCGGCAGCGTCGCCCATGCCAGGATGTTGGGGAGCGTCGGCATTCTCACGCCCGCCGAGGCGGAGAAGATAGAGGAAGGGTTGAACCGTATCCGGAGCGAAATCGTCGAGGGGACGCTGGTTCCCACACGAGAGCTTGAAGATGTGCATATGAATATCGAGAGCCGCCTGATCGAACTTCTGGGACCGGTCGGGGCCAAGCTGCACACGGGGAGAAGCCGTAACGACCAGGTGGCGACGACGATGCGCCTCTTCCTGCGGGACAGGCTCCTGAATATCGCGGAGGGTATGGAGCGGCTGCTCGCGGAGCTGCTGCGCAACGCGGAAAAACACAAGGACGTCATCGTCGCCGGGTACACCCACCTTCAGCAGGCCCAGCCCGTGTCGATGGGGCACTACTGGATGGCGCACTTCGCCGCGTTCTCAAGGGACGTCTCCCGCCTCTTCTTCGCCCTCGATTCGCTGAACGAGTGTCCGCTCGGGGCCGGCGCGCTCGCCGGATCAACGCTTCCTCTCGATCGATCATTCACGGCCTCCCAGCTCGGTTTCCCCCGGCCGACACGCAACAGCCTCGACACGGTCTCTCAAAGAGACTACATGGTCGATTATCATTCGTTCGCCGCGCTCTTCGCGATCCACTGCAGCCGCCTCGCGGAGGATTTCGTCATCTACTCCTCCAGGGAGTTCGGGTGGCTTCTGCTTCCCGATGCGTTCTGCACGGGATCCAGCAGGATGCCTCAACAGAAGAATCCCGATGTGATGGAGCTGCTCCGCGGGAAGACCGGGCAAACTGTGGGACATCTGCTCGACCTCCTGATTACGCTGAAGGCGCTTCCGATGACCTACGACCGGGATTTACAGGAAGACAAACGAGGACTTCGCGCTTCGCTGAATACGGTGGGGCAGATACTCGAGGTACTCCCGTCGCTCCTGGCCGCGGTGGACGTGGACGGAAAGCGTGCCGTCGAGGGGCTGGAAGACGGCTTCGCGTTGGCGACCGACGTGGCCGAGTATCTTGTCCTGAAGGGAATTCCCTTCAGAGATGCCCATTCCATGACGGGCCGCCTGGTGAAAGAATGCATCGCGCGCGGAAAGGGGCTTTTCGCTCTCTCCAGGGAAGAGTGGAAAGAAGTGCTTCCGGAGGCCGAAGACGATCTTTTCCCCATGCTTTCCTTGAAGAAGGCAGTCGAGAGAAGAAAGACGTACGGGGGCACATCCCCGGTATGTGTTGCGGATCAAATCGAATATGGCGAGTCCGCTCTTGCGACCCTGCGAACAAAAAGAAGTGAGTACGTCCGCACCGTCGAGCCCGGAAGATAAGCTCGATACAAGGCTCGACAGCTCTTCGGGAGGAGCGGAGCCCGCGTGCTCGGTTTGTCCCTGAGAATAAACATTGAAATAAAGGGTTGAAAAAGATGCCCGACCGCTTGACGTGCTCGTTTTTTTGTGTAAAATAATCACTTGCGCACGCAGGAAGAGTCGAGCCGTTAGCTCAGATGGCAGAGCACCGGACTTTTAATCCGGGTGTCGTGGGTTCGACTCCCACACGGCTCACCAGTTTTCACTTTCGCGGTCCCATCGTCCAGTGGCCTAGGACACAGCCCTTTCAAGGCTGTGACACGGGTTCGAATCCCGTTGGGACCGCCATTTTACCGCCGGTGTAGCTCAGTTGGTAGAGCAGCGCACTCGTAATGCGCAGGTCTCCAGTTCAAGTCTGGACACCGGCTCCAGTAATAGCAGGGGTTCCCGAGATCAACGGGGACCCCTTTTCATATTCGGCGTATCCATGAAAAACTCGTCGTCGGAAGAAGCGTCCTCTTTCTCCTTCACTTTCCAATGTGCTATGATCTACTCTGCAAAAGAAAAAAATCGGGGGTTTCGTACGTGACAAAAAAACACGTTTATTTTATTCGTCATGGGAAAACCGAATGGAACGGACAGTATCGTTTCCAGGGAAAAAGCGATATTCCTCTGAACGAAGAGGGGCGTCGGCAAGCGCGAAGCCTTGCTTCGCGTCTCGGCGGCTGGAGCGGAGCGAGGATGCTCACGAGCCCTCTCTCCAGGGCTTTTGAAACGTCCGCTATTCTTGCCGCAACCTGCGGGGTGGTCTCGGAACCGCGTGAAGGGCTCTCCGAGATGGGGTTCGGCGTTTGGGAAGGCTTGTCGATCTTTGAAACGGAATCCTCCGATCCACACTCTTTCAGAGAATGGAAACGCAACCCCTTCCACTTCGTCCCCCCTGGCGGAGAGTGTTTCCCGGAGATCCGGCGCCGTCTTCTCCCGGTGCTTGAGGAAGCGCTCTCCTCCGATAAGGAGCGCGTCCTCATCGTAAGCCACGGAGGAATCATCCGCGCCGCTCTCTCCCTTCTCCTCGATCTGAGCCAGGAGTCCGTGTGGAGGATGAAACTCTCCAACTGCTCGGTGACCGCCGTCGAATCGGGGAAGCGCGGCAACTCCCTCGTTTTTCTCAACGACGACATACATACTGTGTTGCCCGCCGCAATTTTACCGAATCTCCCCTTTCCCACTTAGACAAGAGAGGCTCTTGCTGGTAGAATTTACTGGAATTCGATACGAGGGAGTGTGCATGCCGTGACCGGGAAATCAACATCTGCGGAAAAACGAGACGAAAGTTTCCCTCGAGGGAGCGCGGTTGCCCTTCCCGCCGCGCCGGGAAGCTCTCCCGAAGAGATCGAGGAAGCGGCGTTGTGGAAACGGTGTGTGGAAGAGCATGATGAGGATGCTCGGGACGCGCTGATCGTTTCCTATCGTCCCCTGGTTTTTTGGCTTGCAAAGAAATTTCACGTTCGCCCCTCTTCGTACCAGGATCTGATTCAGGAGGGAATGCTGGCGCTTATTCGGGCTGTGGACAAGTTCGAGCCGGAACGTCATCTCAAGTTCACCACCTATGCGTTTTACCGGATCAAAGGACAGATGATCAACTTCCTGCAGCGCTCCGAAAAAAAGGCCCCTGTGCCTGTGGACGATGAATTTCTCATGCCGGAGGATCCTTTCCTTCCCGAAACGTTCGAGACGATGCTCGCTCTTTCGGACGAGTTGCGCCGCCTTCCGGCAAAGGAGGGGGAGATACTGCAGGCCATTCTGATGGATGGACGGGAGGCAAAAGAAGTGGCGCAGGAGCGCGGAATCGATATCAGCCACGTCTATCGCCTGAAGAGGAATGCGCTGGCGAAACTTCGCAAATGGCTTGAAGCGGAGGCCACAAACGAGGTCTGAAACGGGATAAGAGAATACAGTGAACGCCCACGCGCGTTTTTTGTCGCTTAAAAGCGTGGAGTATATTCCCGGGAGGACTTTCCATGGAGAAGAAGATCGCTCGAATCTATAGATGGCTTGAACGATGCGCGAAAGCATGTGCCGCGGATTCCTGGAACAGCGCGCTGCTTGATGTGGAGTGCGCGAAAGCGGAACTGGAAGATGTCCGGACCGAGATATGGTCGAAGACCGAGGGAGTTCTTGAGGTTCGCCCGACCAGGAGAGCCGCACTCGTGCTGAAGGCGTCCTTTTTGAGCGTTGTGCTGCTTTTTTCCCTTGCCGCTCCGCTCGCGATGCAGAGTTCGAGACCGGCGGCTTCAGTTCATCGGGCGAGCGAGAATGTTCACTCGGGAGCGCATGTCCTTGAATGGGTGACCGGAGATGAACAAGCTGTTCTTGCCGCTCTTCGCAAAAGCCTGAGCGATGCGAATCGAGCATGGAGCGCCGCTGCGCTTCGAGGGGAGTCCGACGCGCTCGCGGGCGAAACGGCGAACGGGCCCCGCATGGACGAAGAGCTCTTGCAAGAGACGCTTCCCGAGGAAAAGGCATTGGTTGCCCGCGCTCCGTCCCTATCGGAAGGGAGCGGAGTTTCCCCGGGAGCCGCAACTGTTTCTCGGCGAGTACGAACGAAAGATCAAAAAGAGCCTGCGGCTGGTTCCGTCGCACGGAAGAATGACGCCGCCGCAGCGGAAGATGCTGTTCGCCCATCTTCGGCCGCAAAAGAACTCGATTCGATTATCTCCCTCGTGCAGATAGGGCAGAAGGCTTTGCGCGAGAGAGAGTCTCCGATACAGTTTCAGCGTCCGTGATTCAACGGTCGGTTTTTCGGACATCCTGTTGAATTCTTGTTGATGGCGTACGTTTGCTGTATGTCTGTTTTTCGTCCAGTTCAGGGCGAGTCCATTTTTTTTATTTTTTGGAAGGAGAGAGCGTGCGTGAAAGAAAAAATTGGAAGGTCCCGACCGGCGATATGCTTCTTGTTCTTAATGACGGCGATTCTGTTCGGAGCGTATCCTGTAGCGGCCGCGGATCCTCTGGTCGCAGCGCTTGACGTGGAGGGGAACGATCATGTCGTCTCCCAGCACATTTTGGGAGTAGTCCGGACCGCGGTGGGAGAGCCGCTCAGCCGCGAGCAGCTTCAGAGCGACGTCGAAGCCATCTATGGTTTGGGTTTCTTCTCTTTCGTCGATATCAATCTTTACAGTATCGCAGGAGGAGTCGGCGTTACCTTCATCGTGCGTGAAAATCCTGTCGTGGAGAGCGTTTCTTTCTCAGGAAACGAGATTTACAGCGACGAGGAACTCCTGAAGCTCGTCTTCACGACTCCGGGCAATGTGTTCAACAGGGTCTTCTTCCGCCACGACCTCGACCGAATCCAGGAGAAATACCACAAGGACGGCTACGTGATGGTCAAGATCGCGGATGTCCAGGTTCTCGACGGGAACGTGAGCGTCCAGGTAGTGGAGCCCAAGGTGGGAAACATCATCATCCAGGGCAACCGTAGAACGAAGACGAACGTCATCGCCCGCGAGATCAAGATGCAGCGGGGAGACCCTTTCAACGCCACCGTCCTCAGGCATTCCATCAACAAACTGCAGGGCAAGGGGTATTTCGAGGATGTCAACGTGGGGTTCGAGCCCGGAGAGACTCCGAATGAGACGGACATTATTCTTACTGTTATCGAACAGAAGACCGGGAAAATCGGACTCTCGGTAAGCCACGGAACGGAAAGCGGCTGGTCGGGAGGACTGACCTACACCGATACGAACTGGAAGGGGCTTGGTCATATCGGAGAGGTGGGTTTTGAGACGGGTGATAACGAGCAGTATTGGATATCATACTCCGAACCGTATATGGACTCCAAGCATTACGCTTGGAAGGTGGGGCTTGCGAGACGCAAATGGGAGGATCGCTACTACTACAGACGTGGTGTAAAACAGCTCAAGTACGATGAGGAGTTGAAAAACATCTACGTTGGTGCGGGGAAAAAATTCGGCAAGGACGAAAAATACAGCTGGTTTCTGACCTTGGACTGGCGCGATATCGATGCCTACAATATCAGGGAACAGGTAGGCGTGGACGATCTGACGCGCGGCAAGATTTTTTCCGTTCTGGGTACTGTAACGCGCAATAATACGGACCCCTATCTCAGCTATCTCAAGGGAGATGTCATCGACCTGAATGTTGAACAGGCGATGGAAGTTCTCGGTGGGGAACACAACTTTACCAAGTATTGGTTGCAGGCTCGGTATTATACGCCGATCAAGGGGCTTGACGATCTTCTGAACCGGCAGCTCAGTATGGACCCGGACAACCCCGCCGTTTTCGCCGCGAGAATGCGTATCGGTTTTTCGTCGGGCGCCTTGCCGACCGCCAGCCTCTACTCGCTCGGCGGTTCGAGCACGCTCAGGGGCTATGACGGCGGCGAGTACGAGGGAACGAAGATGTTTCTCGCGAACCTTGAACTGCGTGTTCCGATCGAGAAAGCGTTCGGCTTGGTCCTCTTCTACGATACCGGCAACGCATGGCTCGACGAGAGCATGAACTTTTCCGACCTTCATGATGCGTGGGGAATCGGCGTCAGGGTAAAGACTCCCTTGGGGAATTTCCGGCTCGACCATGCCACGGGAGAAAACGAGTCCCGCACGCACTTCGGTTTTGGAGAAATGTTCTAGAGCGCCCGAGGGGGGCGCCGGAGTGCATCTTGAGGCTTGGAATACCGCATTGAAGGGCTTCTGCAAGGGCTGCGTCCATTTTTCGCTTGCCGCGGCCCTTGTTTTCCTTCTCCCCTGCGGAGCGTATACGTATGCCGGGGACATCCGTGTCGAAGGCGCCCCCTTCTGGCTTCGCCCAAGCGTCGAAAGGAGCCTGCGTTCCGTATGGAACGAGATTGGTCACCGTTCCGGATTCTCGGGGGAAGAGCGCCGCGCACTCCTCTCCGTGGTTGCGGAGAGGATTTTCGTTGGTTACTCTTCTTCGGTTTCTCTCTCCGACTCCGGCGTGCTCGTCGCCCTATCCCCTGTATCGCCCGTTGCGTGGGCTGTGGAGATCAAGCCTCCGTTGCTTTCCGCTCCGGCCGAAGAGTGGTTCGCCGAGAGCACTGGAGAACTCGCCGGAACTCTGTCCCGTATGCTTGGACTTCTCCCCGTGGAGGCGCTTTCTTGGGCGGATGTCGCGTTAAAAGAAGCGATAGAAGATGTGTGCGCCCCTCTCCTTCCGGGATGGAGCCCGTCGCTTCTCGTACGACTCGAGGGAGGACGTATTGCGAGCGGTTCGTATAAGAAGGACGAAAAGTGGATTCTCCAGATTTCTTTTTCACCCAAGCCGCCTCTGGTACTGGCTATCGTTCCGTCCATCTCTTCCGCCACGCTGCCCGTGGCTTTCCGTTCCGATCTGAGGGAAAAGATACTGAGGACGCTTGCTCCGGTTGTCGGTCTGCCGATAGAGTGGGCGGCGAAAAACAAGCTCCGTATCGAGGCTCTCGCCGCGGATGCGCTGCTCGATACCAATACGGTGTCGAATGCCCGGGCAACGGTCGATGTTTCTTTCTCCCCCGAACAGCTTTCCCCGGTGAAAGCGGAAGTGGAAAGCCCGAGATACTCCATCCGGGCGTGGATTGCGGCGTATGCCGGAGCGGACGGCAAATATCCGGAGATAGGCCTTCATCTGGGAAGAAACGCGCTCCCCGTCTCCATGTGGGATATGGAACTTTATGGCGAGTGGATACTCTCGGCAAACGATTTCTCCCTGGAAAGCAGATGGGGGGCGCGCTGGAGTCCGTGGAAGCACATCCTCGTGGGGGCGGAAGTGTCGTTTCCCGGCAATGTTCTCTGGTATCGTCTCTCGGTGGCCGGCGGTTCCCGCTCTCCTTATTTTTGGTGGCGTCTGAGCGAGGACGGCGATTCCATGGTTGGTGTGGGGTACCGTCTCGACGAGAGGATCTCGCTGGAGCTTCATTACGATGAACGAACGGAAGATAAACTGACGCTGAAAGCGATCAGCGATCTGTAGACCGAGAAATTCGTTTCGAACGGAGGACGTGGAATGGATGAAATCTGGACTCTTCGATCTCTTGCGGAGAGAGTCGAAGGCAGAGTGATCGGAGATGCGGCGCGCCTTGTGGAAGGCGTGGCCTCTCCTTCGAAGGCGCGCAGGGGAGAGATCGTCTGCCTCTGGAGTGCCCTCGATGCAGCTTCCGGACAAAGAACGGGCGCTCTTGAGTCCGCGCATGTACAAGAAAGAGCTTCTGAAGGTGTTCTTTATCTTGCTGCGCCGGAGTTTTTCGCGCATCACCCCGGAACGTCCGGAGTTGCCGTCGAGCATCCGAAGAAGCTGTTCCCTCTCGTGCTCTCTCTCTTTTCGCGCTCTCGTCGTACGGAAAACCAGTGCGGAATCCATCCGACGGCGGTCGTGTCACCGGAAGCGCGCGTCGCTCCATCGGCCTGGATCGGCCCTCTGTGCATCGTCGAGGCAGGGGCGGTCGTCGAGGAACGCGCTCTGTTGCATGGACGTGTTTTTATCGGCCGGGACTGTTTCGTGGACGCGGAGACCGTCATCGAACCGGGAGCGGTACTTTTTGAAAGCGTGCGGACGGGACGCCGTTGCCTGGTTCACTCAAATGCCGTTCTCGGGTGCGACGGATTCGGAATCGTCCCTTCCGAAGGAGACGCGCCGCCCGAGAAGACTCCTCAACTCGGCGGCGTCGTGCTCGGCGACGATGTGGAACTCGGCGTCTGCACCACGGTCGACAGAGGAACGCTCGACGATACCGTGATCGAGAGCGGCACGAAGGTGGATAATCATGTCCACATCGCCCATAATGTCCGTATAGGCAGAAACTGTATCATTGTCGCCATGGCGGGAATCGCCGGCAGCGCCGTCCTCGAGGACAACGTGATCATGGCGGCCGGCAGCGGAGTGAAAGAGCATACGCGGATAGGGAAGGGCGCCACCGTGGCGGCGAAAGGCGGAGCGATCAAGGATGTTCCGCCGGGAGAAATCGTCTCGGGGTTTCC
>WPCG01038399.1_pt1 | contig 23067 bp, 17 predicted proteins | sample 5403311 | NCBI WGS metagenome assembly WPCG01 (sample SAMN12869467, study PRJNA574797) | sludge metagenome | isolation source: wastewater treatment of Control | place: China:Beijing | collected 2019-05-17 | reverse complement strand
AGGCGCTGCAGCATGGCGATGGGGCTTTCCGGGGAGGTGGTGTCCATGGGGGCAATGGGGGCGGTGGAAGTTGCTGCAGATGGTGGCGTGGCTGATTGTTGATTGTCAACAATATGCAATAAACAAAATCTAGACTGCGTCCAGCTTAGCGGGGCTTGTTTGCACGGCGGTTACAGGCCGCCCTGCCACAAATCGGTAACCGCCGCGGCGCAAGCTCTGCCGCGGTGCCGCGGGGCGAGAACACCCGAGGATCCATCCATCATCACGGAGAGCAAGACCATGAAACGACGCACGATGCTGCAACTGCTGACCGCAGTCGGCGTGGCCGGCGCCCTGGCGCTGCCCGCGCATGCGCAGAAGGTCACCCTTAACGTCTACACCGCCCTCGAGACCGACCAGCTGAAGGCTTATCAGGAAGGTTTCAACAAGGTCCATCCGGACATCGAGATCCGCTGGACGCGCGACTCCACCGGCATCATCACCGCCAAGCTGCTCGCCGAGAAGTCCAATCCGGTGGCCGACGTGGTGATGGGGGTGGCCGCTTCGAGCATGGCGGTGTTCGACCGCGAAGGGCTGCTGCAGCCCTATGCGCCGGCCGGCCTGCAACGTGTGCGCGCCGAGTACCGTGATCAGGCCAACCCGCCGAAGTGGGTGGGGATGGACGTGTGGGGAGCGGCGATCTGCTACAACACCGTGGAAGCGCAGAAGCTCGGCCTGCCGAAGATCGAGTCGTGGCGTGACCTGACCCGTCCGGAGTTCCGCGGCAAGGTGGTGATGCCCAACCCGGCCTCTTCCGGAACCGGCTTCTTCGACGTCACCGCCTGGCTGCAGATCTTCGGCGAGCAGGCCGGTTGGGAATACATGGACCGCCTCCACGACAACATCGCGGTCTATACCCACTCCGGCTCCAAGCCCTGCCGCATGGCCGGTGCCGGCGAGTTCCCGGTGGGCATCTCCTTCGAATACCGTGCCAACGCGACGCGCGAATCGGGTGCGCCGATCGAGGTGGTGTACCCCAGTGAAGGCCTGGGCTGGGATCTGGAAGCGGCCGGCATCGTCAGCGGGACGAAGAAGCTCGAGGCGGCGCGCAAGCTCCTCGACTGGGCGATCAGCGACGATGCCATGCAGCTCTATGCGAAGAACTTTGCGGTGGTTGCGGTGCCTGGCTTTGCCAGCCGCCTCACCCACGTGCCGGCCGACTACGAGCAGCGTCTGGTGAATAACGACTTCGCCTGGATGGCTGCCAATCGCGACGCCATTCTCGCCGAGTGGCAGAAGCGCTACGCCACCAAGTCCGAGCCCAAGTGAGGCAGGGGCCCTCCGGGCAATTCCGGAGGGCCTGCTCCCCCGACGCTTATGAGCTATCTCCTCATTGAAGCGCTGAGCAAGCGTTTCGGCCGCTTCACTGCCCTCGATCGCGTCGATCTGAGCATCGAGCGCGGCGAGTTCGTGGTCTTCCTCGGCCCTTCGGGCTGTGGCAAGACCACCCTGCTGCGGGCCATTGCCGGTCTCGACCGCCAGGACAGCGGGCGCATCGTGCAGGATGGCGACGACATCTCGCAGTGGCCGGTGGCGGCGCGCGATTTCGGCATCGTCTTCCAGTCCTACGCCCTCTTTCCCAATCTCAGCGTTGCCGACAACATCGCCTACGGGCTCGACAACCGCCGTTTCGATCGCAGCGCGCGGGCGCGTCGCGTCGAGGAGCTCCTGCAACTGGTCGGCCTGCCCGGCATCCAGGGCAAGTACCCGGCACAACTCTCCGGTGGCCAGCAGCAGCGCGTGGCACTGGCGCGCGCGCTGGCGACGGCCCCCGGGCTGCTGCTGCTCGATGAACCGCTGTCGGCACTCGATGCACTCGAACGTGTGCGCCTGCGCGGCGAGATCCGTGCCCTGCAGGACAAGCTTGGAGTGACCACGGTGATGGTCACCCACGACCAGGAAGAAGCCCTGGCAGTTGCCGATCGCATCGTGGTGATGAGCCATGGGCGCATCGAACAGGTGGGTACGCCGCGTGAGGTCTATCGCGCCCCGGCGACGCCCTTCGTGGCCGACTTCATCGGCCGCGTGAATGTGCTCGACGGAGCCGTGCATGAACGCGGCCGCGTGCAGGTCGGCCCGCACGTGCTGGACTGCGAACAGGCCAGGGACCTTTCGCCGGGAGCGGCGGTGCGCCTGTACCTGCGCCCCGAGGACATCACCCTGCTTGGTGTCACCGACAGTGCTCCCAACAGTTTCTATGCCCACGTGCGCAAGGTCGAGTTCCTCGGCGCCCACGTCGCCGTGGTGATGAAACCGGACCGCATGGAGGGCGTCGAGATCACCGCGCAGTTTTCGCAGAACTATCTCAACGGCACCGAACTGCCCCCCGGTGCCATCGTCCGCGTCGGCGTGGACCGCCGTCATTTGCGCGTGATCGCGGGAGAAGGGTGAGGATGGCCGCCAATCACGCCGCGCGCTGGCGCATGCCCGCGCTCGCCGAGCTCGACGGGCGTCTCGCCCAGTGGCTGCTGGTGCTGGTGTGCGCCGCCTTGTCGCTGTTCCTGCTCGCGCCGCTGGCAGCGATGCTGGTGCTGGCGGTGCAGGACCGCGAGGGCAACTTTGCCGGTTTGGCGCAGTTTGCCGCCTATCTGGAGATGCCGGGGCTGGCCGAGTCGGTATGGAACTCGCTGTGGGTGTCGGCAACGGTGACGCTGATTACCGTGCCGGCGGCCTTTGCCTTTGCCTATGCGCTGCAGCGCAGTTGCATGCCGGGGCGCAGCCTGCTGCGTCTGGCTGGCCTGTCGCCACTGCTCGGCCCCTCGCTGGTGGCGGCAATCGCCTTCATCCAGTGGTTCGGCAACCAGGGCGCGCTGAAGGGGCTGATGGGCGGGGTGTCGATCTATGGTGCGCCGGGGATCATCCTTTCGGCCAGCTATGCGACCTTTCCCCATGCGCTGATGATCCTCACCGCAGCGCTCGCCAATGCCGACGGGCGCCTGTACGAAGCTGCCGATGCCCTCGGGGCGTCGCGCTGGCGGCGCTTTCTCACCGTCACCCTGCCGGGGGCGAAGTACGGCCTGATTTCGGCGGCGATGGTGGTGTTCTCCTACACCATCAGCGATTTCGGCATTCCCAAGGTCATCGGCGGCAACTTCCGCATGCTGGCGGTGGATATCTACCAGCAGGTCATCGGCCAGCAGAACTTCAACCGCGGTGCCGTGGTGGGCCTCATCCTGCTGCTGCCGGCACTGTTCGCCTTCATTGTGGACTGGCGCATGCAGCGCCGCGCCCAGGCCGCGCTGACCGCCCGTGCGGTGCCCTACGTGGCCCGCCCCGCGCGCCTGCGCGATGGTCTCGGACTGTTCTACTGTACGGTGGTCGCCGGGCTGCTGCTGGCGGTGCTGGGGATGGCGGTTTACACGTCCTTCGTCACCTTCTGGCCGTACAACCTCGCTCCCACGCTGCGCCATTACGTCTTCGGCCTCGACGAGGCGGGGGTGATCAGCGCCTACTACAACAGCCTGCGCATGGCTGCCGCGACGGCGCTGCTGGGCACCGCCTTCATCTTCTTCACCGCCTGGCTGCTCGAGAAGACCCGCGGCGCCGATGTCCTGCGGCCCTTCCTGCGCCTGATGGCGGCGCTGCCGATGGGCGTGCCGGGGCTGGTGCTGGGGCTGGGCTACGTGATCTTCTTCAATGCGCCGGACAACCCGCTCGGCGGCCTCTACCAGACCATGGCGATCATGGTGGTGGCCAACGTGGTGCACTACTACTCGTCCTGCCATCTCACCGCGGTGACCGCGCTGAAGGCCATCGACCGCGAGTTCGAGGCGGTCTCCGCGTCGCTCAAGGTGTCGGGGTTCCTGACCCTGTGGCGGGTGACCCTGCCGGTGTGCCTGCCGGCGGTACTGGAGATCGGCCGCTATCTGTTCGTCAATGCGATGACCACGGTGTCGGCGCTGGTGTTCATCTATGCCTCCCACACGCTGCCGGCGGCGGTATCCATCCTCCACCTCGATGAAGCCGGCGAGATCGGCCCCGCGGCGGCGATGGCCACCCTCATCGTTGCCACGTCGACGCTGGTCTGCCTGCTCTACGCCGTCTTCTCCCATCTGCTGCTGCGCCGCACCCAGGCATGGCGGCAGGCCCGTCCGTGAACGCCCCTGCAAAGTACCCTGCCCATCATGCCCGTCCATGACCGCGACCCCATCCTGTTGACCCCCGGCCCGCTGACCACCTCGCTGGCAACCCGCTGCGCGATGCTGCGCGATCACGGCTCCTGGGATGCCGGCTTCAACGCCATTACCGCGCGCGTGCGTGCCGCCCTGCTGGCGGTTGTGAATGGCGCCGGCAGCCATGTCTGCGTGCCCATGCAGGGCAGTGGCACCTTTGCCGTGGAGGCCGTGCTCGGCACCCTGGTGCCGCCCGCGGGCCACCTGCTGGTGCTGGTCAACGGCGCCTACGGCACGCGCATGGCACGCGCCGCGCGCCTGATGGGGCTGGCGGTGAGCGTGCTGGAGTGTGCCGAGGACCGTGCCGTGGATGTCGCTGCGCTCGCCGCACGCCTTGCCGCGGAGCCGCAGATCACCCACGTCGGCGCAATCCACTGCGAGACTTCCACTGGCATCCTCAATCCGCTCGATGAAATCGCTGCGGTGGTCGAGCGTGCCGGTCGTGCCCTCATCGTCGATGCGATGAGCAGCTTCGGCGCCTTGCCCATCGATGCGCGCAGGATCCGTTTCGATGCCCTGGTGGCGGCCAGCGGCAAGTGTGTCGAAGGACCCCCGGGGATGGGCTTCGCGATCGTGCGCGGTGACGTGCTGGCGGCCAGCGAAGGGCGCTCGCGCTCGTTGTCGCTCGATCTTCACGACCAGTGGCAGTACATGGAACGCACCGGACAGTGGCGTTTCACTCCGCCCACCCACGTCGTCGCCGCGCTCGACGCTGCGCTTGACCAGTACGCTGCGCAAGGCGGTCAAGCGGCGCGGCTGGCGCGCTATCGTGCCAACTGCGACGCCTTGCTGGGGGCCATGGCGGCGCTCGGGCTCACGCCCCTGCTCGATGCGGCGATCCAGGCCCCGATCATCGTCACCTTCCACGCCCCGCGCGATCCCGCGTACACCTTTGCGCGTCTCTATGAAGCTGTGCGTGCGCGCGGCTTCATCCTCTATCCGGGCAAGCTGACCCGCATCGAGACCTTCCGCGTCGGCTGCATCGGCGCCATCGGTGAGGCCGAGATCGTCCAGGCCGTGCATGCCGTCGGCGATGCGCTGGCACAGATGGGGGTGCAGGACCGGCGCCCGGCGCAGACGTGAGCGGGCGCGACATCGTCATTGTCGGTGGCGGCATCATCGGTGCTGCCGTGGCCTTTCATCTGGCCTGCGCCGGCGAGGGCGAGCGCGTGCTGCTGTGTGAGCGCGCCGTTCCGGCCGGTGCGGCTACCAGCCTGGCGGCGGCACTGGTCGGCGAGGCGCGCGAGAACCTCAGCCTGCTGCCGCTGGTGCGCCAGACCCGTGCCGACATCGCCATGCTCGAGGCCGATTTCGGCGAGCATGTCGGACTTGCCGAAGTCGGCGCCGTACACGTCGCGCGCGATCATGCGGTGGCAGCGCTCGATCGCCTGGCCGCGACGATGCGCGCGCAGGGCGTGGCCGTGGAGAACCTCGGCGCCAGCGATGCACAGGCGCGCCTGCCGTGGCTGGATGCGGCGTCGTGTGCGCGGCGGCTGTTCTTTCCCGCTGAGGCGTACGTCGAACCCTACCTGCTCGCCAGTGCCTATCTGCGCGCCGCGCAGCGCCGCGGCGTGGCCTGCCGGACGGGCTTCGAGCTAGCTGCCGTGCTTGTCGAGGGCGCGCGCGTGACCGGCGTGCGCAGCAGCGCAGGGGAGCACATCGGCGCGGACGTGGTGGTCGATGCCGCCGGCGCCTGGGCGGCCTTGCTTCCCGCGCTGCTCGGGCTGGCCCTGCCGATGGCGCCGGTACGCAGCCAGTACTGGATCACCGCGGTGCATCCGTTGTTTCCGCGCGCAGCCCCGATTGCGGTGATCCCGGAAGCGCGTGCCTATGCGCGCCCCGAACTGGGCGCGCTGCTCTTCGGCTTGCGCGAGGAGTCCTCTGTGGCGGTCGACGCGCGGCGCCTGCCAGCCGATCTGGCGGGCTTCGTCTTCGACGGCGCCGACCCGGCGGGCTGGGAGAGCCTGAGTGCGGGTGCCCCGGCGCTGCGATCCTTCTTTCCTGCGCTCGACGAGGTCGGTATCGCCCATCACGTCAGCGGCCCGTCCACCTATACCGTCGATGGGCATCTGGTGCTGGGCGGCTTTGCCGGGCTTGCCGGCCTGTTCGTCGCCAGCGGCTGCAACGGTGCGGGGATTGCCTGCAGCGGCGGCATCGGTCGGGTGGTGGGCGAACTCGTGCGTGGGCAGGAGCCTTTCGTCGACCCCGCCCCGCATCGCCCCGACCGCCTCGGCTACTGTGACCCCTTCGCGCCGGAGTTGCTCGCGCGCTGTGCCGCGCAGCGTTCGGCCAAGCGTTCGGGCTGAGCCTGTGCAAGCCCGCAAGTGCACTGCCGGCAGTCGCCCTTCGGCAAGCCTGTCCTGAGTGCAGCCGAAGGGCTCAGGGCGAACGGTGCGGCGTAATTGATTGTGGAGCTTGAGCAGGTGCGCTCAGAGCTGGCTGCGCACCCAGTGCACGATGTCCTGCGCCGCCATGGCGCCAGCCTGGCGGGCGCGCTCGCGTCCGCCGACGAAGAGCGCCAGCGTGGGGATGCTGCGGATGCCGTACTGGGCGCCCAGTTGCGGCTCGGCCTCGGTATCCACCTTGGCCAGGCGCAGCTGTGGTTCAAGCAGGGTGGCGGCCTGGGCGAACTGCGGCGCCATGACCTTGCAGGGGCCACACCACGGCGCCCAGAAATCGACCAGCAGGGGAATGTCGTTGCGCGTCAGGTGCTTGGCGAAACTCGCGGTATCGAGGGCCAGCGCTGAGCCGGTGAACAGTGCCTGGCCGCACTGGCCGCAGTTGGGTCGTTCGCCCAGGCGTGCGCTGGGCAGGCGGTTGACGGCGTGGCAGTGCGGGCAGACGAGGTGGGTGGTGCTCATGGGCGGACTCCGCGGGATGGGGGGACAGCCGTCGCCAGTTGCGGCGGCTGTCCCCGATATCCGGTCTGCGCAGCCGATTTCAAGCTGCGCCGCGCTCCTTTCAGAAGGCGATGACCTTGCGCTGCCCTTCAAGCAGGGCGGCGCCCCTGGCGTCCGGGCGCGCCGCCGTGATGCCGTCCTTCAGGCTGGCCGGGGTGCGGCCGGTGTTGGGCAGGTAGAGGGCGCATACCGAGGCGCGGGCGCCTTTCTTCAGCGCGGCGTCGAGCAGTTGCGCGGGGGTCACGTTGTTGGGTTTGAGGGCCTCGCCGCCGGCTTCGCGCAGAGCCAGGTCTCCGGCGCGGTCGCACAGCAGGATGTCGACCTGGGCGCCTTGTTCCTGCATCTGATTGGCCAGCACCATGGCCATGCCCTGGGTCATGGTGCTGCCAGAGCTGAGGACCACGGTGACTGCCTGGGGTTCGGCACTGGCCACGCCGGTGACAGCGGCGAGCGCGAGGGCGACGAGGGTTTTCTTCATTGTGTTCTCTCTGTTGGAGTAGGGGGTGCCGGGGACATACAAGCTTCGTGCCAGTTATGATGCAACTTCATAGTTCAATGAATACAGTAACTTGCTTCGATCGTCCGGGGTGCTCCTCTGCCATTGGCAGACAGTCCTGGCAGTATGATGGCGCGATGGCAGGCAGTGGTACGCCAATCAATGATGACTATTGTCTTGAAAGCTATTAACTATTGGGATTAATATTAGCGCGTGCTTATAGTTTCCGGCATGTCTGTCGCAAGAGGTCGGAATGAAGAGCCATTTGATGGTGATGTTGCTCGCCCTGGGCGGAAGCGCGGCGGCGCAGGGTGACAGCCACGTGCTGGAGGTAAGGCTGCACGGCGTGCAGCATGAGCGTGGCAGCGTGCGCGTCGGCCTGTACTCGGAGCCGCGCAGCTTTCGCAAGGAAGAGCAGGCCTATGCGCTGATCGACACCGCCGCGCGGGCGGGCACCGTCAGCGTACGCTTCGAAGGTCTGCCGGCGGGCAGTTATGCGGTGATGGCCTACCATGACGAGGATGGCAACGGCGCACTGAACCGGCGCTTCGGCATGTTTCCCACCGAGGGTTACGGGCTGTCGCGCAATCCTGCGGTGTCGGGTCCGCCAGCCTTTGCCGACAGCGCTTTCGAAGTCGGCGGCGAGTCCGCCGGGCCGATCGACATCCAGATCCGTTACTGACTGCAGGACCCTGTTCCCATGGATTCCACCCTCGCATCTCCGCATGGCGACCAGGCCGGCCGCCTGGCTCACTTCCCCGTGGCGCTGTTCTCCACCGTCATGGGCATGGCCGGTCTGACCCTGGCCTGGCTCAAGGCTCACCACCTCGGCGGCATGCCGCTGGGTGTCGGCGAGCTGCTGCGCTGGGCGGCAAGCGCACTGTACGCGTTCCTGCTGTTCATGTACGCCGCCAAGTTGCTGCGCCACCCCGGCGAGGTGGCCGCCGAGCGCCGCCACCCGGTGCGGCTGAACTTCTTCCCGGCGATCTCCATCGGGCTGTTGCTGCTCGCGACCGCCTGGCTGCCCGCCGCGCCCGTGCTCGCGGGGTGGATGTGGACCGCGGGTGCGGCCCTGCATCTCGCCTTCACCCTGTGGGCGATGAGTGGCTGGATCCATCACACCCACTACGAGATCAAGCACGCCAATCCGGCGTGGTTCATCCCCGTGGTCGGCAACATCCTGGTGCCGGTTGCCGGCGTGCATGTCGCCCCGGTCGACATCAGCTGGTTCTTCTTCAGCATCGGCCTGGTGTTCTGGCTGGTACTGATGACCATCGTGATGTACCGCCTGTTCTTCCATGAGCCGCTGCCGGCGCGCCTGACCCCCACGTTGTTCATCCTCATCGCGCCGCCGGCGGTGGGTTTTCTCTCCTACCTGGCGCTGACCGGCACGGTCGATGGCTTTGCCCGCGTGCTGTACTTCACCGCCCTGTTCCTGACCCTGCTGCTGGCCAGCAACGCGCTGCGCTTCTTCCGCTTGCCCTTCTTCATCTCCGCGTGGGCATATTCCTTCCCTCTCGCGGCGATGACGCTGGCCACCTTCGAGATGGGCGCGCGCAACCCGGCGCCGTTCTACACCGTGCTGGCCTGGGTGCTGCTGACCGCCCTCAGCGCCGTGCTCGCGCTGCTGGTGCTCAACACCCTGCGCGCGGCCTGGCAGGGGCGTATCTGCGTGCCTGAGTGATCCTGTACCGCGAGGTGATGCGTCAGCGCGAGGCCGCGACCGTCAAGGTCGCGGCCTCGTCTTTCATGCGCAGCAGGCGTGACCGTCGCCGTCGTGGCCATGGTCATGGTCATGGCAGGTGACGACGGCAGGCTTGAGCAGCCCGCTCAGGTAATCGCGCACGGCGCTGCGCGGGTCGCTGCCTTCACAAACCACCACCTCGGTGCCGCGCACGGCCATGCGTGCGACGAAGCCGCCACCGGCGCTCGCGGTGAGGATGGCGGCGACGCCGTCGAGCGGATGAGGCCCGCCGCGGAAGTTGTGAAAGACCATCTCCGCGGCCAGTTCGATGCGTTCGCATTCCTGTGGCGAGCACGGCGTGGTCGCATCGAAGAGCAGGAAGCGCCGGCTCTTGCCGGCATGTGCGGTGATGGTGCGGAAGTTCTGGCTGCTTACGGCGATCTTCATGCGTTGACTCCTGTGTTGGGACAGATGTCCTTTCAAGAAGCGGGCCAGCCCGGGGCGGGCCGCAGGGCGTGCAGCGGCGCGGTGGTATGCTGTCGGCAGGCTGCCGCTGTGGCAGCGTGTGGCGGTGTGCTGACGGAAATGGCAGTGTCGTGACTGCCAAGGGGGAGAAGTGCTTCTGCAACCTCAGGATGTGCTGCGGTGGTGACCATGCCTGAGCGTCTGATCGGCGGCGCGCGGGCCTTCGGGCGCGACGTCGGCGGCGTGTATCTGAGTCTGCTGCGGGTGATGGTGCCGGCGCTGGTGGTGGTCAAGGCGCTGGAGATGGCCGGGGCCACGGCCTGGCTGGCCCTGGCGCTGTCGCCGCTGATGACCCTCGTCGGCCTGCCCGATGCGATGGGTATCGTGTGGGCAGCGGCGATGCTCACCAACATCTACACCGCGCTGGCGGTCTATGTGGAGCTGGGCGCGCAAGCCTCGCTCAGCGTCGCCCAGGTCAGCGTGCTCGGCAGCATGATCCTGGTCGCCCACTCGCTGCCCGTCGAAGGCGCGGTGGCGCGCGCCACCGGGGTAGGCTGGGGGGCTACGCTGGCGCTGCGCTTCGGCGGCGCGCTGGCCCTCGGCGCCGTGCTCAACCTGCTCTACGGCGCTACCGCCACCCTGCAGCAACCCGCGCGCATGCTGTGGACGCCACCGGCCGGCGGCAGCGCGTCGTTGGGGCAGTGGGTGCTCGACCAGCTCCTGATGCTGGTCGTGGTGTTCTTCGTCATCGCCGCGCTGATGGCCCTGCTGCGCGTGTTGCGCGCGATCGGCGTCGAGCGTCTCATGCACTGGCTGCTGGCGCCCCTGCTGCGCCTGATCGGCGTCGGCCGTGAGGCCGGCAACATCACCATCATCGGCGCCACCCTGGGGCTCACCTTCGGCGCCGGGCTGCTGATCCGCGAGGCGCGTTCGGGCGCGCTGTCGCGGCGCGATGTCTTCCTCGCGATGAGCTTTCTCGGCCTTTGCCACAGCGTCATCGAGGACACCTTGCTGATCCTGCTGATGGGCGCGGACCTGTCCGCCATCCTGTGGGCGCGCCTGCTCTTTGCCGTGGTGGTCACCGCGCTGCTGGCACGCCTGCTGCCCGTGCAGCCCGACAGAGGGGCGGCGGTCTAGCCCGGTTCTGGCAGCGAAACCTGCCTGTGATGCCTGTGCCGGGACCTGGCAAGGGCGGAGCAGCGCTGCTTCTTCCAGGCCAGTGCCGTGAAGGGAGGGGGCGAAGACCCCCATGGCGTCAGACAGTCACAGGAGTGGAAATGACAAAGGCCCCGGGAGGGCCTTTGAGTATTCTGGCGGACAGGGCGGGATTCGAACCCGCGTCAGGGTATTACCCTGAACACGCTTTCCAGGCGTGCGACTTAAACCACTCATCCACCTGTCCGTGGAAGCCCGCCATTGTATCGACAAAGCAAGGGCAGTGGAAGCCCTGCGGGTGGGCTTCAGTGGCTGGCGCGCCAGTCGCGGACGAAGTCGGCGAGGGCGGGGGCGGCGAGGGGGCGACTGAAGTGGTAGCCCTGCAGCAGATCGCAGCCGAGTTGGGTGAGCATGCCGAGTTGCGCGGGGCCTTCGACGCCTTCGGCGACGACTTCCAGGCCGAGGGTGTGGGCCAGCGAGATGGTCGCGGCGCTGATGGCGGCGTCGTTGGGGTTGCTCTCGATGTCGTGCACGAAGCTGCGGTCGAGCTTGAGGCGGCTGATCGGCAGCAGCTTGAGGTAGGACAGCGAGGAGTAGCCGGTGCCGAAGTCGTCGATGGCCAGGGCGATGCCCATGTCGCGCAACTGGGTGAGGATGCCGATGGTGCTCTCGGGGTCGCGCATGGCGACGGATTCGGTGACTTCGAGTTCGAGGTCGGCCGGCTGCAGGCCGTGTTGTTCGATGCTGCGGCCGATCAGGCGGGGCAGTTCGCGCAGGCGCAGTTGATGGGCGGAGAGGTTGATCGACATGCGCAGTCCGTCGATGCCGGCGCTGCGCCAGCGGGCGAGCTGGGCGAGGGCTTCGTCGATCACCCAGGCGCCGATGGGGACGATGAGCCCGGTGTCTTCGGCGAGGGGGATGAACTGGTCCGGCGGGACCATCTCCTCGTCGGGGGGCTGCCAGCGCAGCAGGGCCTCGACGCCGACGACGTGCTCGCCGATGGTGGTGAACTGGGGCTGGTAGTGGAGGAGGAAGTGCCCGTGTTCGAGGGCCGCGCGCAGGCGGGTTTCGGTGCGCACGCGCATGGCGGCGGCTTCGTTGAGGCGGCTGTCGAAGAGCTGGATGTTGTTACGTCCCTCGCCCTTGGCGTGGTACATGGCGGCATCTGCGGCACGCATCAGGGTGTCGGCGTCGCGGCCGTCGAGGGGGTAGAGGCTGACGCCGAGGCTGAGCGTGGTGTGCAGGGCGTGGCCGTCGATGTCGAAACGTTCGCCGACATGCTGGCGGATTTTCTCGCACAGGGCGATGGCGACCTGGGCATCGTCGAGGCGGGTGAGGACGATGATGAACTCGTCGCCGCCGAGGCGGGCGACGATGTCGCTGTCGCGCACGGCAGCGCGCAGGCGTTCGGCGACACTGATGAGCAGGCGGTCGCCGATGTGATGGCCGAGGCTGTCGTTGATGAACTTGAAGTTGTCGAGGTCGGCGAAGACCACTGCGAGGGCATCGCCGTCACGGCGGGCGTCGGCCAGCGCCTGGCGGATGCGGCCCTCCAGTTGCAGGCGGTTGGGCAGGCCGGTGAGGGGGTCGTGGTGGGCCAGGTGCTGGATGCGCTCTTCGATCTGCTTGCGCTCGGTGATGTCGGTGAAGCTGGCGATGTGGTGGGTGGTCTCGCCGGCGGCGTTGCGGATGGTGCTGATGCTCAGCCACTTCGGGTAGATGGCGCCGTCCTTGCGGCGGTCCCAGATTTCGCCCTGCCAGTAACCGGAGCTGTCGATCGAGCGCCACATGTGGCGATAGACGCTCTCTGAGGTCAGGCCGGCGGAGAGGATGCGTGGGTTGCGGCCGCGTACTTCGTCGAGACTGTAGCCGGTGAGGGCGGTGAAGGCGCGGTTGGCGGTGATGATGGCGTTGCTGGCATCGGTGATGAGGATGGCTTCGCCGCTGTGTTCGAAGACGCTGGCCATCAGGCGCAGCTGAGCCTCGGTGCTCTTGCGCGCACGGATGTCGGTGAGGATGTTGGCGAGCAGCCGCGGAGTGCCTTCCTCGTCGCGCACGAAGAAGTAGTTCTCCTCGACGTCGAGAAGGCTGCCGTCGCGCCCGCGCAGACGCATCTCGCCGCTCCAGTGGCCGGTGCGCATTACCGTTGGCAGCACCTCGTTGAACAGCTTGTCGTGCAGTTCGGGCGGGTAGTAGTCGGCGATCCTGCGGCCGACGGCGTCTTCCGGCTGCGCCTCGCCGATCATGCGTGTCAGCGCCGGGTTGACGTAGGTGATGGTGCCGTCCAGTTCGGCCATGCCGAAGCCGCAGTCCGTAGCGTTGGCAAAGCCTTCGAAGCGCTGCAGGCTCTCGCAGAGAACCTCCGCCTGGGCGGACTTGTGCGCCGCGCGCTGCTGATGGCGGCGGCGTTCGCGGCACAATTGCTGGCACAGCAGTACGGTGCCGGCGAGGACAGTGGCCAGTAGGGTGACGGTGACCAGGGCGGCGAGCGGCCATTCGGCGGCTGCGCCCGCGGAGGCCTGTGCGGGTGCGCACAGGCTCGCGACCGCGCCAAGAGCCGGGAGTCGGCTGGGCGCCACGGCGGAGCAGGGTGAGGCGGGACGTGGCATGGGCGGGGCGGCAAGGCTGTGATTGCCCCCAGTATGGGCATTGTCGCCGGCTGCCGTAAACCCCGATCCGCGTATATGGCGAATGTAGTGGTGGCATCGATTCACCCGGCAATCGAATACCGTTCGGGCTGAGCCCCTCGACAAGCCTGTCCTTCGGCTGCGTTCAGGAGAGCCTTGATTGCCAGGTCAATACAAACAAGTGAGGCGTGGCGCAGCGGCGGACTTGCGGCGTCCGCCGTTGGTCTTGCCGGGTGGCGGCATCAGCAGCCTTCGGAGGCGCTGAGCTCCTGCGCGCGCAGGGCGGCGCTCAGCGCCAGGGCGAAGGTGGCGATGCAGGCCGCTGCGCCGGGGTTGCCGGTGCCCAGCAAGAGGCCGCCGAGGCTGCCGCAGGTGGTGAGGAGGAGTGTGATGCGCGCTTTCATGGGGCGTCTCGCGATTTTCCTGTGTGGTGTAACAATATACAGTTGTTGGCCCAAAGGCAAGCCTGGCGCGAATGTCGGCGGAAACTCCCCAGGATGGTGCTAAAGGCGGACAGGGGACGGCTACACTGCAGTGTGACGGGTTTAACGACAGGTATTCTTGCCGTCATATAAGGTGTGAGAAAATGTGTGCAACGTCGGATCCGCCTTCTCCGGATCGGGAGTCAAGTCGTGCTCAAGGTAATCAGTCATTACTTCCCCTCACACACCGTCCTCAAGATCCTCATGGACGTTGTTCTGCTGTGCTTTGCGGTCAGCGTCGCGATTGCGCTGCAGTTCCGGGGGGCCAAGGTCGAATGGGCGCTGGTGGTGCCCTCGGCGATGCTCTTTGCGGTGGCGATGATCGCGCTCAACAGCGTGCTGGGCCTCTACCGTCCGTGCGGCGGATCGCCGCGCGATACCTTGGTGCGGGTGGTGCTCGGGCTGGCGGTGAGTGTGCCGGTGGCCTATGGGGTGTTCCTGGTGCTGCCGTGGGACTACTTTGCCTCGGAGGCGATCCAGCTTACCGTGCTGACGCTGATGGGCGGGGTGCTGGCCATGCGCGGGGTGCTCAACCGTCGTCAGGAGAACGCCTTCTTTACCGGCCGGGCGCTGATCGTCGGTGGCGGTGCGGACGCGGTCTCTGTTGAGCGCGCGCTGTCGCGCCCGGCGTCCAGCGGTGTCGAGGTGGTGGGCTTCTATCTGCCGGAGAGCGAGGCCGCGCAGGAGGTCAGCAGTGCGCGCCTGGTCGGGCAGGGCCAGAACCTGCTCGACGTGGTGCGCCAGCATCGTGTCGGTCAGGTCATCGTCGCGGTACGCGAGCGCCGCGGTGGGGTGCTGCCGCTGCGCGAACTGCTCGACTGCAAGTTGCACGGCATTCAGGTGCAGGATCTGACCTGCTTCTTCGAGCGCGTCACCGGCCAGGTGCGCATCGATTCGCTGAAGGCGAGCTGGCTGATCTTCGGCGACGGTTTCCGCCAGGGCTGGCTGCGCGCCTTCATCAAGCGTGCCTTCGATCTCGTTGCTGCAATGGTGCTGCTGGTGGTGACCTTGCCGATCATGCTGATCACCATGCTGCTGATCCTGATCGAGGACGGTGCGCCGGTGTTCTACCGCCAGGAACGCGTCGGTCAGGGCGGGCGGGTGTTCAAGGTGATCAAGTTCCGCAGCATGCGGCGCGACGCCGAGCGCGACGGCAAGCCGCGCTGGGCGTCGGCCAACGACGACCGCACTACCCGCGTCGGGCGCGTCATCCGCCGCCTGCGCATCGACGAGCTGCCGCAGCTCTTCAATGTTCTTGCCGGGCAGATGAGCATGGTCGGGCCGCGTCCCGAGCGTCCCTATTTCGTCGATCAGCTGACCCGCGACATTCCTTTCTATGCAGTGCGCCACAGTGTCAAGCCCGGCGTCACCGGGTGGGCACAGGTGCGCTACCAGTATGGCTCCTCGGTGGATGACGCCGTCAACAAGCTGCAGTACGATCTGTACTACGTGAAGAACCACACTTTCGTGCTCGACACGCTGATCCTCTTTGAAACCGTGCGCGTCGTGCTGACCGGTGAGGGTGCGCACTGACCGGCAGGGCGTGCCGGCCGTCGGGGCAGCCTGGCTCTGCCTCTTGAAGTCGAGGCCCGATGTTTCCTGAACTGCCATCCATTGCGGTGTGGGGCTACGGCCTCGCCGCGGCGGCCCACGTTGTCTTTGCACTGTATCTGCTCGGTGGCTGGCGGGGCGGGCGCGCCGGAGGCGTGCTGCTGCTGGCGGTCTGCTGCGGGGCGCTGTGGGCCGCGGGTTCGGCCTTGCTGGCATGGGCGCCGACACCCTGGCTGACCCGCGTGGTCGGTGCGCTGGAGATCCTCCGCGTCGCCTCGTGGTTCCTTTTCCTGCTCGTGCTGCTGCAGCCCCTGCATGGCGACAAGGGGCGCTGGGCGCGGCGCGCGGCGGTGCTGGTGGTCGTTGCGCTGGCACTGCCGGTGCTGTTGCCTGCGGATGCCTTCGGCCTTGAACCGGCACTGCTCGGCAAGCTTGCCCTGGGAGCCTTCATGGGCAGCGCGGTGTTCGGCATGGTGCTGGTCGAGCAGCTCTTCCGCAGCCTGCCGGCGGATGCGCGCTGGGCGCTGAAGCCCCTGTGCCTGGGACTGGTCGCCGGCTGGATGTTCGAACTCTACTTTTTCGCCGACGGCGTCCTCTTCGCCCGCCCCGATATCGACGTCTGGTCGGTGCGCGGCGTGGTCCATACCCTGGTGATTCCATTGGTGGCGATGTCGGCGGCGCGCAACCCGTCGTGGACGCTGCGCATCTCGGTGTCGCGCGAGGTGGTCTTTCACTCCACCGCACTGGCGGTGGCCGGCGGTTATCTGCTGGTGATCGCCGCGGCGGGCTACTACGTGCGTTTTGTCGGTGGCGACTGGGGCAGGGCGCTGCAGATGACCCTGCTCTTCGCCGGCCTGCTGCTGCTTGGCGTGCTGGCGGGTTCCGGTGCCACCCGCGCGCGCCTGCGGGTGCTGCTCAACAAGCATCTCTTTCCCTACCGTTACGACTACCGCACCGAGTGGCTGCGCTTCACCCAGGCGCTGGCAGCCGCCGACGAGGGGCTGGACCTCGGGCAGTCGGTGATCAAGGCGCTTTCCGATCTCGTCGAGAGTCCCGGCGGCATCCTCTGGCTGCGCGATGCCGAAGGGCGCTATGTGCCGCATTCGCGCCTCAACACGCCGGGCTGCGATGCCGAGGAGCCGGCCGATGGCCGCCTGTGCCGCTTCCTCGCCGAGCGCGAGTGGGTCATCGACCTCGAGGAGTTCCGTGTGCACCGCACGCGCTATGGCGATCTTGCCCTGCCGGAGTGGCTGCTTACCCTGGAGGATGCCTGGCTGGTCATTCCGCTGCGCTCGGCCAATACGCTGACCGGCTTCGTCGTCCTCAACGCCGCGCGCGTGCCCTTCGAGATCGACTGGGAGGTGCTCGACCTCCTGAAGACCGCACAGCGCCAGGCGGCCAGTTACCTGGCGCGCATGCAGGTCACCGAGGCGCTGATTGAGGCGCGCAAGTTCGACGCCTTCAACCGCATGTCGGCCTTCGTCGTCCACGACCTGAAGAACCTCGTCGCGCAGCTCTCGCTGATGCTCAAGAACGCCGAACGTCATCGCGACAACCCCGAGTTCCAGCAGGACATGCTGGAGACCGTTGCCCACGTCGAGAGCCGCATGCGCGCGCTGATGGCGCAGTTGCAGGAGAAGCGCTCCATCGATGCGGTGCGCGCGGTCGATGTCGTTGCCGTGCTGCAGCGTATCGTCGGTGCGCGGCGTGCGCGCCTGCCACGTCCGCAACTGCTCGCTGCGCCTGCTGCCGCCATCGAGGTCATGGCCCATGCCGAACGGCTGGAGCGCGTGTTGGGGCATCTCGTGCAAAATGCCCTCGACGCCACCCCTGAGAGTGGTAATGTGACATTGAAACTGCATGAAGCCGATGACGCTTTCGTGGACATCGAGGTCGCCGACACGGGTTGTGGCATGTCGCCGGCCTTCATCCGCGAGCGTCTTTCGCGTCCCTTCCAGACCACCAAGGAAGGCGGCATGGGGCTGGGGGTGTATGAGACCGCCCAGTACCTGCGCGAGCTCGGCGGCAGCGTTGAATACGATAGTGAGGAAGGGCGGGGAACACGGGTGCGGGTGAGGCTGCCGCGGAGGCAGCGCGCGGCGCCCGGTGCGCTTGCCGTGCCCCCGGCCGCGATGGAGTGATGACGGATCCCAGACATGTCCGATAAGCGTATCCTGCTCATCGTCGAGGATGACCCCGCGCTGCAGAAGCAGATGCGCTGGGCCTTCGACGCCTTTGAAACGGTGGTGGCCAGCGACCGCGAAAGCGCCATCGCGCAGTTGCGCCGTCACGAACCGGCGGTGGTCACCATGGATCTGGGCCTGCCGCCGGCCCCCGACGACGTCAGCGAGGGTTTCCGCCTCCTCGGCGAGATGCTGGCGCTGGCGCCCGACACCAAGGTGGTGGTGCTCACCGGCCAGCACGACCGCGAGAACGCCGTGCGCGCGGTCGGCATGGGGGCCTATGATTTCTTCGCCAAGCCTTTCGAGCCCGAGCTGCTCACCCTGACCCTGGAGCGCGCCTTCCGCCTCCATGACCTGCAGAACGAGAACCAGCGTCTGCAGGCCGCCCGCGGCAGTGCGCTGGACGGTCTGATCACCCGCGACGCGACGATGCTGAAGGTCTGCCGCACGGTGGAGAAGGTCGCCGCCGCGGCGGTCACCGTGGCCCTGCTGGGTGAGAGCGGTACCGGCAAGGAGGTGCTGGCGCGCGCCGTGCATGCGCTGTCGCCGCGTGCCGCAGGGCGCTTCGTGGCGATCAACTGCGCGGCGATTCCGGAGAACCTTCTCGAAAGCGAGCTCTTCGGCTACGAGAAGGGCGCCTTCACCGGTGCGGTGAAGCAGACCCCGGGCAAGATCGAGACCGCCCACAAGGGCACCCTCTTCCTCGACGAGATCGGCGACCTGCCGATGGCCCTGCAGGCCAAGCTGCTGCGCTTCCTGCAGGAGCGGGTCATCGAGCGCATCGGCGGGCGCGAGGAGATCCCCGTCGACGTGCGCGTGGTCTGTGCCACCCACCGCGACCTCAAGGCGCGCATCGGCGAAGGCCTGTTCCGCGAGGACCTCTATTACCGCCTCGCCGAGATCGTCATCGACATCCCGCCGCTGCGTGCCCGCGAGGGCGATGCCAGCCTGCTCGCGCATGCCTTCGTGCAGCGTTTTGCGCGCGACAACGGCCGCGGCAGCATGCAATTCTCCGACGACGCGCTTGACGCCATCGCCGCCCACCGCTGGCCGGGCAATGTGCGCGAGCTGGAGAACTGCCTCAAGCGCGCGGTGATCATGGCCGACGGCAACCGCATCACCGCCGACGACCTCGGGCTCGAAGCCGGGGAGGCCGACCTCTCCTACCTCAACCTGCGCCAGGTGCGCGACGAAGCCGAGCGCCAGGCCGTGGTGCGCGTGCTCGCCCGCACCAACAACAACATCGCCCGGGCGGCCGAAATTCTCGGCATCAGCCGCCCGTCGCTGTATGACCTGATGAACCGTTTCGGCCTCAAGAAGGAGTCCTGACCGTGCCTGCCTCCGCGTTTCCGCGCCGCACCCCGCTGCGCCCGTTGCTCGTCGCCGCCCTCGTTGCCAGCCTGCTCGGCGGGTGCAGCGATTCCCCCGAGAAGATGCTGGCCTCGGCGCGCGGCTATCTCGCCAGCCAGGACCTCCAGGCGGCCAGCATCCAGCTCAAGAATGCCTTGCAGAAGGACGGCTCGCTGGCCGAGGCGCGCTTCCTGCTCGGCCAGGTCAACCTCCAGCTGGGTGACGTGCCCGGGGCGGTGAAGGAGCTTCAGCGCGCCGAGGAGCTCGGCTACCCGGCCGAGCAGGTGAGCCCCTGGCTGGTGCGGGCGCTGGTGCAGAGCGCCGAGTTCGACCGCGTCATCGAGCGCTACGCCAGCGTCACCCTCGCCGATGCCAACGCCCAGGCCACCGTGCTCAGCGGCCTTGGTCAGGCCTATCTTGCCAAGGCCAGCCTGCAGCCGGCGCGCACCGCCTACGAAGGCGCGCTCGCCGCCGATCCCGACAACCTCGTCGCGCGCATCGGCCTGGCGCGCACCAAGTTTTTCGCCGGCGATCTCGATGGCGCGGAAGCCGACGTCGAGGCCGTACTCGGCAGCGACCCGAAGGCCTTCGAGGCCCACGTGCTGAAGGTGGACGTGATGCTTGCCCGCCAGCGCCCGGAGGCCGCCATCGATGCGCTGCGCGCGGCGCTCGAGCTCGACCCCGCGCAACTGCCGGTGCGCTATGAACTGGCCAATCTGCTGTTGCGCATGGATCGCATCGACGAAGCCCGTGCCGAGGTCGAGCAGATGAAGCGCACTGCCCCCGACAGCCCCAGCACGCTCTACCTGCAGGCCTCTCTCGATTTCCGCGACGGCCGCATTGCCGAATCCCGCGACGCCGTGCTGAAGTCGCTCGAACGGGCGCCCAACTTCCTCCCCGGCCAGCTCCTTGCAGGCACCACGCTGTTCCGCCTCAACGAGCATGTGACCGCGCAGGTGCACCTCAACAAGGTCCTCGAACGCATGCCGGGGCAGGTCCAGGCCCTTCGCCTGCTTGGTCTCTCGCTGCTCGCCACTGCCCAGCCCGGCCGTGCGCTGGAGGTGGTGCGGCCGCTGATCGACGCCAATGCCGACGACCCTGCCAGTCTTACGGTGATCGGCCAGGTGCAGCTCGCCAACGGCAACTTCGACGGCGCCGCGGAATCCTTCGCGCGTGCCACCCGCCTCGATCCCGACAGCGCCGAGGCGCGCATGCGCCTGGGCGTTGCGCGCCTGGCGCGTGGCGATGCCGCGGCCTTTGCCGATCTCGAAGCGGCCACCGTGCTCGACCCCGACGGTGCGCAGGCCGACACCGCGCTGGTGCTTGCCCATCTGCGGGCCAACAACTTCGACGCCGCGCTGCGCGCCGTCGATACCTTGCTGAGCCGTCATCCGCAGAACGCCGAAGCCCATAACCTGAAGGGCGGCGTGATGCTTGCCCGCCGGGATCTGGGCGCTGCCCGTGCGTCCTTCGACGAGGCCCTGCGCCTGCGTCCCGACCTGCTCGCCGCAGTGATCAACCTTGCCCGCGTCGACGTCGCCGAACAGCAGACCGAGGCTGCGGTGGCGCGCTTCGAAGCCTTCATCAAGGCCAATCCGCGCAACATCGACGCCTATCTGGCGGCTGCCGAACTGAAGCAGATCAGCGGCGCCAGCGACGCCGACATCCTCTCCACCCTCGAGCGTGCCGCCGCTGCGGCGCCTGCCGCGCTGCCGCCCAAGCTGGCGCTGGTGCGCCACCACCTGCGTGTGCGCGATAACCGCAGAGCCCTCGCCGTGGCGCAGGAAGCCGCCGCTGCCAACAACAGCGACCCCGGCGCGGTGGAAGCGCTGGCGCGTGCGCAGTTCGCCCACGGCGAGCACCAGCAGGCGCTCAGCTCCTACGGCCGGCTGACCAGCCTGCTGCCGCAGTCGCCGGCGCCCCATGTCGAGATGGCCGGCGTGTACTGGGCGATGAAGGACGTTGCCGGGACCGAACAGGCGCTGCGCCGCGCGCTGGCCGTGCGAGCGGACTTTGCCGAAGCGAATCGCCGCCTGCTCGCCATCCTGCTCGAACAGCAGCGCGAAGACGATGCCCTTGTCCATGCCCGCGCGATGCAGCGCGTGAAGGGCGCCGAACTGCCGGGGGTGGTCGCCGAGGGCGACATCCTCGCCCGCAAGGGCGAGTGGCCGGCCGCCGCCGTGGTTTACGCGCGCGCGCTGCAGTTGAACCGCAATGGCGAACTGCTTGCCAAGCAGCACGCCGCGCTGCTGCGTGCCGGGCGCAATGCCGAAGGTGAGCGCCTGCTTGGCGAGTGGCTGCGCAGCGAACCGCGCGATGTCGTCGTACGCAGCTATCTTGCCGAACGCGCGCTCGCCGAGCGTCGCCTGCAGGATGCGCGGCGCATCTACCGCGAGATCCTCGCCATCGCCCCGGACAGCGCCCTGGTGCTCAACAACCTCGCCTGGGTCGCCGGCCAGCTCGGCGACGCCGATGCCGTCGAGCTCGCCGAGCGCGCGCTGGCACTGGCCCCCGACAACCCTGCCATCCTCGACACCCTGGGGGTGCTGCAGGTCGAGCGCGGGCAGGTCGACCAGGGCCTGGCCAATCTCAATCGCGCGGTAAGCCTGGCACCGGCCCTCGGCCAGCTGCGCCTCAGCCTGGCCAAGGCCTATCTCGGTCTCGGCCGCAAGGACGAGGCCCGTCGCGAACTCGATACCGTGCTGCAGCAGAGCACCGCCGGCACGCCGCTGCATACCGAAGCCACCGCCCTGCGCGGCGGCCTGTGAACGCCACCACAGCCTCCTAGAGAAACGGGAAACACCGCATCATGACCACCATCGCAGTCATCGGCCTGGGCTACGTCGGCCTGCCGCTTGCCGTCGAATTCGGCAAGAAGTTCCGTACCCTGGGCTTCGACCTCTCCGCCGAGAAGGTCGCCAGCTACCGCAACGGCGTCGATCCCACCGGCGAGGTGTCGTCGGCGGATCTGCGCGCCGCCACGCAACTGAGCTGCCATACCGACCCGGCGGTGATCGCCGAGGCCGACTTCATCGTCGTCGCCGTGCCGACGCCGGTCGATGAGGCCCACAAGCCCGATTTCACTCCGCTGGAGAAGTCCTCGCAGACCGTCGGCCGCCACCTCAAACGCGGCGCCATCGTGGTCTATGAATCGACGGTCTATCCGGGCGCCACCGAAGAGGTGTGCATCCCCATCCTCGAGCGCGAATCCGGCCTCAAGTGGCAGCAGGACTTCTTCGTCGGCTACAGCCCGGAGCGCATCAACCCCGGCGACAAGGAACGCACCCTGACCCGCATCGTCAAGGTGGTCTCCGGCGACAGCCCGGCAACGCTGGCCAAGGTGCAGGAGATCTATGGCGCGGTGATCAGCGCCGGGGTCTATCCGGCCAGCTCGATCAAGGTCGCCGAGGCCGCCAAGGTGATCGAGAACACCCAGCGCGACCTCAACATCGCGCTGATGAACGAGCTGTCGATCATCTTCCACAAGATCGGCATCGACACCCTGGAGGTGCTCGAAGCGGCGGGCACGAAGTGGAACTTCCTGCCTTTCCGCCCCGGGCTGGTCGGTGGCCACTGCATCGGCGTCGATCCCTACTACCTCACCCACAAGGCCGAGATGCTCGGTCACCACCCGCAGGTCATCCTCGCCGGGCGACGCATCAACGACGGCATGGGCAAGTACGTTGCCGAGCAGACGGTGAAGCAGATGATCGCCGCCGGCAGCGCGATCAACGGCGCCGACGTCATCGTGCTCGGGCTCACCTTCAAGGAGAACTGCCCGGATCTGCGCAACAGCAAGGTCATCGACGTCATCCGCGAACTGCAAAGCTATGGCTGCCGCGTCCATGTCCACGACCCGGTGGCCGAATCGGCCGAAGCCGAGCACGAGTACGGCGTTGCGCTGACCCCGTGGGAGGCGCTGCCGCGCGCGCAGGCCATTGTCGCTGCGGTCAGTCACGCCGA
>WPCG01028198.1_pt1 | contig 23117 bp, 23 predicted proteins | sample 5403311 | NCBI WGS metagenome assembly WPCG01 (sample SAMN12869467, study PRJNA574797) | sludge metagenome | isolation source: wastewater treatment of Control | place: China:Beijing | collected 2019-05-17 | reverse complement strand
GGCCAGTACCGCCTCGAGCTCCTCGGGCAGCGGCGCTCGGATCCGCACCGGGCGGCCGCTGGTGGGCTCGGGGAAGCTCAGGGACTCGGCGTGCAGGAAGAGCCGCGTGACGCCCAGCGCCTCGCTCGCCCTGGTCGCCATCCCGGGCCGGCTTGCGCTGGGGCTGGCCGGTACCGGCGGGCGTCTCGCGGCGCTCGGCGGGCTTCTCCTCGTCGCTGCCCAGCAGCTTGGCGATCCCCTTGACCAGTCGGCCCAGTACGCCCCCCTGTGGCTCGGCGGCTACCGGCGGGGTGGCTCTGGCTGGCGTGGGCGCCTTGGCCTGAGCGGGTGCCTTGGCGGCCGCGGCGGGCTTGGCCGGCGCCTCCTCCTGCTGCAGGGAGGCGGGGGCCGGCTCGTGGTGGATGACGGTCTTCACCGCGGCCTCGGCGCGGGCCACCGGCTTGCCGAAGCTGGGTTCGGGCTCGCGGCCTACCTCGGTCTCGGTCGAGAGCTCGAAGCTGGACTTCTGGGTGCCTTCCTCCTCCACGTGGTCGTCGCGCAGGCGCTGGACATCGTAGTGGGGGGTGTCCATGTCGGGGCTCGGCAGCAGCACGACCCTGACGTCCTGGCGACGCTCGATCTCGGCCAGCACGGCGCGCTTCTCGTTGAGCAGGTAGGTGGCGACCGGCACCGGCAGGATGGCGCGGATCTGGGCGCTGCGCTCCTTCATCGCCTCCTCTTCGATCAGGCGCATGATCGACAGCGAGATGGAGCGCACGTCGCGGATGGTGCCCTGACCGTCGCAGCGGGGGCAGACCACGCCGCTGGTCTCGCCCAGGGAGGGACGCAGGCGCTGCCGGGACATCTCCATCAGGCCGAAGCGGGAGATGCGGCCGATCTGAACCCTGGCGCGATCCAGCTTGAGGGCGTCGCGCATGCGGTTCTCGACCTCGCGCTGGTTGCGCGCCGGGCTCATGTCGATGAAGTCGATCACCACCAGGCCGCCGATGTCGCGCAGGCGCAGCTGGCGGGCGATCTCGTCGGCCGCCTCCAGGTTGGTCTGCAGCGCCGTCTCCTCGATATCGCTGCCGCGGGTGGCCCGGGCGGAGTTGATATCGATGGAGACCAGGGCCTCGGTGTGGTCGATGACGATGGAGCCGCCGGAGGGAAGCTTCACTTCGCGCTCGTAGGCGGTCTCGATCTGGGACTCAATCTGAAAGCGCGAGAAGAGTGGCACTTCGTCAACGTAGAGCTTGATCTTCTGCTGGTAGGAGGGCATCACCTGGCGGATAAAGGCCAGGGCCTCCTGGTGAACCGCCTCGCTGTCGATCAGCACCTCGCCGATATCCTGGCGCAGGTAGTCGCGCATGGCGCGGATGATGACGTTGGACTCGCGGTAGATCAGGAAGGGGGCTGAACGCTTGCCGGCTTCGCTGGTGATCGATTCCCACACCTGCACCAGGTAGTCGAGGTCCCACTGCAGCTCCTCGGCGCTGCGGCCGATGCCGGCGGTGCGCACGATCAGGCCCATGCGGTCGGGCACCGTGAGGTGGTTCATGGCCTCCTTGAGCTGGCTGCGCTCCTCCCCCTCGATGCGCCGGGAGATGCCGCCGGCCTTGGGGTTGTTGGGCATCAGCACCAGGAAGCGGCCGGCGAGGCTGATAAAGGTGGTCAGTGCCGCGCCCTTGTTGCCGCGCTCCTCCTTGTCCACCTGGACGATCAGCTCCTGGCCTTCCTTCAGCACCTCCTTGATGCTGGGGCGGCCGGAGGAGGGTTCCTTGATGAAGTAGTCGCGGGAGATTTCCTTCAGCGGCAGGAAGCCGTGGCGGTCGGCGCCGAAGTCGACGAAGGCGGCTTCCAGGGAGGGTTCGATGCGGGTGATCTTGCCGCGGTAGATATTGGCTTTCTTCTGCTCCCGGGCACCGGATTCGATGTCCAGGTCGTAGAGGCGTTGTCCATCGACCAGGGCGACGCGCAGCTCTTCGGGCTGGGTCGCATTGATGAGCATCCGTTTCATGTTGACTCGCACTATGGGGCGCCGGCGAGTTCGACGTGGCGAACCTCTGTGTGCTGCGTGCCTGTGCTCAGCGCATGTCTTCCATGCGCAGTAGCGTCCGACCGTGAGGCTCCCTGCGGGGCAGCATCACGGCATGAGCCTGTTGAGTACGGGGCGGAGGCAGGACATGTCTCGGTGGGGGTCACCCATCCGGCCCTGCGGTCACCGCCAACACCTGGCATTCATCGATTCGCCGACGCCGGTCTCCGGCACGCTGTTTAACGTGTCCCGTGTCCAGCCGACGTTCCATGACGGGGGGTAACGACGGGGGGATCCGGGCGTGGCGCTGTATCGCTCTATTTCGTTTGTCGCTGGGCGGCGGGACGCTCAAGCGTCGTCGCGGCCTGATCTTTCGGCTCCGGCCTGCGTGTCTGTCGGGCAGGCGCTTGGCGGGCCTGGTGTCGGGCCATGGGAGCGCGCTGGCAATATAACAGTAAAGGGTAGGGCCAGCAATTGGCGCGCCGGGCGCCGCACTGCGATAGAATGCGGCTTTTGGCAGTTTCCAGCAGTGGAGTCTCGGCATGGCCGAAGGGCGCGATGTGCAGTGGGTGGAGGTCACGGAAGGGCAGGATGGCCAGCGGGTCGATAACTTCCTGATGACGCGCATCAAGGGGGCGCCCCGGGCGCTGATCTATCGGATCGTGCGCAAGGGGGAGGTGCGGGTCAACAAGAAGCGCGTCAAGCCCGACACCCGCCTGGCGACCGGGGACCTGGTGCGCATACCCCCACTCAAGCTCTCGCCTCGGGAGGCGGTGCGGGAGGTGAGCGACAATCTGCGTAACCTGCTGGCCGGCAGCGTGCTGGTGGAGGGGCGTGACTGGCTGGTGATCAACAAGCCGGCTGGGCTCGCCGTTCACGGCGGCAGCGGGGTCAAGATCGGTCTGATCGAGGCGCTGCGCCAGGTGCGCGAGGAGCTCGACTTCCTGGAGCTGGTGCACCGGCTGGATCGCGACACCTCGGGCTGCCTGCTGCTGGCCAAGTCGCGCCCGGCCCTGCTGGCGCTCAACGATGCCCTCAAGCAGCAGCAGATGGACAAGCGCTACCTGGCCCTGGTGGCGGGGCGCTGGCCGGCCCGGCGAGACTACGTCGCCGCCCGGCTGGACCGCTACACCCTGGCCAACGGCGAGCGCCGGGTGCGGGTCGATGCCCAGGGCAAGGTGGCCCGTACCCGCTTCGCGGTTCGCGAAGCCCTTCCCCGGGCCACCTTGATGGAGGCGGAACCGGTCACCGGGCGCACCCATCAGATTCGTGTCCACGCCGCCCACGCCGGCCACCCGCTGCTCGGCGACGACAAGTATGCCACGCGCGACAGCGAGCGCCTGAGCCAGGCGCTGGGCGTCACGCGGCTCTTCCTGCACGCCGAGTCCCTGAGCTTCCCCGAGCCCACCAGCGGCCGCCCGGTGCGGATCCGAGCGCCGCTGCCCGAGGAGCTCGAGGCGGTACTGGCCCGCGCCCGCCGCGAGACGTGACACCCTTAGTCCACACCCCCTTGTCCCAACGGCAAGAGAGTTCAATCAGGAAGAGAGAATGCGCTATCGACTGGTGATCTTTGACTGGGACGGCACCCTGATGGACTCGGCGGCTCGCATCGTCGACTGCATGCAGGCCGCCTCCCGGGACGCCGGCTGGGGAGAGCTCTCCGCCGACGCCGTCCGCAATATCATCGGCCTGGGCCTGCCCGAGGCCATTGCCACCCTCTGCCCGGGCATCGACCCCGACCGTGCCGAGCTGCTGCGCAGCCGCTACGCCTGGCACTTCGTGGAAGGCAACGACACTCCAATGCGCTTCTTTGCGGGGGTGGAGGCCGGCGTGACCGGCCTGCGCGGCCGTGACGGTCAGCGCCTGGCGGTGGCCACCGGCAAGAGTCGCCGCGGCCTCGACCGGGTCTTCCGCGACAGCGACAGCGGGAGCTGGTTTCACGCCAGCCGAACCGCCGACGAGACCCGCTCCAAGCCCCATCCGCTGATGCTCGAGGAGCTGCTGGAGGAGCTCGAGGTGGCGGTGGAGGAAGCGGTGATGGTGGGGGATACCGAGTATGACCTGGAGATGGCCCGGGCCATCGGCATGGACCGGGTGGCGGTGACCTGGGGGGTACACGCCCCGGAGCGGCTGGCCGCCAGCCAGCCGGCCTTTACCGCCGAGGCGGTGCCCGAACTCTTCAACTGGCTGCAGGGTAGATAAGGCATGAGTGACGACGATCGGAAACGTGACGAGGCTCCAGGCGAGGGCGGGGACCCCTGGACCGAGGGGCCGGAGCGCACCCCCGAGCAGGCCCGCGCGGCGCGCCGCACCCCGGAGGAGCCGGTCGCGGCGCAGGCAGAGAGCGCCGAGGCCCTGCGTGAGCACCAGCGGCTTCAGCAGATGGAGATGATGGATCGCTGGATCGGCGGGGTGCTGGCCGAGCAGCGCCGCTCCCGGCGCTGGAAGCTCTTCTTCCGTTTCCTGTTTGCCGCCCTGATCCTGGCGTCGCTGTCGGCCACCCTCTACAGCCTGCTGTCGGGGCCGCCCGGCAGCAGCGCGGCTGCCGAGCCGCACCTGGGCGTGGTCAAGGTGCGCGGGGTGATCGATTCGGAGTCGCCGGCCAGCGCCGAGCGGGTCATCAGCGGGCTCAATCGCGCCTGGGAGGCGGAGCAGAGCAGGGCGGTGGTGCTGCATATCGACAGCCCCGGGGGGAGCCCGGTGCAGTCCCAGCGGATCTTCGATGAGATCATGCGGCTGCGCGCCGAGGGCGACAAGCCGATCATCGCGGTGATCGAGGACGTGGGGGCCAGCGGCGCCTACTATATTGCCGCCGCTGCCGACGAGATCATCGCCGCCCCGGCCAGCCTGGTGGGCTCCATCGGGGTCATCTTCGCCAGCTTCGGCTTCGAGGAGGCGATCGAGCGCCTCGGCGTGGAGCGCCGCGTCTTTGCGGCCGGCGACAACAAGGCCTTCCTCGACCCCTTCTCGGCGGTGGCGCCGGAGCAGCTCGAGTTCTGGCAGACGGTGCTGGAGACCACCCATGGCCAGTTCATCGCCGCGGTGCGCGAGGGGCGCGGCGAGCGCCTGGTCGACGACGAGCGGGTCTTCAGCGGCCTGGTGTGGAGCGGTGAGCAGGCCCTCGAGCTCGGCCTGATCGACGGCATCGGCAGCCTGGGCGAACTGGCCCGGGAGCGGCTGCCGGAGCCGAAGGTGCGCGACTATACGCCTCGCCTGGACCCCTTCGAACGGCTGTCGCGCCAGTTCGGTCGCGTGGCCCTGGAATGGATGGGGCTGCCCCGGGCCGATTCGCCGGTTCGCTACCAGCTGAACTGAAGCGTTCGGAGTCGGGCGCCGGAACAGCCGCGGAGTCAGGCTTCCTGGTTCAGCGGATCCAGGCCCGCCTCGCGCAGCAGGGCGCAGAGGCGGATCAGCGGCAGGCCGATCAGGGTGTTGGGGTCGTCGCCCTCGAGTTTCTCGAACAGCGCGATGCCCAGCCCCTCCATGCGGAAGCTGCCGGCACACTCCAGCGGCTTCTCTCTCTCCACATAGCGGGCGATCTCCCCCTCATCCAGGTCGCGGAACACCACGTCATAGCGCTCGTGGGTGACTCGGTGCTGGCCGCGCCGGGTGTCCACCAGCGCCAGGCCGGTGAGAAAGCGCACCCGATGTCCGGAGAAGCGCGCCAGCTGGCGGCGGGCGGCGGCCTCGTCGGCGGGCTTGCCGAGAATCTCCCCCTCGAAGAGCGCCACCTGGTCCGAGCCGATGATCAGGTGGTCGGGCCACGCCTCCGCCAGGGTCTGCGCCTTGGTCAGCGCCAGGCGGTGCACCAGAGCGGTGGGCGTCTCGTCCGGGTGCGGGGTCTCGTCGATATCGGGGCTCTGCCAGGCATATGGGATCTCCAGCCGGTCGAGCAGCTGGCGGCGCCAGCGGGAGCCTGAGGCGAGGACGAGGCGAGTCATGGGAATCTCCGCTTGAGTGACAGGGCAGCAGGGTAGCATGAGCCGGGCGTGGCGAGAGCGTGGCAGCGCGGTAGGGCACCGGGCGCAAAGGCCTTTTGACAGGGGCGAGGGGAGTGCCTATCATTGCGCGCCTATGTTGACCACACGACTTCCCAGCAGGGTCGAGCCCTACAAGCTCGCGGCCCGCGCCGAACGCCTCGAGGGCCTGATGGCCCTCGCCGATTTTTCGCGCCTGACCGATGAGGTCGGCGCCCAGAGCGGCGATGTGCGGGTCACCCTCGACTTCTCCATCGATGCCCAGGGGCGGCGAGTCATTCGCGGCCACCTCGAGGCGGAGCTGCAGCTGCCCTGTCGCCGCTGTCTGTCGCCGCTGGCGCAGCATGTAGAGAGCGAGTTCCTGCTGGGTATGGTCACCAGCGACGCTCTGGCAGCCGAGCTGCCGAGCACCCATGAGCCGGTGCTGGTGGAAAACGAACAGCTGAACCTGCTGACGGTGGTCGAGGATGAACTGATCCTCAGCCTCCCCCAGGTGGTTTACCACGATGAGGCCGACTGTGAGGTCTCTCGCGACCAGCTGACCAGCGGGGAGGATGCCGCGGCATCCCGCGGTCCCGCAGCTAACCCCTTCGAGGTGCTCAAGCAGCTCAAGGGAAAATCCTGATTCATCATCGATTCACTCTGGAGTGACATCCCATGGCAGTTCAACAGAACCGCAAGACCCGTTCCAAGCGCGGCATGCGTCGCAGCCACGACGCCCTGAGCGCTCCGGCCCTGTCCCAGGACAAGGAAACCGGCACTACTCACCTGCGCCACCACGTCTCTCCGGACGGCTTCTATCGTGGCCGCAAGGTCGTCGACGCCTGAGGCGACGACGCTCCCTTCGGTAACGCCTGGCCGCTGAGCTCTCGTGCGGATCGCCATCGACGCGATGGGCGGTGACCTCGGTCCCCGCGCCACCGTACGGGGAGCGGCCAGTGCGGCCCTCCAGGACTCTCGTCTCGCGCTTCGGCTGTACGGCCCTCGCCGTCAGCTGGAGCAAGAGATCTCCTGCCTGCCGCGGCGTCTCGCCGCGGCTGGTTCACGTCTGGAGGTCGTGGATGCCGCCGGCATCATCGCGCCCGGCCAGCGCCCCTCCGATGCCCTGCGTCACGGCGGTCACTCCAGCATGGCTGCCATGCTGGAGGCAGTGGCGGCGGGGGAGGCGGCGGCCGGCGTCAGCGCCGGCAATACCGGGGCGCTGATGGCCCTGGGGCGTCGGGCTCTGGGGACCGTGGCCGATATTCCCCGCCCCGCCATCAGTACCGCCATTCCGACCCGCGACCAGGGGCGTTGCTACCTGCTCGACCTGGGGGCCAACGTCGAGGCCTCCGCCGAGCGACTGGTGGACTTCGCCCTGATGGGCGAGCTGATGGCGCGCCACGTCGACGGTCTGGCCGCGCCTCGGGTGGCGCTGCTCAATGTCGGCGTGGAGGGGACCAAGGGCACCGCCAGCGTCCGCGAGGCGGATGCACGCCTGCGCGCGCTGGCCGGCCTCGACTATCGCGGCTATGTGGAAGGCGATGGCATCTTCAGCGGCGACGTGGATGTCGTGGTGTGCGATGGCTTCGTCGGCAATGCCGTGCTCAAGGCCAGTGAAGGGGTCGCGCGGATGCTGGTGGCGCGGGTCCAGGCGACCTTCGAGGCGCACTGGAGCAGTCGCCTGGTGGGGCTGCTGGCGCGCCCGGCGCTGCGCCGCCTGCGCGGCGAGCTCGACCCGGTGCGCTACAATGGCGCCAGCCTGCTGGGGCTGGCCGGCATCGTGGTCAAGAGCCACGGCAGTGCCGATGCCATCGGCTTCCACTATGCGGTACAGCGGGCAGTGCAGGAGGTGCGTCACGACCTGCCGCGCTGTCTGGCGGCGGGCCTGGTCCCGCGGCGGAGCGCGAAGGGGCGCTCCGAGGCGGTGGAGCGGCACGTCAGCGACTCAAGAATCCTCGCGCCGGGCCGTCCCGGCGACGATGACAGCCAACAAGAGCAAAGGTGACCAAGATGACTCAATCCCTCGCCCTCGTGTTCCCCGGGCAGGGCTCCCAGCAGATCGGCATGCTGCGTGAGCTGGCGGAGCGCTACAGCGTGGTGCGCACCTCCTTCGAGGAGGCCTCCGACGCCCTGGGCTACGACCTCTGGCAGGTGGTGCAGGAGGGGCCCGAGGAGGCCCTTAACGCCACTGCCTGCACCCAGCCCGCGCTGCTGACCGCCAGCGTTGCCATCTGGCGGGTCTGGCAGGAGCTCGAGGGGCCGCGCCCGGGCGCCATGGCCGGTCACAGCCTGGGCGAGTACAGCGCCATGGTCTGCGCCGGGGTGATCTCCTTTGCCGAGGGCGTCAAGCTGGTACGCCTGCGCGGCGAGGCCATGCAGGCGGCGGTGCCGGTGGGTCAGGGCGCCATGGCGGCGATCCTCGGCCTCGAGGATGCCGCCGTCGAGCAGGCCTGCGCCGAGGCGGCCCAGGGTGAGGTGGTCGCCGCGGTGAACTACAATGCGCCGGGCCAGGTGGTGATCGCCGGCGCCAAGGCGGCGGTGGAGCGCGCCATCGCCGCCTGCCAGGCCGCCGGCGCCAAGCGGGCCATGCCGCTGCCGGTCTCGGTGCCCTCCCACTGCGCCCTGATGGAGCCCGCCGCCGAGCGCCTGGCCGCCGTCATGGCCGAGATGGAGCTGCGGGCGCCACGTTACACCGTTATCCAGAACGTTGACGCCGAGGCCCATGCCGACGTCGAGACGCTGCGCACTCGCCTGATCGAGCAGCTCTATCGTCCGGTGCGCTGGACCTCCTGCGTCGAAGCCATGTCGAGCCGCGGCGCCGAGGTGTTTATCGAGTGCGGTCCCGGCAAGGTGCTCACCGGCCTGGGCAAGCGCATCGCCCGGGGCAGCAAGGGGCTGGCGGTCAACGACCCCGACAGCCTGGATGCGGCCCTGGAGCTGGCCCGCAGCGTGGCCAACGGCAGCTCGGACAACGGCTGATCCCATTCTCTAGCACGAGGCGAGACCACCATGACCACTGAAACCCGCGTTGCCCTGATCACCGGCGCCAGCCGCGGTATCGGCCGCGCCATCGCCCACGAACTGGGGCGTCAGGGCCGGATCGTCATCGGCACCGCGACCAGCGATGCCGGCGCCGAGAAGATCGACGCCGACCTCAAGGCCCAGGGTGTCCAGGGCGGCGGGCGCCGCCTCGATGTCAACGATCAGGCCAGCGTCGATGCCCTGGTCAAGGCGATCGGCGAGGAGTTCGGGGCGCCGACCATCCTGGTCAACAACGCCGGGATCACTCGCGACAACCTGCTGATGCGCATGAAGGAGGAGGAGTGGGACGACGTCGTCGATACCAACCTCAAGTCCGTCTATCGCGTCAGCAAGGCGTGCCTGCGCGGCATGACCCGAGCGCGCTTCGGGCGCATCGTCAATATCAGCTCGGTGGTGGCCACCATGGGCAACCTGGGGCAGACCAACTATGCTGCCGCCAAGGCGGGCATGGAGGGCTTCACCCGGGCGCTGGCCCGCGAGGTCGCGTCCCGTGCCATCACCGTCAATGCGGTGGCGCCGGGCTTCATCGCCACCGACATGACCGAGGCGCTGCCCGAAGAGCAGCACAAGATGCTGCTCGGCCAGATTCCCCTGTCCCGGCTGGGGCAGCCCGAGGAGATCGCCGCCGCAGTTGGCTTCCTCACCGGCGAGACGGCGAGCTACATCACCGGCGAGACGCTGCACGTCAACGGCGGGATGAACATGCGTTGAGGCCTGGCGGGTCGGCGGTTGCGCCGACCCCGGGGCCTCTATAAACTACCCCGCAGCTTCCGCCTGCGGATCTGGAACCCCAACGGCTGGTCATCTGGACGGCCAATTTGAACGACTGGAGTACGTCATAATGAGCACCATCGAAGAGCGCGTGAAGAAGGTTGTGGCCGAGCGCCTGAACGTCAAGGAAGAGGACATCCAGAACAGCTCCTCCTTCACCGAGGACCTGGGCGCCGACTCCCTGGATACCGTCGAGCTGGTCATGGCGCTCGAGGAGGAGTTCGACACCGAGATTCCGGACGAGGAAGCCGAGAAGATCACTACCGTCCAGGAAGCCATCGACTACGTCAACGCCCACCAGTAAGCCTGGTGGCGGTCGATGCCGCCGGACGAGGGAGAGGTTGCTCTCCCTGTAAAAAAGCCGCCCCCTCGAGGCGGCTTTTTTGTGGCTGTGGGCGCCTGGCGGGGTCTCGCGGCTCCCCGAGATTGTCGTCACCGCGGTGCCTGTCGGGGCGGCATCCGGCGGAGAGAGTCGTTATAATGCGCACAATGGACGGCTCCCCGCAGGGGAGCCCTGTCGTACTGGATGTCTGGAGGAATGCTGATGGCACGTAGAAGGGTAGTGGTGACCGGGCTTGGACTGGTCACGCCGGTGGGCAATACCGTCGAGGAGAGCTGGTCCAACATCAAGGCCGGCAAGAGCGGTATCGCCCCCATCGAGCACTTCGATGCCAGCGCCTTCAATACCCGCTTCGGCGGTTCGGTGAAGGACTTCGATATCAGTCCCTACCTGAACCCCAAGGAGGCCCGCAAGATGGACCTCTTCATCCAGTATGGCGTGGCGGCCGGGGCCCAGGCGATCCAGGACTCGGGGATCGAGTGCACCGAGGAGAATGCCTCCCGCATCGGCGTGGCCATCGGTTCCGGCATCGGCGGCCTGCCGATGATCGAGCACAACCACAGCGCCATGCTGAAGAGCGGCCCTCGGCGTATCTCGCCCTTCTTCGTGCCCGGCTCGATCATCAACATGATCTCCGGCAACCTGGCGATCCAGCACGGCTTCCGCGGCCCCAACATCGCCATCACCACCGCCTGCACCACCGGCACCCACAATATCGGCTATAGCGCGCGCACCATCGCCTACGGTGACGCCGACGTCATGGTCTGCGGCGGCGCCGAGATGGCCACCACGCCGCTGGGTCTCGGCGGCTTCTCCGCGGCCCGGGCGCTCTCGACCCGCAACGATGACCCGGTGGCGGCCAGCCGCCCCTGGGATCGCGACCGCGACGGCTTCGTGCTCTCCGACGGTGCCGGGGTGCTGGTGCTGGAGGAGTACGAGCACGCCCGGGCCCGCGGCGCGACCATCTATGCCGAGCTGACCGGCTTCGGCATGAGCGATGACGCCTACCACATGACCGCCCCGCCCGAGGACGGCAGCGGCGCGGCGCTCTCCATGGCCAACGCCATTCGCGATGCCAACCTGGACCCCTCGGCGATCCACTACATCAACGCCCACGGCACCTCGACGCCGGCCGGCGACCTGGCCGAGAGCCGCGCCGTGGAGAAGGTGATGGGCGCGGCGGCCAAGTCCGTGGCGGTCAGCTCCACCAAGTCGATGATCGGCCACCTGCTGGGCGCCGCCGGGGCCGTGGAAGCGGTGTTCTCGATCCTGGCCATTCGCGATCAGGTGGCGCCGCCCACCATCAATCTGGACAACCTCCAGGAGGGTTGCGTCCTCGACTATGTACCGCACACCGCGCGGGAGATGAAGATCGACGTGGCGCTGTCGAACTCCTTCGGTTTCGGCGGCACCAATGGCACCCTGATCTTCTCTCGGGTCTGAGCGGGGTAAGGGCGTGAGCGGAGCGGCCGCTGGCTGGCCCCTGGATGACCGGGGGGCCGCCTATGGCGATGGTCTCTTCGAGACCATCCTGGTGCGTGACGGCCGCCCGCGGCTGTGGGATGAGCACCTGGCCCGGCTGGCCCGGGGCTGCCATGTGCTGGGCATTCCGATGCCCGCCGAGCACGAGCTGGCGGCCCCCCTGGCCGAGGCGGGCGAGGGGCTGGCGGTGCTCAAGCTGACCCTGACCCGGGGCAGCGGCGGACGCGGCTACCGGCCGCCGGCGGACCCCGCCCCGCGGCTTCGCTGGCAGCTTATGCCCTTTTCGCCTGCCACCGACCGCTGGGAGGAGGGTGTCCGCCTACGCCACTGCCGGCTGCGCCTCAGCATCCAGCCGCTGCTGGCCGGGCTCAAGCATCTCAACCGGCTGGAAAATGTCCTGGCTCGGGCGGAGTGGAGCGACGATGCCATCGCCGAGGGGCTGCTCTGCGACAGCGAGGGGCGCCTGGTGGAGGCCACCGCCATGAACCTCTTCTGGCAGCGCGATGGGCAGCTGGAGACTCCGCGGCTCGCGCGCTGCGGTGTGACCGGTACCCTGCGTGAGGCGCTGAGGGAACGCCTGACGATCGCGGAGGTCGATGTCGGACCCGAGGCGCTCCTGGCGGCCGAGGCGGTGTGGGTGGCCAATTCCGTGCAGGGCGCCTGGCCCGTGGTGCGGCTCGACGCCGTCGACGGTCAGCCGGTCGGGCGCTGGCGCCTCGGCCCTGCACACCGGGACTTTCAGGCCGAGGCCCACCGGCTGCTGGGTTATCCGCCGCCCGCTTCAACCTGACCCGCTCTCAACGAACGACGACACGACGAGGACGCCGATGCGCGTGGTAAAGATCCTGCTGGTGCTGGCCCTTCTGGCCGGCGCGGCCCTGTTCGGCGGCTATCGCTACTGGGAGTCTCGCCTCGAGGCCCCCATCGCCGTGGACGAGCCGACTCTCTACGAGGTGCCCCGGGGCGCCGGCTACAACCGTGCGGTGGCCGACCTGGCCCAGCGCGGGATCATCCAGGACGACTGGGCCTTTCGGTTGCTGACCCGCCTGGAGCCCGACAGCGTGCCGCGGCTGCGCGCCGGCGAGTACATGCTGGAGCCGGGGATGAGCGGCCGTGAGCTGATCGCGCTGCTCGGCAGCGACCGCGTCGTGACCTATCCGCTGACCATTCCCGAGGGCTGGACCTTCCGCCAGATGCGTGAGCTGCTGGATAGCGCTCCCAAGCTGGAGAGCCGCACCGCGGGTCTCTCCGACGAGGAGGTAATGACCCTGCTCGACCGCGAGGGCGTCCACCCCGAGGGCTGGTTCTTCCCAGACACCTACCGCTACCACAAGGGGGTCAGCGACCTGGAGATCCTGGGCCAGGCGCTGGCCCGCATGGAGCGCATCCTCGAGGAGGTATGGGAAGGGCGCGCCGACGACCTGACCATCGAGTCGCCCTATGAGGCGCTGATCATGGCCTCGCTGATCGAGCGGGAGACCGGGGCGCCGGAGGAGCGCCGCGAGATTGCCGGCGTCTTCAAGCGGCGCATGGAGATCGGGATGCGCCTGCAGACCGACCCCACGGTGATCTACGGCATGGGCGAGCGCTACGACGGTCGCATCACCCGGGCCGACCTGCGCGAGGCGACCCCCTACAATACCTATGTGATCGACGGCATGCCGCCGACCCCCATCGCCATGCCCGGCCGGGCGTCGCTGGAGGCCGCGGTAGACCCGCTGCCCGGCGAGACGCTCTACTTCGTCTCCCGGGGCGACGGCACCCATCACTTCTCGCGCACCCTGCGCGAGCACAACAATGCGGTGAACCGGTATATCCGCAACCGCCAGTAAGGAGGCACGGATGGCCGCGCGCGGACGCTTTATCACCCTGGAGGGCAGCGAGGGGGTCGGCAAGTCGACCAACCTGGCGCGGGTGGTCGCCTTCCTCGAGGCCTGGGGCCTCGAGGTGGTGCAGACCCGGGAGCCCGGCGGCACCCCCCGGGCGGAGGCGATTCGCCGCCTGCTGCTCGACCCCGCCGAACAGGAGCCCCTGGACCAGGACGCCGAGCTGCTGCTGGTCTTTGCCGCCCGGGCCCAGCACCTGGCCCGGGTGATCCGCCCGGCGCTGGCCCGCGGTGCCTGGGTGGTCTGCGACCGTTTTACCGACGCCACCTTCGCCTATCAGGGGGGCGGGCGCGGCATTCCCGCAGCGCGCATCGCCGAGCTGGAGCGCTTCGTACAGCAGGGCCTCTCCCCCGACCTGACCCTGCTGCTGGATATGCCCATCGAGGCGGCGCGCGAACGGGTGGCTCGCCGCGGCGAGGCCCCGGATCGTTTCGAGCGCGAGCGGGGCGACTTCTTCAGCGCGGTTCGCCAGGCCTACCTGGCTCGGGCGGCTGCCGACCCCGAGCGCTTCGCGGTGGTGGATGCCTCCCGGACGCTTTCGGCGGTGGGGGAGCAGATCGAGGGGCTTCTCGAGGCACGGGTGGCCGCATGGCAGAGCTGAGCGCCACACCTCCCCTCGGCCCGGCGCCGCTGCCCTGGCTGGTGCCGCGCTTCGCGGAGCTTGCGCGGCTGGCCGACGCCGGCCGGCTCCCCCATGCGCTGCTGCTCTCCGGGCCGCGGGGTGTGGGCAAGCGTTCCCTGGCCGATGCCCTGGTCGCCCGCACCCTCTGTGCCGCCCCCGGGCAGACCGCCTGCGGCACCTGCCACGGCTGCGCCATGCTCGCCTCCGGCTACCACCCGGACCTGCTGCGGGTGGAGCTGGAGGAGGGCAAGCGCCAGATTCGCATCGACGCCATCCGTGAGGTCAACGCCTTCGTGGCCCAGACCGCCCAGCAGGGCGGCTACCGGGTGATCCTGATCTCGCCGGCGGAAACCATGAACGTGGCCGCCGCCAACGCCCTGCTCAAGAGCCTGGAGGAGCCCGGCGGTCGCACCCTCTTCGTGCTGCTGGCGGATATCCCCTCACGGCTGCTGCCCACCATTCGCTCGCGCTGCCAGCACTGGAGTCTGGCCCCGCCGGAAGAGGCGGCCTGCCTGCCCTGGCTCGCCCAGCGGCTGGGTGACGAGGAGGAGGCGCGGTTCTGGCTGGGCCTGGCCGGCGGGCTGCCCCTGGCGGCTCTTGCCCAGGCCGAGCCGGCGTCCCGGGCCCTTCGCCAGCAGCTGCTGGAGACCTTCGAGGCCCTGGTGCGCGGCGCCGAGCCGGTGGCCGAGGCGGCCCGCCTGGAGCGCCAGTCGGTGGAGGCGACCCTGTGGTACGGTATCGCCTGGCTGGAGGACCTGATTCGGCTGGGGCTGTCGGGAGAGCCCGAGGGCGTGCGCAACCCCGATCTGCTGCCGCTCTACCGCCAGGCGGTCAAGAATGGCCGGGTGCGGGACTGGTTCCGCCTGCTCGACTATGCCCGTGAACAGCGCCGCCTGCTGGCCGCCGGCGGCAATCCCAACCCCCAGCTGGTGCTGGAAGCCTGGCTGGTGCGCTGGTCCGCGCTGCTGCGCTCGTGAACGAGGAGATCCCATGGCTGCCCAGAAGGCGCTGTCGCTGAATATCCAGGACGTCCAGACCCTGCTCTCGGCCTATATGCCGATGCTGGAGCGGGGCGGCATCTTCGTGCCCACCCGGGAGCGCTACGAGCTCGGCCAGGAGATCTACCTGCTGCTGACGCTGCCCGGCGAGAATGACCGGGTGCCGGTCACCGGCCAGGTGGCCTGGGTCTCCCCCGAGGGCGTCAGCGGGCGCCGCATGCCCGGCATCGGCATCCACTTCAGTGCCGGCGACCAGGCGGTGCGCGACCGTATCGAGAACCTGCTGGCCGGCCACCTGGATAAGGGCGCGCTGACCTATACGCTTTGATATTCCCGGTGGGAGGGCCGCGCATGGCGCTCCCACATCCAAGATCACTTACCGCTCTGCGACTGGTACCCCCATGTTTGTCGACTCCCACTGCCATCTCGACCGCCTCGACCCCCGCACCCACGGCGGTGACCTCGCCGCGACCCTGGATGCTGCCCGGGCCCGGGGCGTCAAGCAGTTCCTGGCCATCGGCGTCACCCTGGAGGAGGTGCCCGGCGTGGCGGCCATCGCCCGTGAGCATGACGACGTGGTGATCTCCGCCGGGGTCCACCCGCTGCACAGCGTCGACCGGGAGCCCGAGATCGAGGCGATCAAGGAGGTCGCCGAACGCTTCGGCGCCGTGGCCATCGGCGAGTGCGGCCTGGACTACCATTACCTGGAGCGGTCGCCGGAGACGGTGCCCTCTCGGGAGGTCCAGCGCGAGCGCTTTCGTCGCCAGCTGATCGCCGCCACCGAGCTTGCGCTGCCGGTGATCATCCACACCCGTGAGGCCCGCGAAGAGACCCTGGCGCTGATTCGCGAGCACACAGACCCGGCCATCGGCGGGGTGCTGCACTGCTTTACCGAGGATCTCGACATGGCCCGGGAGGCGGTGCGCCACGGCTTCTACATCTCGCTCTCCGGCATCGTTACCTTCCGCAACGCCGAGGCGCTGCGCGAGGTGGCCCGCCGGGTGCCCCTGGACCGGCTGCTGATCGAGACCGACAGCCCCTATCTGGCGCCGGTGCCCCATCGCGGCAAGCCCAACGAGCCGGCCTGGGTGGTGGAGGTCGCCGAGTGCATCGCCGCTGAGCGCGGCATCAGCGTGGAGGAGGTCGCCATGCAGACCACCGCCAACTTCTACCGCCTGTTCCGCGCCGCCGCGCCGGAGGCTTCCGCAGAGATGCGCGAGATCCTCCGCGACGCCGGCTTCCTGCAGGGGGCCTGATGAACCTCGAGCCGCTGCTGGCCCATATCGATCCGGTCGGCGAGATTCCGCCGGTGGATCGCTGGCATCCCGAGCGGGTGGGCGAGATGGACCTGGTGATCGCCGCCGACGGCCGCTGGCTCCACGAGGGAGCCCCCATTGCGCGGCCACGGCTGGTGCGCCTGCTCTCGACGATACTGCGCCGCGAGCCGGACGGTCGCTACGCCCTGGTCACCCCCGCCGAGAAGCAGCTGATTCGGGTGGAGGATCGCCCCTTCCTGGCGGTGGACGCCGAACGCGATGCCGAGGGGCGCTGGTGGCTGACCACCAACGTGGGAGACCGCCTGATGCTCGACGAGACCCACCGCCTGAGCCCGAGCGAGACCCCCGCCGGCGAGCCGGTGCCCGAGGTGGCGGTGCGCTTCGGCCTGGCCGCGCGGCTGGGCCGTAACCTCTACTACCGCCTGGTGGAGGCCGCCGAGTGCCGCGCGCTCCCCGGCGGCGGCGAGGAGCTCGGCCTTGACAGCGGCGGCGTCTGGCAGCCCCTGGGTCGCCTGGACGAAAGCGGGGCGGCGTGAGGCTCACCGCGGAGCAGCGTGCCGTGGTCGAGCACGGCGCCGGCCATGCCCGGGTAGCGGCGGTGGCCGGTTCCGGCAAGACCACCACCATGGTGGCTCGGGTGCTGCACCTGCTGGCCCGGGGCGTGGCGCCGGAGCGGATCCTGGTGCTGATGTTCAACCGCTCGGCCCGGGAGGACTTCCAGGGGCGGCTCGCCGCCATGGCCCCGAAGGGGCAGCGGCTGCCCGATGTGCGCACCTTCCACTCCCTGGGCCACCGCCTTACCGGCAGCCTGACCCGCTGGGGGGCGCTCTCGCCGCGCCAGCTGCTGACCGCCGACTGGCAGGTGGAGCGCCTGCTGCGCCAGGCCACCCAGCGCGCCCTGGTCGACAGCCCCGACACCGGGGAGGCGGCCCTGGATGCCGAGCGCCTGGAGGCGCTCGCCCACTTCTGCGCCCTGGTCAAGGCCGAGATGGTGCCGCCGGCGGAGCTCTACGCCCGGCTCGACTTCGGCGAGTCCACCGAGCACTTCGTGGCCGCCTTCGAGCACGCCGAAATGCTGCTCGCCGACCACGGCCTGATGGGCTACGCGGACCTGCTCTATCGCCCGCTTCGGGCCCTGGAGGCCGAGGCGGCGCTGCGCGGTCGCGTCCAGGGCTACCTCGACCATGTGATCATCGATGAGTACCAGGATATCAACGTAGCCCAGCAGCGGCTGCTGGCGGTGCTGGCCGGCGAGCGTGCCGAGGTGATGGCGGTGGGGGATGCCAACCAGTGCATCTACGAGTGGCGCGGGGCCCACCCCGACACCATGCTGGAGCGTTTCACCGAGACCTTCGGGGAAGCGGTGGACTACCCCCTTTCCACCACCTTCCGCCACGGCCACGCCCTGGCCCTGGCGGCCAACCACGCCATCGAGGCCAACCGCCGGCGCCCGGAGCAGCTCTGCCTGGCGGCGGCCGGAAACCCCCGAACCCGTCTCGCCCTGGCCTGCGGCAGCCGCCCGCTGCTCGAGGCGCTGTCGGCCTGGCAGGCCGAAGGGAGGGCGCTCAACGAGGCCTGCCTGCTGGTGCGCAGCTGGTCGCTCTCGGTGCCGCTGCAGCTGGCTCTCCTGCGAGAGGGGATTCCCTTCCGGCTCTCCCGGGAAGATCGCTTCGTCTTCCGTTTGCCCCTGGTGCAGGCCCTGGCGGGCTATCTGCGCCTGGCCCGGGAGCCGGCGCTGCTCGCCGACCCCGCCCACCTGACGCTGCTGCTCGGCCAGCCCACGCCCTTCGTGGCCCGGGAGCGGCTGGTAGCCCTGGCCCGCCAGCTGGCCGAGAGCCAGCGCTGGCCGGAGCGCCACGATCCGCTGCTGACCGGCCTCAAGCCTCACCAGCGGCGCACCCTCAAGAAGCGCTGGGCGCTGCTCTGCGAGCTGCCGCGCCTGGGCGCCTGGCCTCCCGCCCGGCTGCTCGAGCACGTGGTGGAGGCCGTGGAGGCGGAGAAGGTCCTCAAGCGTGCCGCCGCCCGCCGCGACAAGGGCGAGGAGGATGTGCGCCTGCTCGACGTGCTGCTGGAGCAGGCCGGCGAGCTCGGCAACGATCCCGAAGGCTTTATCGAGCTGCTGGGGCGTCCGGTGGAGAACGCACGCGAGGGGGTGCTGATCACCACGGTGCACGGCGCCAAGGGGCTGGAGTGGCCCCTGGTGGCGCTGGCCGGGGTCAACGAGCAGGACTTTCCCCACTACACCCGGGACAACCCGCTTTCTGCCCAGCGCCTCGAGGAGGAGCGCCGGCTCTTCTACGTGGCCATCACCCGGGCCCGGGAGCGGCTGCTGCTGCTCCACGACGGGGGGGACCACCGGCCGAGTCGCTTCCTGGCCGAGAGCGCCTGGGAGGAGTGCCAGCGGGTGGCCGAGGCCCTGGAGGAGGGGAGCGGTGCGGCCCAGGCGCCCCTTGGTGTTACTCGTCCCGCCCTGGTCGAGCACTATCTCGCCCGGCTCGGGGCCTCCCTGCCGCTGGTGCCGGCGTCCCCGTCGGGGGTGGCCGAGGCTGGCCCCGACTACCGCACCTTCGACGTGGGGCAGCGACTGCGCCATGCTGTCTTTGGCGAGGGCGAGATCGATCTGGTGGAGGGTGACCCCGACAACCCGGTGATCGAGGTGCGCTTTCGCCACGCCGGGCGGCGTCGCCTGATCGCCCGTCGGGCCCCCATCGAACTGCTGGAAGGAGAACGCTCATGAGCCGTCCCCTGATGACTGCGCCGGAGCTGGCCGAGGCCCTCGACGGCCATCGCCCGCCACGGCTCCTCGACTGTCGGGCACGCCTGGGTGATCCCGACGCCGGCCATACCCTATGGTGGGAGGCGCACCTGCCCGGCAGCGTGCATCTCGATCTGGATCGTGACCTGGCGGGCCCTCCCGGGCGGGGTGGGCGCCATCCGCTGCCCGCGCGGGAGGCCTTTACCGCCACGCTCCAGCGCCTCGGCATTACCCCGGAGCTTCCGGTGGTGGTCTATGACGACATGGGCGGGCAGCTGGCCGCGGCCAGGGCCTGGTGGATGCTCGCCTGCTGGGCCGGACACCCCGATGTGCGCCTGCTGGATGGCGGCATCAAGGCGTGGATGGGCGCCGGGGGAGAGGTCGTCGAGGGAGATCGTGCCGCGCCCCCGACCAGCGACTGGCGGCCGGCCTATCGCGACGATCGGTGGTGCGAGGCGACCCGGCTGCAGGAGGAGGGCGTGCTGCTGGTGGATGCTCGCAGCCGCGAGCGATTCCGCGGCGAGGTCGAGCCCATCGACCCGGTGGCGGGGCATATCCCCGGCGCGGTGTGTCGCCCCAGTGCCGACAACCTGACCCCCTGGGGGCGTTTCAAGCCGCCGGGCCAGCTGGCCGGGGAGCTTCCCGAGGCCGGTGAGGTGATCGCCTACTGCGGCTCCGGGGTCACCGCCTGCCATACCATCCTGGCCTACGCCGTGGCCGGCCGACCGCTGCCGCGCCTCTATCCCGGCTCCTGGAGCGAATGGATCCGCGACCCCGCGCGGCCGGTGGCGACCGGCGACTGAGCCCGGCTACCGCCGGTAGCTTGAAGCCATAAGCCTGAAGCTGGAAGAAAAAACCGCCCCCGCAGCAAGGCGGCGGGGGCGGCTTCATCCAAACGGCTGGCTGGCTTACATGTTGGGGTAGTTAGGCCCGCCGCCACCCTCCGGCGCCACCCAGGTGATGTTCTGGGCCGGGTCCTTGATGTCGCAGGTCTTGCAGTGCACGCAGTTCTGGAAGTTGATCTGGAACCGCGGCTTGCCGTCGTCGTCCTCCACGACCTCGTAGACCCCGGCCGGGCAGTAGCGGCTTGCCGGCTCGGCGTAGGTCGGCAGGTTGTCGCGGATCGGCAGCTCCGGGTCGGCGAGCCTCAGGTGGCAGGGCTGATCCTCCTCGTGGTTGGTGTTGGAGAGGAACACCGAGGAGAGCTTGTCGAAGGAGAGCTTGCCGTCGGGCCTGGGGTAGTCGATCTTCTCGAATTCGGCGGCCGGCTTGAGCGCCGCATGGTCCGGCGTGGTGTCGTGGACGTTGGGCAGCTTGCCGCCGAGCAGCTGGTTGACGAAGTTGTAGGCGCCGCCGCCCACGGTGCCGTACTTGTGGATCGCCGGGCCGAAGCTCGCGCTCTCCTTGAGCTCGGCGTAGGCCCAGCTCGCCTCCCACTTCTCGGTGAAGGCGGTAAGCTCCTGGCCCCCTTCGTCACCGCCGGCGATCGCCTCGAAGACCGCCTCGGCGGCCACCAGGCCCGACTTCATGGCGGTGTGCAGCCCCTTGATCTTGGCGAAGTTGAGGGTGCCGGCGTCGCAGCCGATCAGCAGGCCGCCGGGGAAGGTCATCTTCGGCAGGCAGTTGAGGCCGCCCTTGACGATGGCCCGGGCGCCGTAGGCGACGCGCTTGCCGCCCGTGAGGTGCTTCGCCAGCACCGGGTGGTGCTTCATGCGCTGGAACTCGTCGAAGGGGGAGAGCCAGGGGTTCTGGTAGGAGAGGTCCATGATCAGGCCGACCACCACCTGCTGGTTGTCGGCGTGGTAGAGGAACCAGCCGCCGTGGGTGTTCTTGTCCAGCGGCCAGCCGGAGCCGTGCAGCACCAGGCCGGGCTCATGCTGCTCGGCGGGGATGTCCCACAGCTCCTTCAAGCCGATGCCGTAGTGCTGGGGGTCCTTGCCCTCGGCCAGGTCATACGCCTCGATCAGACGCTTGCCGATATGGCCCCGGGCGCCCTCGGCGAAGAGGGTGTACCTGGCGCGCAGCTCCATGCCCGGCATGTAGCTCTCCTTGGGCTCGCCGTCGGCGCCCACGCCCATGTCACCGATCAGGATGCCCTTGACCACGCCCTCCTCGACGATCGCCTCCTGGGCGGCGAAGCCGGGGAAGATCTCCACCCCGAGCCCCTCGGCCTGCTCGGCCAGCCAGCGGCAGAGGTTGCCGGCGCTGATCACGTAGCGGGGCATGTCGCCACCGGTGTTATGCATGCTCTTCGGCACCAGGGCGTTGGGCAGCTTCTGAGCCTTCTCGGCGTCCTTGAGCAGGTAGACCTCGTCGCGGGTCGCCGGGGTGGTCAGGGGCGCGCCGCGCTCCTCCCAGTCGGGGAAGAGCTCGGCCAGGGCGCGGGGCTCGAAGACGGCGCCGGAGAGGATATGGGCGCCCACCTCGGAGCCCTTCTCCACCACGCACACGGTCAGCTCCTGTTCGGCGGCATTGGCCTGCTGCATCAGTCGGCACGCGGCGGCCAGGCCCGAGGGGCCGGCGCCGACGATCACCACATCGAATTCCATCGAATCGCGTTCTACTTGTTCTGTCACGTTTTACCTCAAGTAAATAAAAAGGGCGGTCAGGAAGTGTCCTGGACCGCCAACGTTCACAAACTGGCTTGGTTCCTTAAAGCATGGAAAAAGCGCCAACAACTTTCTAGCCTACTTCTTTTTCCAGCTCCGGCAGCGCCTCGAAGAGATCCGCCACTAACCCATAGTCCGCGACCTGGAAGATCGGCGCCTCCTCGTCCTTGTTGATGGCGACGATCACCTTGGAGTCCTTCATGCCGGCCAGGTGCTGGATGGCCCCCGAAATGCCCACGGCGATGTAGAGCTCCGGCGCGACGATCTTGCCGGTCTGGCCCACCTGCATGTCGTTGGGCACGAAGCCGGCGTCCACCGCGGCGCGCGAGGCACCGATGGCCGCGCCCAGCTTGTCGGCGATGCCGTCGAGCAGCTTGAAGTTCTCGCCGTTGCCCATGCCGCGGCCGCCGGAGACCACCACCTTGGCGGCACCCAGCTAGGGGCGGTCGGACTGGGCCAGCTCCTCCTTGACGAAGGTGGACTGGGCGTTGTCAGCGACGAAGTCTACCGCCTCGATGCCGGCGCTCCCCCCCTCGGCTACGGCATCGAAGCCGGTCGCCCGCACGGTGATCACCTTGAGGGCGTCCTCGCTCTGCACCGTGGCGATGGCGTTGCCGGCGTAGATCGGGCGCTTGAAGGTATCCGGAGACTCCACCGCGATGATCTCGGAGATCTGCGCCACGTCCTTGAGGGCGGCCACCCGGGGCAGCACGTTCTTGCCGGTGGTGGAGGCCGCGGCCAGCACGTGGCTGTAGTCGCCGGCAAGCTCCGCCACCAGCGCCGCGGTGGGCTCGGCCAGCAGGTGGGCGTAGGCGGCGCTGTCGGCCACGCGGACCTTGCTGACGCCGTCGAGCTTGGCCGCGGCCTCGGCGATGGCGGAGACGCACTCGCCGGCCACCAGCACGTCGATATCGCCGCCGTCGTGCTGGGCAATCTGCTGGGCGGCCGCGACCACATGGGCGGTGGCGCCGGCCAGGGCGCCGTCGTGATGTTCGGCCAGGATCAGGATACTCATGCGACCACCTTCGCTTCGTTCTTGAGTTTGTCGACCAGCTCGTCCACGGAGCCCACCTTGACGCCGCCCTGACGCTCGGCCGGCGGCTCGACCTTGAGCAGCTTGACTCGACTGCCTACCGCAATGCCGAGATCCGCCGGGGACTTGACGTCCAGGGGCTTCTTCTTGGCCTTCATGATGTCCGGCAGCTTGGCGTAACGCGGCTCGTTAAGGCGCAAATCCGTCGTCACAATCGCAGGAAGCGTGAGCTCGACGGTCTGCAGGCCGCCGTCGACCTCGCGGGTCACCTGCACCTTGTCTCCCTCGACGTTGACCGCCGAGGCGAAGGTGCCCTGGGGCAGGCCGGT
>WPCG01174278.1_pt1 | contig 23118 bp, 18 predicted proteins | sample 5403311 | NCBI WGS metagenome assembly WPCG01 (sample SAMN12869467, study PRJNA574797) | sludge metagenome | isolation source: wastewater treatment of Control | place: China:Beijing | collected 2019-05-17 | reverse complement strand
AGTATCCCTCCGTCGACTGCATTCTGCGTTTCCGAAACCTATTATACGCTCGAAAAAGGGGCGGAGGGTTCCCCCCGCCCCTGCGTTTCGACAAACTTCTCCGGCACTTTTCGACGATGTGCTTCTTCCCCCGGTACTTGTCCTGCATCACGCTCGGGGGCAGGTACTTCTCCTCTTTCGCGCGAACCTCGTCGAGCCGGACAAGTTCGCCGAACTCCTTGAACGTGAAGAGCTTGTCGAGATAGCCGTCGGAGACTCCCTCGGCGTGAATTCTCTTCATGACGTCGTACATGCCGCGGGCCGCGGAGTAGAGCGTCGAGAGCGCCGGGACGATCAGCTTGAAGCCCATGGCCTCCGCCTCCTTCACCGGGACGAGCGGCGTCTTGCCCCCCTCGATGAGGTTGAGCATCAGCGGAACCTTGACCTCGGCGACGACGCGCTCCATCTGCTCCCTGGTCTCCAGGGCCTCGACAAAGACCATGTCCACTCCGACGTCGACCGCGGCCTTCGCTCTATCGAGCGCGTCTTCAAAACCTGTCACATGGATGGCGTCGGTCCGGTACATCACGACGAAGTCGCGGTCCAATTCGTCTCTCGCGTCGAGCGCCGCCCGCAGCTTGCCCATCATCTCCTCCTTGGAGATGACCTGCTTTCCCTCCATGTGCCCGCACCGCTTCGGCGAGACCTGGTCCTCCATGAAAAGCCCGGCCGCCCCCGCCCAGAGGTACTCCTGCACGGTCCGGTACGCGTTGACCGCGTTGCCGAAGCCGTGGTCGGAGTCGCCCAAAACGGGAATCCGCACGGCCCGGGCGATCGAACGAACCTGGGAGGACATCTCCGTCATGTCGAGCAGCCCGATGTCCGGCTGTCCGAGATGCACCGCCGCCGTGCCGTACCCCGAGTGGAAGACCGCCTCGAAGCCGACCATCTCGCAGATGCGCGCGCTCAGCGCGTCGTACACTCCCGGAACGACGAGCGCTCCCGGACGCGCGATCAGGTCGCGCAAATGCGTCGTCATCTTTTTCATACGTTCTCCTCCCCCGTTCTGGCGTCGCGTCCCGTGGCGTACTTTCTTTCCATATCGCGAATACCCTCCAGCCCCATCAGCGCATTGAACTCCGCGAAGGGGATCATGTCCTTGATGCATTCACTTGTCGTTCCGGCGCGCTTCAGCGTCTGCAGCGCCGCGCCGACCGCCTTCGCCGCGGCGTAGAGCGGTCCCACGGGGAAGATGACGATATCGTAGCCGATCTCCTCCAGTTCCGAGGTCTTCAGAAAGGGCGTCCGTCCGTGCTCCACCATGTTGGCGAGCACCGGAACTCCGAAGCTCGACGCGATGCGCCGCATCTCCTCCACCGACTCGGGCGACTCGATGAAGAGAATGTCCGCCCCGGCCTCCTCGTAGAGCACCCCTCTCTCGATGGCCTCGTCGATGCCGTGCGTCGTCCGCGCGTCCGTTCTGGCCATGATGAGAAAGTCGTCGTCCCTCCGGGCGTCGCAGGCCGCCCTGATCTTGCCCGCCATCTCCGCGGCGGGGATCACTTCGCGGCCCAGCATGTGGCCGCACTTCTTCGGAGCGATCTGGTCCTCCAGCTGAATGCAGGCCGCCCCCGCCTTCTCGTACTCGCGGACGGTCCGCGCCGTGTTGACCGCGTTGCCGTACCCCGTGTCGCCGTCCGCGATGACAGGGACGGAAACCGTCTCGGCGATCGCCGACACTCTTGAAGCCATCTCCGTCAGCGTGAGCAGTCCTGTATCGGGCTTGCCCAGCACGCTTGCGGAAAGACCGTACCCCGTGACGTAGACGGCCTCGAAGCCGGCGGCTTCGACGAGACGGGCGGAAAGACCGTCGTAGGCTCCCGGCGCGACGAGAATCTCCCGCCGCGCCAGGAGCTTGCGAAGCTGCGTTCCTCTTTTTTCCATGATCTGCCGTCCGTTACTGCATGATCGACGGCAGCCACGTGCTCATCGCCGGGAAGGCGATGACGGCGACCAGGAAGAGCGCCATGATGACGATGAACGGGTAGACCCCCTGGATGACCTCCCCCATCCTGATATCCGACCTCAGGCCGTTGATGACGTAGAGATTCATCCCCACGGGAGGCGTAATCAGCGCCATGGTCATGTTCACGGTGACGACGATGGCGTACCAGATCGGGTCGATCCCAAGCGCGTGAAGTATCGGGGTCACGAGCGGCATGGTAAGCAAGATGATGGAGACGGTCTCCAGCACGCACCCGAGGATGAGCATCAGCACGTTCATCGCGAGGATGAACATCAGGACCGAAAAGTTGTTGCTAATAACGATCTCGGTGAGGATCTGCGGAATCCGCAGCAGCGTCATCACGCGGCCGAAGAGAATGGCGCCGGCGATGATGATCGCCACCATGCACGACGTGGTGACGGAGCGGAGGCAGATTGCAGGGATGTCGCGGAAGCTCAGCGTCCTGTAGATGAAGAGCGTGATGAAAAGGCTGTAGACGAGTCCTACGGCTGCGGCCTCGGTCGGCGTAAAGGCGCCGGAATAGATACCTCCGATGATGAGGAAGGGGAGGAAGATGCCCCAAATGTTCTTCCGGGTGACCCTGAGGCGTTCGCTCCACGAGGTGCGCTCCATGGGAGTGAAACCGCCGCGCTTGCTCTTGTAGACCGCGTACACGATGAAGAGCGCCGTCAGGACGAGACCGGGAACAACGCCCGCGATGAAGAGCTTGCCGACGGACTCCTCGGTGATCGCGCCGTAGAGGATGAGGGGAATGCTCGGCGGAATGAGGATGCCGAGCGTTCCGCCCGCGGCGAGCAGACCGAGGGTGAATCGTTTGTCGTATCCTCGCTCCGTCATCGCCGGATAGGCCACCATGCCGATCGTGGCCGCGGTGGCCGCGCCGGAGCCGGTGATGGCGGCGAAGAAGGCGCACGCGAGAATCGTGGCGATGGCGAGCCCACCGGGAAGGTGCCGCACCCAGGCGTTCATGACTTCGAAGAGATCGTCGCCGATCCGCCCGTCGAGCAGTATCTGGCTCATCAGCACGAAGAGCGGGATGGCAAGCAGGACGAAACCTTCGAGGGAGGTGAAGATGGTCGCGCCCACGACCTTCATGGGAAGCTCGAAGAGCCAGATCAGCACAAGCGACGTTCCACCGAGAGAGAAGGCTACCGGAAGCCCCATGAAGAGAATTCCGATGAGCAGCACGACGACGAAGGTAAAGCTCAGCATGTTTTTTCCTCCTCTCCGACGTCCTTGCCGAAGACTTCCGCGTACCGGTCGGCGATGATGATCGCGAACTGGAATGTCAACAGAGCGAAGCCGAGAAGCAGCGCCATCTGCGGAATCCACATCGGCACCCGGAGCGGCGTCGCGGACACTTTTTCATACCCTATGGACGCGGCGATCATCTCGTACGCCTGCCACGTCACCACCGCACAGAAGAGCATCCCCGCCACGCTGGTGATCATTTCAAGGATCTTCTGCGTCCTCGGGGAGAGATGCTCGATGACGAGGTCGATGCGTACGTGCTTCCCCTTCTGAAGCGTATACGCTCCTCCGGCGAGCATCGTCCACATGAAGATGTACACAGCCGTCTCCTGCGCCCAGATGGTGGGCGCTCTGAAGAAATAGCGCATGACAACTTCGTAGAACAGAATCAGCCCCATAAGAAGAATCCCCAGGCCGCTGACGTAGCCCAGGATCAGGTTGCCTTTCTCCACCGCACTGCGAATATGTCGTATCATGTACGCATGCCCCTTTACTTTCAGTATTATAGGAAAGAGCGGGAAAGATGCTCCCTTCCCCGCTCTCCCGAGAGAATACAACTTCGTCGGTTTCCTCCGGAGCTACATCAGTCGATCGACAGGACCATGTCGATCAGAGTTTTGCCGACCTCTCCGGTCTTCTCGGCGAATGCCTTGCGAACGGATTCGGTGGCCTCGATAAAGAGGGGGCGCTCCTCCGCGCTCAACACGTGAATCTCCACGCCCGCGCCGCGAATTACGTTCTCGGCTTCCGTCTCCGACTGCTCGATGGCCTGGCGAATCCATGCCTCGGCGTCGAGCCCCGCCTTCAGAACGGCGTCCTTCTCCGCTTGCGAAAGTTTCTCCCACCAGTCGAGGTTCGCCTGCACCGCGAACTGCGCCGTGGTGTAGTTCGCCATGGTCATGTACTTCTGCACTTCGTGAATCTTGCGAGAAACGGCGGCGGGCATTCCGGTGGTGGCGCCCTCGACGGTGCCTCTCTGCAGCGCCATGTACATCTCGGACGAACTCATGACGGTGGGGGCCGCCCCCAGCGCGCGCAGAGTCTCCGCGTCGCCGCTGCTGAACGTCCGCATCGTGAGTCCCTTGAAGTCCTCCGGAGTCTTCAGCACGCGCTTGTTGTTGAAGAACTGGATGTAGCCGTAGTCGACCCAGAAGAGATTCTTGACGCCCTTCTTCTGGAATTCGTCGTCGAGAATCTTATCGGCTCCGGCCTGGAGGAACTTCTTCGGCGATTCGAAATCCTTGAAGACGAAAGGCATCTCGAAGATGTCCGCCGCCGGGATCATGCCCGACCACTTGTTCACCGGGACCAGTCCCGCTTCCACGAGACCGTCCTGAAGCGCTTCCACTATTTCCGTATCCTTGAAGAGCTGGGCCGAATCGAAGATTCGGACAGTAACGTCGCCACCGGAGTACTCCGCCGCCTTTTCGGCGAAAACGACGAGCCCCTTGGAGATATGGTGCGAGGGGGGGAGCTGGTTGGAGAGCTTGATCTCCACCTTGGCGAACGCGGCGGTACAGAACAGGGAGAGTGCGAGAACCAGACCTGCCGTTGTTGCGATTGACTTTTTGAACATACTTCGACTTCCTCCTTTTACAGTAATATGTTAATACTTTCCCAAAAATACGTGCCCCGTGTGCAAACGAAGATTACTCTTGTTACCACACGGATCGGCGCGCTGTCAAGATAAATCGCTCCGGAGCGGTATTTTCAAATTACTCCCGCACCTTCAATTCCAACCAATGAGACACGGACTCCGGCGATCCGAGTACGTCGTTCCACCGTATTCGGACGGAATCGCCAACCCGACGCTTCGCTTTTCACGCTTTGACAACGGTGGAAAGTCAGTTACAATGAGTTCATGATGAGTAAAAACGACTGGTTTCCCGACAACGAGTGGTTCCCGGGTGACGATTCATCGTCTCCCAAGCGTCCGGTGTTCCGGCTTCCCAAGGTGAACAAAGGCCTCCTGCTGCTTGCGGGCGCCGTTCTCCTTGTCATGGTGCTGTTCCCAGCCCTGGCTGAGTTTTACACCGACTGGCTGTGGTACGACACCGAAGGGTACGGGTCCGTCTTTCTGACCCGCATCTTCGCCAGGCTTCCCCTTTTCGTCGCGGGCTTCCTCATTTTCGCCGCGGCCATCTGGGTCAACCTGGCCTTCGTCCGGCGGAATCTGCTGGCTCTCCATCCCGAATTCACACCGCTTCTCGCGTCGAAAGCGGCCGGGTGGGCCATCGGAGCCGTCGCGCTCTTCCTGGGGTTTTCCAACGGCGCCGCCGCTTCCACGGAGTGGGCGATGGTGTTGCGCTTCTTCAACGCGACTCCGTTCGGCACGACGGATCCCATCTTCGGCAACGACACGGGCTTTTACGTCTTCGCCCTGCCCTTCTGGACGTTTCTTCACACGCGGCTGCTGAACATCCTCTTCCTCTGCGTAGTCACCGCCGCGGCGGCGTACGGAGCGATTCTCCTGCCGCGCAACCGCGATCTTACCCAGCTCTCCGTCCCGCAGCAGGTACGGACGCACCTGACGCTGCTGGCGTCCGCCGGGGCGTTTCTCTGGGGCGTCGGCTACCTGCTCGACCGCTACGGCATCCTTTTCTCGCCCCGCGGCGTCACTTTCGGCGCGGGGTACACGGACGTCCATGCGGAACTCTTCGCGCTGAACGTCCTCGCCGTCATCTCGCTCCTCATCTCCGTCGCGCTGCTTGTGAGCCTCTTCCGCAGGATGTGGAAGCTCTCGCTCGGCATGGTGGGGCTGCTCGTCGTCTCCAGCATTCTCCTGAGAGGCGTCTACCCGGCGATCGTCCAGAAGTATTTCGTCGAGCCGAACGAGTTCGAGCGTGAACGCCGCTTCATCGACTACAACATCGCCGCCACGCTCCACGCGTACAACCTGCACAACGTCGACCTCAAGACGATCACCCCCGACGACGCCATCACCTGGCGCGACGTCGAGGAGAACCGCGACACCACCGACAATATCCGTCTGTGGGACCACGGGCCTCTGCTGCGCAGCTACAAACAGCTTCAGGAGATCCGTACCTACTACGACTTCGCGAACGTGGACATCGACCGCTACACATTCCCCTCCACGTCCGGAACGGGCGAGAGCGAATACCGTCAGGTGATGCTCGCGGCGCGGGAGCTGGACATCCGGGGTCTGCAGAACCCGACATGGATCAATACCCGCCTCGAATTCACCCACGGCTACGGCATCGTGATGAATCCCGTAAACGAAGTAGCCGGGAGCGGCCTGCCCCGTCTCTGGGTGCGCGACCTTCCTCCGAGAAGCGAGGTGCACCTTCCCATCACGCACCCGCAGATCTACTACGGCGAGAAACCCAGTTCCTACATCTTCGTCCGGACCACCGTGCAGGAATTCGACTACCCGATGGGCGACTCCAACGTCCGTACGGTGTATGAAGGAAAGGGCGGCGTTCCGATGGGTTCCTTCTTCCGTCGCATTCTCTTCGCGCTGAAGTTCGCCGACATGAAGATACTCTTATCCGACGTCTTCACAGAGGAGAGCCGCGTAAAGTTCCACCAGAACATCCAGGAACGCCTCATGCGCGTCGCGCCGTTTCTCTACTTCGACAGGGATCCGTACCTCATCGTCTCCGAGGGACGGCTTGTCTGGATGCAGGACGCCTACACGGCCGCGGACAGCTACCCCTACGCGCAGCCTGTCTCACTCGGGCGCGGGCAGACCATCAACTACATACGCAACAGCGTGAAGGCCACAGTCGACGCCTACGACGGCACGATGCGCTTCTACGCCGCCGACCCGGACGACCCGGTGCTGAAGGCGTGGAGCGGCATCTTCCCGGAGATCTTCAAGCCGTTTTCGGAACTGCCGAAGGGGCTGAAGGCGCACCTGCGCTACCCGCAGGACCTCTTCAACATCCAAAGCGAGATCTACCGCACGTACCATATGACGGACGCGAACACGTTCTACAACAAGGAAGACGTGTGGGACCGTCCGGGGAGCGGCGACCCGAGAGGCGCCGCAGCCGAGGCCTACTACGTGAACATGCGCCTCGCCGGAGAGAAAAATGCGGAGTTCGCGCTCATCACCCCCTTCATGCCGGTGAGCAGGAACAACATGATCGCGTGGATGGCCGGACGTTCGGACGGCGACAACTACGGCCAACTTCTCGTCTACCAGTTCCCGAAGCAGCAGCTCATCTACGGCCCGGCGCAGGTCGAAGCGCTCACGAACCAGAACTCGGAGATCTCCGCCCAGCTCTCCCTGTGGAGCCAGCGAGGGTCGTCCGTCGTCAGGGGCAACATGACGGTGGTGCCTGTGGGGGACGGCCTTCTCTACGTCCAGCCGCTCTATCTCCGGGCGGACAACAGCGAGCTTCCCGAGCTTCGGCGCGTGATCACGTCGACGGGCGGCAGGGTGGTCTGGGGAGAAACGCTCGAAGAGTCGCTCGTCCGTCTGCTCTCCCCCACGGCGTCCGAGCTGGAAGCTTCTTCTCTGGTTTCGGCCGAAATAGTGGAACGGACGAAGTTCTCCGGATCGGAAGAGATCGCCGAGCTTGCCGCCGAAGCGATGACCCGCTGGGACGCATCCCAGGAGGCGCTGCGCCGAGGCGACTGGGAGGGGTACGGCAGAGAGATGAGCGGATTGGAGAATATACTCCGGGAGATGGTGGAACGAAAGGACGGAGAACAATAATCTCGTCCATATTGTAAAGACAATGCACGCATTCGGATGTTCGAGAGTGCTATAATAATGCGACCTTCCATCGGCCCTTCCTTTGGAAGGTCGCATTTCTTCGAAGAAGAGGGAGGGAACGGAATGTCAGCACTGTTACGGCGAGGCGTCGCCGCGTGTTTTCTCTTCTCGGCATCGATCTTTCTTCTCATCGGAATGGAAGGGGAAAGAATCCGCGCCATGATTGCGGACATGGAGATATTCAGACCGCCGAGCCTCGGAATCACCGATGTTTTCTGGTCGGTCAACCCCGAAATGATCGAGTTGTTCCAGAATGCGGGGCGGGCACTTCCAGCCTCGTTCTCCGATATCACGGGAACCTTTATCGTAGCCGGGCACGTCGCCGCCACGCTCTTCGAGGCGACAGCCGAAAATATACGGAATCTCGCCGTTTTCATCACGGAACAGAACGCGAACATCCCCATGGAATCCGCGTTGATCCAGGCCGCCGCCTTCTGGAAATATTCCATGAAGTACGAAGTTCCCCTCGATCTGATCGTCGCCGTCGCGCATACGGAGAGCCACTTCAACCCGGAAGCCCGCAGCGGCGCAGGAGCGGCGGGGGTGATGCAGGTGATGTGGAAGGTGCACTCCGGCCTGCTTCAGGCCAACGGAATCCTCACGGAGGAGGAGCTGCACAACCCCGACCTTGGGATAGCGGCCGGCAGCCTGCTCCTTTCACGCTACCTCCGGACGCACGACGATCTGCACACCGCCCTGGGACGCTACTTCGGCGGTCCGGCGTCCGTGTACTGGAAGAAAGTATCCCGCAACCTCGAAAAACTTCATAAGGCGAACATCGTCGAACCGAGCGATCTCTGAGAAGGACGCCGGGACGAAAAAGCGCGCGTCCGCCCTTACATCCTTACCCCTTGACTGCGATCATCCAGATTCCGGCGAGGATCGAGCCCATTCCGGCGAGCCTCCAGACGTTCACCTGTTCGGAAAAGACCAGCGTGGAGACGGCGAGAATGAGCAGGAAGACAAGCCCCGACATGAACGGGTAGGCTATGGAGAGATCCGTCCGGGTGAGCGCGGCGCTCAGAAAGACGAAGGAGACGCCGAAGCAGCCGACGCCCGCCACGGCCCAAGGGTTGAGCACGATGGAGAGCACCGCGGAGACTGCGCCCCCGTCGAGAAGACTTTTCTGATGCCCGAAGGCGAACTTCATCATCGTGTTCGCCAGGGCGTTGAAGAACGCCGATCCTGCAAGAAGAAGCAAAGAAAGCCTGTCCATAGAGCCGCATCCACCCTTTCATTTTCCCCCTTCCGTTTTTTTCGGAGGGGTTCCCGTTATGTCGCACTCCGAAGAAGTATATACTCTCCCGCGCACTACCACAAATACGGGAACGTCATGTACAATGAGGCGATTGGATCTTCTTTTGGAAGGGTGGTTCGATGAATCTCTCCCAGTCGCGTTCGTTGCGAAAATATGCGCTCCTTCTTTTTCTGGCCTCGGTCTTCCTCTATTTCGGCGGTCTCGGAGGCTACGGTCTCCTGGAACCGGACGAGGGGAGATATTCCGAGATACCCCGCGAGATGCTGGAGACGGGGGATTTCGTCACTCCCCGCCTGAACTACGTCAAGTACTTCGAAAAGCCCGTGCTTCACTACTGGCTGACCGCGGCGTCGCTCGCCGTCTTCGGCGAGAACGAGTTCGCCGGGCGTTTCTGGCCCGCGCTCCTCGCCCTCGGCGGCGTCCTCGCGACATGGATTCTGGCGCGGCGCCTCTACGGTTTTCGGACGGCGTTCTTCTCTTCGCTCATCCTGGCCACCAGTCTGCTCCACTTCGCCATCGGGCGAATCAACATCATCGACATGCCGCTCTCGTTCTTCCTGACGACGGCTATGGTCGGCCTCTGGTTCGGGATCGAGGAAACACATGAAGAAGAAACGCTGAACAACAGGAGGTATCTGCTGGTCTTCTATGCGGGGATGGCGCTCGCCGTCCTCTCGAAAGGGCTCATCGGCATCGTCCTGCCGGGCGGTATCCTCTTCTGGTACATTCTGCTCACACGCCGCTGGAACCTTGTCCGCCGGGTGCTCTACATTCCCGGTATCATTCTTTTCTTCGCGCTCACCGTCCCCTGGTTCGTCGAGGTCTGCCGCAGGAACAGCGACTTCTTCTACTTCTTTTTCATCCAGGAACACTTTCTGCGCTACGCGACGACGATGCACGGACGGTACGCGCCCATGTGGTTTTTCATCCCCATCCTGATCGTCGGTTTCTTCCCGTGGGCGGGGCTGCTCCCCGGCGCGATCGGCTCGGCGATCCCGCTGCCGCTGCGGACCATCGGCCGCGAGAAGAGGAACGAGCTCTTCCTCATCCTCTGGTTCGGCGTGATTTTCGTCTTCTTCTCGATTTCGAGTTCGAAGCTGATCCCGTATATCGCGCCCGCCGCGCCGCCGCTCGCGATCCTGATGGGGAGGTATCTCGCCCGCTGCATCGATGAGGAAAACGCGAAGAAGACGGGGCGCTTCCTGCTGTTGAATTCGATGCTTCTGGTCCCCTTCATCGGCGCTCTGCTCGTCTATCCGTTCTTCAACGACCGGATCGCCGCCGGGCGACTGCTCCCCTATTCGCTCCCCGTCGCGGCGGTCCTGATCCTGTTCGTCTTCTCGGGGTGGCACAGCTTCATCCGGAGGAATTTCAAAAGGCTCGCCCTCTTCATCTGCGTGCTCTCTTTCGCGAACATGTTCGCCTTCAGCAGGGTTTTCCTTCTCTACGATTCGCTGCTTACGGCGCGCGAACTCGCCGGAAGAATCGCCGAAATACGAAACGACGGCGACGTCGTGGCCCAGTTCGGCAACTACGACCAGGGGCTCCCCTTTTATCTGAAACAGCGGATCGTGCTGGTCGACTACATGGGGGAACTCGAGTTCGGGGCGCTTCAGGAGACCGACCCTTCGTGGTTCATCGACGGAAAGGGGCTCGCCGAACTCTGGACCGGCGACCGGCGTGTCATTCTGGTCATCAACAGGGACCACAAGGAGTATGTGGAACAACAGACGGGGCTTGCTCTCCCTGAGGTCTCCGCCGAGACCGAGAAACGTCTCGTCTTCGTCAACCGCAGGCAGTAGAAAACGGAATCACCCGGGCCGCGGCCGCGGGTGCGATACTGTGCTCTTCGGGAGCAACCACCCGGAAGGAGAAGGGAAACAACAATGTCCGAAACATGCGTTCTCTCTGTCATCGTACCAGTCTACAACGAGGAGGAGTCCCTCCCGTAACTCTGCCCGAGGCTTCTGAAGACGCTCGACGGAATGCATCGACCCTACGAGATCATCTTCGTGAACGACGGAAGCAGGGACGCCTCCCTGAAGATGCTGCTCGACTTCCACAAGGCCAATCCGGGGAAGGTGCGCGTCATCGACTTCAACGGCAACTTCGGCCAGCACATGGCGATCATGGCCGGCTTCGATCATTCGCGTGGGGACGTCATCGTGACGCTCGACGCGGACCTGCAGAACCCGCCCGAGGAGATACCCAATCTCGTGGCGAAGATCGACGAGGGGCACGACGTCGTAGGAACGATCCGACAAAACCGCCAGGACCCGAAGTTCCGCAAGATGGCCTCGCGCATGGTCAACTCCATCACGAACAAGATCACGGGACTCCGCCTGAACGACTACGGATGCATGCTCCGCGCCTACCGGCGCGATATAGTGAACATCATCAACCAGAGCTGCGAGAGCACGACCTTCATTCCGGCGCTCGCACAGAAGTTCGCCGTCAACCCGGTCGAAATCCCGGTCGGCCATACGGAGCGGGAGCACGGCACGTCGAAGTACAGCATCTTCCGCCTCATCCGGCTCAACTTCGACCTGATGACGGGGTTCTCCCTCTTTCCGCTCCAGGCGGTGACCATGATCGGCATCGTCGTCTCCGCGCTGAGCTTCGTCTTCGCGATCTACCTGATGCTCCGCAGAATCATCGTCGGTCCGGAGGCGGAGGGCGTCTTCACATTGCTCAACATCAACTTTTTCCTGATGGGCATCACCATGTCCTGCGTCGGCATCACGGGCGAATACATCGGGCGCATCTACCAGGAGGTGCGCAAACGCCCCCGCTACGTCATCCGCAGGGAGTGGAACGATGAGTGATCTCCGCGCCGTCGTCTTCGCCTACAGCGAAGTCGGCCACACATGCCTGAAGGAGCTGCTGCGTCAGGGAACGACGGTGCAGGCCGTCTTCACCCACGAGGACGATCCGTCCGAGACGCGCTGGTTCCCTTCCGTAGCGGCGCTCGCCCGTGAAGCGGGAATCCCCGTCTTCACCCCGAACTCTCTCGGCGACGAGGAGTACGCGCTCGTGCAGTCGCTGCGCCCCGACGCCCTCTTCTCCTTCTACTACCGTTCGATGATCGCGGAGCGATTCCTTGCGATCCCGCCGAAGGGGGCCTTCAATATGCACGGCTCGCTGCTGCCGAAGTACCGGGGGCGGGCCTGCGTCAACTGGGCAGTCCTGAACGGCGAAACCACAACCGGCGCGACGCTCCACCACATGGTACGCCGGGCCGACGCCGGGGATATCGTCGACCGGGAGGCTGTTCCCATCCTCCCCGACGATACGGCGCTCGACGTCTCCCGCAAAGTGGCCGAAGCCGCGGGGGTCATCCTGCGGAGAACGCTCCCCGCGATCGCCCTCGGCGCCGCGCCGCGCACTCCGCAAAACGAGGCGGAGGCGACGTCCTTCGGCCGCAGGACGCCCGCGGACGGCCTGATCGATTGGCGCGAGAGCGCCGTTCGGATTCACAATCTGGTCCGCGCGGTGACGCATCCCTTCCCCGGCGCTTTCACCTTTCACCGGGGCAAGAAGCTCTTCATCTGGAAGACGCAGGCTACGGAGCTCTCCTCTGTCGAAGCGCCTCCGGGGAGAGTGCTGTCGGGCGATCCGCTCGGCGTCGTCACCGGACGGGGTAGTCTTCATCTCCTCGAATGGCGGCTCGAGGATTCCGATGCACAATCACCGGGCGCGGGGGACATTCTGGGCGAAGAGCCGGAGGGCGAAACGCGCCCTTCGTGATATACTCTCGTGGCGGTATTTTTTTACGAACGAACCATCCCGCAGAACGCGGGGAACACGCAGGGAGGTTTCTCTATGAACATTCTGATTCTCGGGGCCAACGGTTTCATCGGCTCCCATCTCATCAAGGGGATCCTGGAGACCACGGACTGGCGGGTCGACGCTTTCGATCTCTCGGGGACGAACCTTGAGCAGTACCGCAACACCACGAATTTTTCCTTCACGCAGGGAGACATCTTCACCGCGGACGAATGGCTGAAAAAGGCAGTGGAAGCAGCCGACGTCGTTCTGCCGCTCGCCGGAATCGCAAAACCCTCCTACTACCTCAGCAAACCGCTGTGGACCTTCGAACTCGACTTCGAGCAGAATCTCAAGATCGTCCGCATGTGCGTCGCCGCGGATAAAAAGGTGATCTTCCCCTCGACGTCGGAGGTTTACGGCATGAGCACCGACACCCTCCTCGACGAGGAGGAGAGCCCGCTCATCGTCGGACCGATCAGCAAGATGCGCTGGATCTACAGTTGCGGCAAGCAGATGATGGACAGGGTCATCGTGGCCTACGGCCAGGAGAAGGGGCTCCGCTACACGCTCTTCCGCCCGTTCAACTGGATCGGCCCCCGCCTCGACACCTTCAAGGACGCCGAGGAGCGCACCGCCCGTTCCATCACGCAGATGGTCTACGACGTGCTCTCCGGACGGGGCATCACCCTCGTCAACGGCGGAGAACAGATGCGGAGCTTCACGCACATCTCCGACGGCGTCGCGGCGCTGATGGCCATACTCGCCGACGAAAAAGCGAGCAACGGAAAGATCTTCAACATCGGCAACCCGGCGAACAACGCCTCGATCAAGGAGTTGGCCCACATCATCATCGACGTGATGAAGGATATCCCCTCCTTCAGGGATGCCGCGGAAAGGGCGACGGTGACGGTGATGCCCGCCGAGCAATACTACGGCAACGGCTACGACGACATGAAGAACCGCGTGCCCTCTATCCGGGCAATCGGCGCGGCGCTCGGCTGGGAGCCGCGAGTAGCGCTCCGCGAGGCCGTGGCGATGACTGTGGCGAGCTACCTTGATTCAGGAGAGGAGCAGAAGCGTGGTTGATACGGTGCTCGTCCTCAAGACGGACGTCGACACGCTGAAAGGCTACCGCGAGGGCGTCCCCCGCCTCCTGGAGCTCTTCCGCGCCAGGAGGCTGCGCGCCTCCTTCTTCTTCTCCTTCGGCCCGGACAACTCGGGCAAGGCGATCCGGCGCATCTTCAAGAAAGGATTTTTGCAGAAGATGCGCCGGACGAAGGCCGCATCGACATACGGGTTGGGGACCCTGCTCTACGGCACGCTGCTCCCGGCGCCGAAAATCGTGGAAAGCGAGCCAAGCGTCTTCATCAGGGCCGTCGAGGAGGGACACGACTGCGGCATTCACTGCTGGGACCACGTCCACTGGCACGACAACCTGCCGAAAATGAGCGAGGAGCAGATACGCGGGGAATTTCAAAAGGCTATGGAGCTCTTCGAGCGGTACGCAAGGAGAACGGCGAAAAGCTGCGCAGCGCCCGGCTGGCAGGTCACGCCGTCGAGCCTCGCCGTGCAGGATGAACTGGGCTTCGACTACTGCAGCGACGTCCGCGGAAGCGGCTACCCCTTCCATCCTCGTATGGGAGGCCGCACATTCAGGACGCTCCAGATTCCCACGACGCTTCCCACCCTCGACGAAGTGCTCGGTGAAATCCCGGAGGACCGGATCAACGACCGGTACATGGAGCTTCTTCAGCCCGGGTTGAACGTGCACACCATCCACGCGGAGATGGAGGGAGGCGGGCGGAGCGCGCTCTTCGAGGATCTGCTGGACCGCTGCGCTCAGAGGGGGGTCGTCTTCAAGACGTTCGACGACATCGCCCTGGAAATTTCGCTGAAGAAACCGATCATCCACACATGCGACGTCGTCGCCGGAGAAACCTCCGGCCGCTGGGGGACGGTCGCCGTCCAACGGTGCGCCCGGGAGGAAACGACGGACTAAAAAAAGAGGGGGCTCGCAAGCCCCCTCTTTCCGTATTCCGAACTTATTTCAACGGTACGAGCGCTCCGGCGGCAGCCTCTTCATCATCCACCTTGAAACGCTCCGACATCCGACGCAGATCCTCCGCGGTCTCGCTGACCTCCTGCGAGCTGGTCGCGACGTTCTCCATCGCGGCGGCGGTCTCCTCCATGGCGGCCGCCATGCTCTGCACGTTGTCGTCGGTGCTCTCCATCACGGTCGCGCTGGCGTTGATCAACGCGATGACCTTGTCGGACTTGGCGACTTCCTCGTCGGTCGTCTTGATGATCTTGCGCACATCTTCGATGGAGCTTTCGATCGCATCCTTGATTTTTCGAAGCGCATCGCCTGCGTCGTGCGCGACTGCGACTCCCTCGGTAACCCCTTCCTGGCTCTTCTGCATGGAGGAGACTGCGGAGCGGGTTCCCTCAAGGATTTTGGCCACGAGTTCGGAGACCTCCCGCGCCCCCTTCTGGGACTGTTCGGCGAGCTTTCGAACCTCTTCGGCCACCACGGCGAAGCCGCGTCCGGCCTCGCCCGCCCGGGCGGCCTCGATCGCCGCGTTCAAGGCGAGCAGGTTCGTCTGGTCGGCGATTCCGGTGATCGTCTCGCCGACGACGCCGATACGCGCCGAGAACGTATCCAGCTGCGCAAGGAACGCCTCCGTCTCCGAGACCGCCTCCTTCACCGACTCCATCTGCGTTATGGTTCTCTCGACGGTCTCCCTTCCCTGGAGCGCGGCGGAAGCCATCTCCTCGGAGTTTTTGTCGGCCCTTGACGCAAGATTTTGCGCTATCTGTATCAAACTGCTCATTTCGAGCATCACCATCGAAGCCTCTACAGTGTCTTTTCGTCCGTCTCTCGTCTTCTCCGCAAGCGTCGCGTTGCTCTCCGCCATCTCGCTGACGGTGCTCGTCACCTCTTCGGTCGAGGCTGCCGTCTCCTCGGAGAGCGCGGAAAGATTGACCGCCTTCTCCTTCAAATCGTGCACCATCTCGCGCTGAACATGGATCATATCGGCGAGCGCGTCCGCCATGCGTCCGATTTCATCCTTCGTCGATATTTTGAAATCGCTCCTGAGAATCGTGAGATCGCCGCCCTTCGCCCTCTCGGCGAGTTTCTGGACAGTCTGCACCGGACGGGCGATGGAGTTGCCTATGAGGAGGGAGATGATCGCGAACGCGAGGATGACGAAGAGCACGATGATCACAATGGTCCACGAAAGATCGACCGCGGTCGCCTTGATCTCCCGTTCCAGCACCGTGACGACGAACGTCCAGCCGGGCGATCCGGCGATAGGAGCGAAGAAGACGTACGCGGGAGTTCCGTCGAATCGTTTGTGCAGTTCGAACCCCGTCTCTTTCGCGGACATCCTCTTCCATACCGTCGTGTACGCCGCGTCCTGGCGCACATCGAACTTCCCTATATGTTCCCTGTCTCGATGCGCGGCGACGATGCCCCCGCCGTCGACGATCCACCCGAACCCGGTTTCGCCCACCCGAACGGCGGCGACGAGTTCCTGCAGGTTCTGCAAGAGCACCGTCGCGGCGAAGACCCCAATCGGTTTGCCGTCGGCGCCCGGAATCGCGTGCGCGATCACGAAGACGACGTTTCCGGTAGCCAGAGAAACGACCGGGTCGGAAATGGCGTACTGCCTTCCGCCCTGCATGAGCTCTTTAAAGTAGGGTCTCTGCGAGATGTCCGCCGTCATCCCCCCCGTTCCCCTGATTCGTCCGTCGGTACCGGAGACGAAGAGCATTTCGAAAAGACGCCGGTGTTTTTTTACCTGGCCTTCGAGAAACGCCTCCGCATTCTTCCACTCAAGAGAACGAACCACGTCCATCTCCGCGAAAGCGCCCGTCAGATTGACCATGTTGTCCAGCCACTCCGACAGACCTACGGAACTCGCCCTCGAAATCTGCAGCGCCATATCTTCGGTAAGGTCGGTCACCTTGCCGTCGACGCGAGCGTAGAGCGTCACTCCCATGATCGTCATAAACACAATCGTCGCGGCAATAAAAGAGGTCATGATCTTCGTCCGTATGCTCTTCAACGCCCATCCACCATCCTTTCAGCCCTTTTTCCCGGACCTGTTTTCACCGCCGCGGGATTTACAAGTACGAGAACGCACGCCTGTCTCTCTTGAATTCTTCCCTTATTTCATTATCGATATGGAGCACGTCGTGGTTTTCTGCTAGTATAACCTAATAAAGACAAGAGCAAAAGCCTCCGAAAAGAGAGAGAGGTAGTTTATCAACACCATTCCTTTAGCAAGAAAAAAGATAGGAAATATTTTATTCGAGGAGGGAAAAACATGACAAAAAGAACCTTTTTCATTGTATTTGTATTCGTTTTTCTTTTCGTGGCGTTCTCCGCTTGGGGGGAACAGCCCACCCGGGAGTTCCGCGGACACTTCGAGCCTGCGAATAACGGGGAGCGGCTGCTTGCGCTGCTCGTATCGCTGACCGACCCCGAATCGATGGAGCTCCGGATGGACCAGCAGCCGGACAACGACGGGAACGTACGCAACATTTCCATCTTCATACAGGGGGCTTCCTTCGGAGGGTTCCGGGTGGAGAAGATCGCGGTCGAGTCGTCCTTCCTGGAGCTGAACCGCCCGTCGGAGTGGCGGATGGGCGATCGGGATTCGCTCAAGGTCGGAAACGTCCTCCGCAGCAATGTGGAACTCATCGCGCTCGAAAAGGACATCAACGCGGCGCTGACCTCTTTCGCCGGAGGCGACTGGAGGCGGATATCCGTCGATCTGAAGAAGGGAATGGTCAGCGCGCGCGGAAACTACCGCTCGGGCGCCCTCGACATCCTTGCGGAGGTGTCCACGAAACTGGAAATCCGGCAGGGGAAGCAGATCTGGCTGAAGGATACCGCGATCAAGATCAACCACGACGACCAGACGGACGTCATCCGCAAAGAGCTGGCGAAGATTCAGCCCGTCGTCGACATCGGGCAGTTTCCCTTCCCGGTGACGCTTGCCGTCCTCAGCGTGGATGAACAGAAGATCGTCTTTTCGACGAGAACGCTTCCCAAGCCGGTCAAAGGGATCTTCTACCGCTACGTTCGCGGCTCCTGACCCCTTCCCTCTTCGGCGCTCTTGAGCATCATCGTGGCGTAACTGCCGCGCGGGAGGAAGAAGTCGACGCGAAGCGCGGTTTTTCCGGGGAAGAGGGCATCCTCTTCCCTTTTCCATGTCATGTTCTCCGGAATCACGGCGCAGACGCGCGGGAAGGAGGAGAAGTACGCCTGCTCGACTTCTTTCAGCCTGAACTTCGAGAGACGGACGCCCCGTTCGAAGAGCACGGAAGAGAAGACGTCTCCCAAATCCGGGGGAAGCTGCGGCATATCCGGCGCCGCCGTGTGCATCGGCTCGGTAAGCAGGCGCGAAAGAAGCGCTTCGTCGAGCATGCGGTACTGAAGGAGCTCGCCGGTCTTTACCGGCACGTGAAAGAACTCGCCCGGCTGTTTCGAAAGGAAACGGCAGAGCGTCTCGTTCCATAAAAAGCTCTGATAGGCCGAGAAATAGAGCCCCATCTCCTGCGCGGGAACGAGCTTGAGACACGCTCTGTACCCGCCTTCCCCCTTGCGACGGAGGATGTCGAGCATCTGTTTCAACAGAGGTTCGGGACAGAACGGCGCCATCTCCTCCCACTTTCCCCAGAGTGCGGCGAGCTGCGCTTTTCTTTTTTTGAGCGGCAGGGGCGCGTCGGGGTGCCGGAAGGAGAAGTACTTCCTGAGGGCCGGTCCGAAGCGTCGTTTCACCAGCATCTCGGCGAAAAACTCGCCCTTCTCTCCCACGTTGCCGAAGCGCTGGTCGTCGAAGTAGTTGGCGAAGCCGCGCGCGGCGATCCGCTCCAGCCGCGCCTCGCACGCACCGGCCTCGGCGGCTGTCATGTCGCGGAGCGCAGCGGAGAAACGGTTGCCTTTCAGCACGGACGGCGCGAGGTGCGCCGTGGAGTAGCCAGCGAAGCGGATGACGAACCCCTTTCCTTCGTAGGCAAGGTCGTACTTCGACGGGACGGAGACATGCTGGAGCGTGTGCGCATGCCGGTCTTTCTTCCCCACCGAGCGGATCTCGGCCAGCGGCACGCCGCGCGCGTTCGCCGCCTCCTGCACCGCATCGGCGGTGTTCCACCCCTCCTTCTCAAGCAGGAAGACGCGGAACGGCGCTTCCTTCTTCGCCGGAGCGAAATGAAGCACTTCTTCCACACGGAAATCGTCGGGAGTCATCTTGATTCGCATCTGTTCATCCCCTCCGCGGACAGGCTCTAGGCCAGCGCGCCGCGCGCCGCGACGACGCCGCTCGCCGCGGCCTGTATGATTCCCCTGCTGACGCCCGCGCCGTCTCCCGCCATGAAGAGACGCTCGATGATCGGTACTTCCAGGTTTTTTCTGAGCTCCAACCGAAGCGAATACAACTTGATCTCCACCCCGTAGAGCAGCGTGTCGTTCTGATTGACTCCCGGCATGATGGAGTTGAGGCCGTCAAGAAACTCCACGACGTCCGTCAGGTAGCGGTGGGGCAGCACGAGGCTGAGATCGCCCGGCTGAGCGTTCGCGGTCGGAGTGATCATCCCGCGGTCGATGCGCGACTGCGTCGAACGTCTGCCGTCCCGGAGATCGCCGAGCCGCTGCACCAGAATTCCCCCTCCGGCGAGCATGTTCGCCAATTTCGCGACGTGCGTGGCGTACCCTATGGGATCGTTGAACGGCTGCGTGAAGTTTTTCGTCACCAGGATGGCGAAGTTCGTGTTTCGCGACTTCACATTCTTCAGGCTGTGTCCGTTCACGGTGACGAGGTCGTGCGCCTGGTTGTATTCATAGACGACGAACCCCGAAGGATTCATGCAGAAGGTGCGGCACCTGTCGTCGAAGGTCGGCGTATTGTACAGGCATTTGATCTCGTAGAAGTGCCGCGTGAGGTCTTCGCAGACGCTGTCGGGAACTTCCACCCGCACGCCGATATCCACCGGCATGGAGGCTATCGGGATGTTCAGTTTCGCGACGACGCCGGCCAGCCAGGAAGCCCCCTCCCTTCCGGGGGCGACGATGACGCTCCCGCTTCGGAGGACGGTTCCGTCGGCAAGGACGACGCCGCAGGCGCGCCCGTTCTCGATCAGCAAATCCTCGACAAACGTTCCCATCATAATTTCGCACTTCGGCTTCAGCGCCTCGTACATATTGTTGAGCACTTCGCGCGAGGCGTCCGTGCCTATATGGCGGATCCGCGCGGGGAGAATCTTGATCCCGACGCTGGAGGCCTTTCTGATGGTCTCGCGGACGATGTCGCCCGAAGGTTCGTAGGCGTGGTTGTCGGCGCCGTACTCGACGAACACCTTGTCCACGTGCGCGATCATGTCGAGGAGCGCGTCCTCCCCGATACTCTCCTCGAGGTTTCCGCCGAAGCCAGTGGTCAGCGTGAGTTTTCCGTCGGAGGCCGATCCCGCCCCCCCCCACCCCGAGACGATGCTGCACGAAGAACAGTTCAAACAGGTTTTGCTCGTCCCCTCGACGATCGGGCACTTGCGCTCGCGGATCAAGCGTCCCTTGTCGATGATCAGCACTCTTTTTTCCTGCCGCACGCACTCCATGGCGGCGAAGATTCCGGCAGGACCGGAACCTACTATAATGACGTCGTACATCATGAGACGCACTTCCTTTCATAGCGTCCTTGAAAAAGCGCTCGTTCGTCTCTTTCGCCGTCGGACGCGAGCCGGCTGTTTATTGTATATAATAGAAGAAGGCGCTACCTTCCGCTTCTGTCGTATTTCGAACCTCCTCTGATATTTTTCCGGAGCTTCCGAAGTATTTCGAGATTTCTCGCAATCTCGTCGGCGTTCCCTTCGCCTGCGAACGATTCGGTCTGAATCTTCCCCATCTTCACAAGCAGATTGATCGCCTTCGTATCTATTCCCAGTTCGTCGGCGAGCTGCTGTATCGTTACTTTCCTGTGCCTGCCCGCCTCCGCGGTATTGTCCCGCAGATATCCCCATGCGAGCATGTAAATACCTTGCACCTCCTGAGCGCACGGAGGACAGAGCGATACCTGCTTCTCATCGCCCTCGTCGAACCATGCCTTGCCGCAATATTCACATATCCTCAACGCCATATGCGTCAGCCTCCCGTCATTCTCACCGGCGCCCCCGCATCCAATACCTCCGTCACTTCTTCGATGAAACGTTCCACCCTTTCGGGGGTGTGGATGAACGCCGGATCGCCCAGATCCAGCGTCATGCAGCGCGTAGTCGAAAGCCCCGTCTCCGAGCGTACGAAATCAAGAAAAGACGAGTATGCGTCGTAAAGAGAACGCCAGTACTCCTCCCCCGCCTCTATCTCGTCGGAGCGTCCACGCATGCGGATTCGCCGCATTATCTCCTCGAACGGGCAGGAGAGCACGATAATCAATTTGGGCATGGTCAGATGCTTCAGAAGCGAATCGTACAGCATCAGGTACGTTCCGAACTGGCTGTCCCGGAAATATCCCAGTTTGTAGTAGAGCGTAGCGTAGATCTTGTCGCCGAAGACGCTGCGGTCGAGAATATACTCGTCGGACTCGGACGCGCAGAGATACTGGGCGAACCTCGTCACGAGGAAGTTGAGCTGCATGGGGAAAGCCCAGCGCCGTTCCAGGTGGAAACGGCGCAGCAGATCGTACTGATCCCGAAACTCCTCCGGCATGACGCGCAGTCCCAGCCGTTCGGAAAGGAGATTCACCACCGTCGACTTGCCGCTTGCCGTCATGCCCTCAACAATAATCTGAACCCTGCTCATACTCTTCCTCCTCCGACTGGTGGCGTCCCGGAAGGATCGTGTGCGACGGCACGCCGAAACATCACGGGACGAAGGGCGCGAGAACCGATTTGTTTCCCCCCGCCTTTTTTGCCTCGGCGAGGGCGTCCTCCGCTCTTTTCACAAATTCGTCCAGATCCATGCTCCGACGGAACTCCGCCACTCCAATGCTGGAGGAGAGGGTTCTGTCGGGCAGGAATCTGTAGTTGAAGATCATATCGCGTATCGACTCCGCAACCTGAAAGGCGAGAGGCCCGCTCATCGGCGTCAGCACCGAGAACTCGTCCCCTCCCCAGCGGCCTATGAAATCGGTCGGACGGATACGGCTTTTGACGGCGGCGCAGAAATCCTTGAGCACTCTGTCGCCGGCTTCGCGCCCGAGCGTCTCGTTCAGCGAGCCGAAGCCGTCCACATCTATAAGGATGAGGGACATGTTCGTCCTGTACCGCATCGCCCGTTCGATCTCCGTGTTCAGAGTCCGCTCGAATCCGCTGCGGCTGGGAATTCCGGAGAGCGTATCCGTGGCGGCCTGTTTTCGCTCTTCCGCCTCTTTCTCATTCGTGATATCTCGAAAGGCCGTGAGAAGAGAAGGTATGCCATCCGTTTCGATTCTCTCGACGGAAACTCGCCCGGGAAATATCTCGCCGGAGGACGACCTCAGGCGCACATCGAAGTTCTCGACACACGCGGCGGCGTCCAGCTCTTTCATCAGGCGCTCTCTCTGCCCCGATCCGTTGTAGATGCCGAGCTCCTCCTCGGTGCGTCCCAAGACGGCGGTTTCGACGAACCCCATCCTGGAGAGGAACGCACGATTGCAGCGGAGCACGCGCCCGTCCTTCACCGAGGAGATCACCAGCATCTCGGGAGAGGAGGAGAAAAGGCGGCGGAAATTGTCGGCTTCGGCGCGGCATGCCCTCTCGCGCGCACGGCATTCCGTCCTGTCGGTCGCCACGAGCGAAATCGCCGCACAACGGCCGTCGGGATCAACGACCGGCGCAAAAGAGAGTACGAAGTAGCGCTCGCCCGCCTCATGCCCCGCCTTTGAACGCTCTCCGTTCCGGGCCCGCTCGACCGCCGTACGGAACGCTTCGCCCTGGACATCCCGGGGCAGAAGGTCCCGGAGCGACGCTCCATGCGCAGGAAGACGGCCCCAGAGTTTCTCGCAGAGACGTGCGAATCCTTTGGTCATGACAAGGGGAACACACGCTTCGTCCAGAAGACAGAGCATCGCATCTTCGTTTTGAGCGAGCAGGGACCGTAGCGGGACCTCCTGC
>WPCG01110407.1_pt1 | contig 23118 bp, 22 predicted proteins | sample 5403311 | NCBI WGS metagenome assembly WPCG01 (sample SAMN12869467, study PRJNA574797) | sludge metagenome | isolation source: wastewater treatment of Control | place: China:Beijing | collected 2019-05-17 | reverse complement strand
AGCAAAGAGGTTATTAAAAAGAAAAGGGCCGTTCGTGAGAATAAAAATTTCTCTTGAACGACCCGTTTTTACAAAAAAATCGCCAATTTTAGGCGATTTTATGTGTTTTTTGGCGTTTTTTGCTTACCAAATCAAGATTTTTTTGGTGGAGCCGACGAGGATCGAACTCGCTACCTCTTCCATGCCATGGAAGCGCTCTCCCAGGTGAGCTACGGCCCCATTACGTGCTTTTAATATTAACTTTAATTACGCTACTTGTCAAATGTTTTCCCCATTAATTAACATAACCTCAATTGCGAGCACACCAAACTTCGCGATTGCATCTTTGGAATAATATATTTCCATATCTTTGTAGTCGGCTTTTTCCTCTGCAAGATAGCCCATAAGCGCTTTTGGTATAACAGCATACAGTTCTTTAAAAGACGGATACAATGTTAGTTTCATAACTTCCACTTGTATTTTTTCGACTGTATCGGTGTTCGTAAAAATGATAATGTCACCAATTTTGAGTTGTTGACGTTTTTGATCATTTAGCCGCAGTTCAATTCGCTTTTGACCACTAGCAATTAGGGCAAATGGTTTTGGCCGTAAGTTATACTCGTGTTGTTTCATAAAAAATAAATGGCGCGCTAGGGGGGATTCAAACCTCCGACCTATCGCTTAGGAGGCGATTGCTCTATCCACTGAGCTACCAGCGCACGTCTTTATCATAACAAATTTATTAAATAGTTGTAAAATGTAGCTATGCACGAAAATGATATAAAAAAGGCGTTTCGCCAATACTTGATGACTGATGATGTAACGCTCTCCTACGTCCACCGTTTTTTAGGTGGAATGAGCAATTATACATACCATGTTATTATTAACGACCACGACTATGTAATCCGCATTGCTAATCTTGAAGGCAAAGACTTTGTAAATTACGCTACCGAAAAACTGCACCTTTTCCTCCTTGAACCGTATGATTTTACAAGTAAGACATTATTTTATGATACGACAACTGGAATAAAGATTAGCGAGTACTTCCCCGGCGAAAACTTAACAGTAACGCTCACACCCGAAGACTATACCGCCGTAGCGGCCGAACTGCACAAATTACATGCTTTACCAATTGAGGGGATTGATTACGAGAAGAAAGTGCGGATTGAACATTATGAAGCGCTTGTGGAATCACCCTTTAACCCGGACTATTTTGTCGCAAAAAACTTTTGGTTAAATGAATTTGACACGCATTATGCGGCGATTCCTTATGTATTTACGCATGGTGACGCCCAACGCTCAAACATTTTAAAGCATGGCACAAAATACACATTACTGGATTTTGAGTTTTCGGGAATGAATGATCCGTTTTATGATCTTGCAAGCTTTGGTAATATTAATTTTGATGATTCCTTAACATTACTTGATTATTACCTGAAGCGGCCGGCACAAGCTTTTGAAAAACGGCGCGTCATGTTTTACCGCCTCTATCAAGTACTCCAATGGCACATCGTGGCAAAAATTAAAGATGATAACGGTCAAAGTGAAAAACTCCATATTGATTTTAAAAAGTATAGTGATAACTATTTAAACTTTGCGCTCGTCTTAATGGCAAAAATAAAAGCACTCCCTGTTCGGTGAGTGCTCTAATTATTTACTTATCTTTTAATTACTGCAGTTCGTCTTCAACATTTTCAAACGAGAGCCGTTGTTGCCGGCGTGCTTTTTTCTCGGCAATTACTTCGGCTTTTGCGCCATTTATCGCAAGGGTAATTGCACTTAAAATACCCGCTAAGACAATGAGTAAACTACCAAATAAGAGGAAACTCATTTTCATTGTTGTTACAAATGCTTCATCGGCTTCGCGTAATGGGTTACCAAGGTTTGGTAAATTCATGCCAATAATATTAAGGACGACTAATGTTAAGCCGCCTAGAGCGATAAGTGCGTATAAGATATAAAGCGTTAATTCGCCACCACTAATGTTACTTTTCTTCATATTTCCTCCTAGTTATAGCAAACAATTGATACCGCATAGCCATCGACGCCAACATGAGTCATATAAATTGGATCAATGCGTGTTGTACGTCCAAGCTTAATTTGCGGCCAACGTGTTTTGATTATATCATAAATTGCCACGAAGGCACTATCTTTAGGGTGAAAACTAAATAAATTAATATAGACGTTTTTAAACGAGTTCACAAAGCCTTCAATTTTTTGCACAATGATATCAATTGTTTTGCGGCGATTACGGTTTTGGCCGATCACTTTTAACTCACCTAAATGAAACTCAACAAGCGGTTTAATTTTGAGCGCAAGGCTAATAAAGTATTTTAACGGGTTGAGCCGTCCCCCACGGAACAAGTGTTTTAAATCGTTCAGTTCAAAAAGGACGGTATTTTGGTTAACACGTGCTTCGAGCGCTTCGATTAATTCCGGTCCTGTTGGGTCTTGATCAAGCAGCGGTACAAGTGAGGCAACTAAAGCGTCTTGGCCGACCGAACCATAAAGCGAATCATGAACATATGTGTGTTTTTGCCGTTCGGGTGTTAAGGCATCTTTTGCCATATTAGCAACATTATATGTTGCACTTATCTTACTTGATAATGTAATAATAACGACTTCTTCGTATCCCTCATCAAACTTTTTGTTAATTGCTTCTTCAAAGTCATATGGGGCCGGTGAACCACTTTTAACATTTTTGTAGGTTAAAAATTCTTCCCGAAATTTATCTTCGTCGAGGTCCATCGCGACAAAGTTTTCACCGTTAATTGCTAAATTAAGTGACACAAAACTAATGTCATACTTCTTAATTAATGCTTCGTTAACAATTGCGGTTGAATCAAATATAATTGCTGTTTTTCGCATAAAAAATTACGCTAAATCCTGAGGATTTTTCCTTTCATTTTTCTTATTAATATGGTCTTGATAATCTTTTGCTAAAGGCATAAAAACGTTGCGCCATTTAACTTCGGCGTCTTGTAATGTCCGTAAACAAAAATCATGTAACTCTTGGAAGACTGCCGGGAAGTTTTTGCCTTCTGGTAAATCGCGCCGTCCCGACATGTTTTCAATAAAGGCTTTGGTCATATCAACCATCTTTTTATATGTAACGTTTTTAACACGGTTATGTTGATCCATAAAGGCAACGTATTTTGTTAATTCGTTAATATCTTCATTGATAAATTTAGCAATCGGATTTTGTTCGCCTTTATGGGCACGCATGGCTTCACTATACTCTTTAAAGAGTTTAAATACATCATTGACGAGTGCAAAGTGGACTAAGCTGCGGAAATAGTATTCATCAGCATTAATTACTTCACTAATTCGGGGATCAAGTTGTTCATTTTCCTTTGCAAACTTAATATAGCCCGACAAAATGTCTAATAACGTTTGGTAAATACCTACTGTCATATTATAGACGTGTTTATGCTGACTTTGATCGACCTCTACGTGATCTTCAACGACCCGAAAAATGCGTGATTCTGGACTATAGATGTCTTGTTGAAAATCCTTGATATTTTTTAAAAGTTTTTCTGCTTTTTCTTCATTAATGGAGACGAAATGGGCAAAGGGTGAACCTTGACCGACTAAGAGCGCAAAACTTGATGCACGATGCTCGTATACTTCCTTTTTAAAGACGTTTTCTTTTTGCGGAGCGACATAGCCAACCGTGTCTCGGACAATCATCGCTAATTGATAAAGTCCCATAATGTATTCTGATGTTGGATTCATTTATTTATTACCTCACATATATTTTTCTAAATGGTGAAAGCGGCGGATAATCGTCTTTGCATATTTTTTCACTTTTTTATGCGCGTGTTTTAAACAAAACGAATTATCGTGGTATGCGTTAAACATTGAAATGTCATTGCCGGAATCACCAACAACATACACATTTTCATGTTTAAACCCTTTTTCATTAATGTATTTTTCAATGCCTTGCGCTTTCGACGAATTCAGTGGCGTAATTTCAATAAAACCGCCCGTCCAGCTTGATTCGAATTGTCCGGCATAGTTTTTTCGTAAATAACTATTAGCTTTGGCGGCCATTTTCACTCCATGTTTTGATAGCCCGAAGAAAATCATAATTTTATACACTTCTTTACTATCGATTTCTTTTACAAATTCCTCATTTGAAATAAGAAAATCTTCGGCATATTCACCTTGTAAAAGATAATAAATGCGGTAAAAGAGTTCCATAATCTTGCCCATCGGTGGCGTAGATATTAAAAGTGGATGTTTCCGTGAAATAAGCATTTGCCCGAGACTTGGAAACAAAAAGTTTAATTCATAAAGCACTTTACCAATCGGAAAGTCCAAAAAGTGTTCATTACTGACTTTACCGTCAATGATTGTATACGCACCATTCATGCCAATAACATCAATGTCATGCCCGATAAAATCAACGACTTTATTCGCAAAGTTTGGACTACGACCAGTGACAAAAACAACTTTGTTCCCTTCACCAACAAAACGGTCAAGAAATTTCTTGTTTTTCTTCGCAATAAACCGGCGTGGCCGTTTCGGATAAAATAGTGTTCCGTCTAAGTCACTCGCAAGGAGTTTTGTTTCTTTTGTCATATCTAATAAATTATACATCATTTATTTTATTTCTCTAGAAATAAAGAAAACGACTAGTTTTTCGCTAGTCGTTATTATAATTACTACAATTATTTACTTATTTTATTTTATTTTCCGCTTGAATTATGCCGTAGCCACCATCGTTACGAACATAGAGCAGCGAGATAAGTTCGTCTTCTTGGTCGAGGTAGAGGAAGAATTTATGGCCGAGTGCTTCCATCCGCGTAATTGCGTCTTCTAAATCCATCGGTTCCAGATAAATTGACTTCATCCGCACGACTTTTTCATCATCTTCATCAACATCAGCAGCAACGATGTTTTCAAAAGCGATTGATTCGCCTAAACTCATCCGATTTTTACGACTCATCCGTGTTTTTAGTTTGCGCATTTGTTGTTCGAGCGCATCAATTGCCTTATCGAAGGCGGCATACAAATCAGGATCTTTTTCTTCAGACCGGAAATCAAGTAGTTTTGTGAAAATTGTGACTTCCACTTTTGCCATGGTGCGATGCTTTGAAACAACAGCGCGACAATCAATATCATCATTAATGATGAAGTATTTGTTCATACGCGAAAGTTTCTTTTCAAGCGCATTTCTTATTGCGTCGGTGATGACGATGTTTTTACCAACAATTTGATATTTCATGTATCGTTTCCTTTCTATCAAGAAGTGGTTTGCTGCTACATTCATTTTAACATGGCGACTAATGAATAGAAAAGAAGAAACTTTAAAGCTTGTTAGAAAGCGTGTTCACGAAAGAAGGCTTTGAGCGCAGTAACTTTATCAAGAACCTCCCATGGAACGACTAAATCCGGCCGTCCAAAATGCCCAAGTGTACTTAAATCTTGATAACGGAAGATTGGACTACGTAGGGAAAATTCTTTTGTAATCATTCCCGGTCGGCAATCAAAAAACTGGTGAATTGCCGCATATATAAGTGAAATGTCAACTTTATGCGTATTAAAGGTGTCGACATAAACACTAATTGGTTCGGGGATACCGATGGCATAACTTAATTGAATTTCAACTTTATCAACAACTCCGGATGCTACTAGGTTTTTTGCGATATAGCGGGCATAATAGGCTGCGCTGCGATCAACTTTGCTCGGGTCTTTTCCACTAAACGCCCCGCCACCGTGCTTTGCGTAACCACCATACGTATCAACAATAATTTTGCGACCAGTTAAACCGGTATCACCAGCGGGCCCACCAATAACAAAACGACCCGTTGGATTAACTAAAAACTTAAAGTCAATATTAAGACCAAAACTTTCGGCGACAGGAAGCATAATTTTTTCATGAATAAAAGCCTTAAAATCTGCAAATATTGCATCCTCACTATGTTGTACACTCATTAGGATCGTATCAATCGCTTTGCGACCATCTTTATAATAGCGCATTGTTACTTGTGACTTCATATCTGGCCGCGCGTATGGAAACTTGCTGTCTTTTCGCATCTTTGTTGCGACACGCATTAATTTATGAGCGATTACAATCGCCAGGGGCATGAGCCCTTCACTTTCATTTGTTGCGTAGCCAAACATAATGCCTTGATCGCCGGCCCCTTGTTCTTCCGGTTTTGTTTGGTTCACCCCTTGCGCGATATCCGTGCTCTGTGTGTTCATTTTCACGACAATTTCCGCTTCTTTTGCACTAAAACCGAGTGTTTTGTCTGTATAACCAATATCATTTATTACTTTGCGCGCAATCGCTGCATAGTCGGGCGCGGGACCGGCAAGGGAAATTTCACCACTAATAAGCACGAAATTTGTTGCAGCAAAAACTTCACATGCGACACGTGCATTTTTATCAATTTTTAAACTTGCATCTAAGATCGCATCACTTATTTTGTCGCAAATTTTATCAGGATGCCCTTCACTCACTGATTCACTAGTGAATAATGTATATTCATGCATAATAATTTCCTCCTTTTAAGAAAAAATACTTTCCAAGGAAAGCATTATTTACTTTCCTTATCGTTACGATTTGCCTTTGGCGAGCACTTACTTATGTTCATAAGAGTTGCTACTACACGAATGCCACGATGTAGTTCTTGATAAGGTAATATTAGTATAGTGTATAAGCGTTGTTTTGTCAAAACAAAAAGGGCAGTATTTTGCCCTTAATAATACACAAAATTTAAATAGCTTACAGTTTAATTAATTCGCCAAGGACGGTGCCTTTAATGCCGGCCGCGTTTGCTTCATCAGTATCAATATGCATGGCAAGCGCAAAGTCTTCACGAACACGAATCACGACATCTTCAAATACAAGACTTCGTTCTTTTGTTTTAATGCGAACGGCAACAATTTCACCGTTGACAACATTAAACTCTTGAGCATCGGCCGGCGTCATGTGAATGTGCCGTTTTGCAATAATTAATCCTTCTTTTAATGTTACTTCACCCGCTGGTCCGACAAGTGTAACACCGGGTGTCCCTTTAATATCACCACTTTCGCGGACTGGGGCCATAATGCCGAGCGCATAAGCATCAGTTAAGGAAATTTCGACTTGACTTGCACTCCGTGTCGGACCTAAAACCGTTACACCGTCAAAGTTTCGTTTGGTGCCTTTAACTTGTAAGCGTGTTGTTGACGCAAATTGCCCGGGTTGACTAAGCATTCCACGAACGGCTAAGCTACTTCCTTCACCACATAACACTTGTAAATCAGCAGCACTGAGGTGAATATGGCGTGCTGATGTTTCGACTAAAATTTCTCGCATATTGTCACTCCTTCTCATTCGCCCATAATTATAGCAAATTTTCATAGTTTTACTATGTAACTGATTATGAAATCAGCGCATTATATTTAAAAGTGATACCATATAAGAACATACATTAAGGAAATAATTATTAATGCTGAAAAAATTCTTACAAAATAAACAAAATCAAGCTGAACTCATTCGCTTTGTCGTTGTGGGCGTTATTTGTACTGGCGTCGACTTTCTCGTGAGTGCGCTTGTCCAATACGTCATCTATACACAAACCGATATCGTTGTAATTCTCGGCTTTAATATAACCCTAAATATTTTCCTCGCTGCGCTCTTTGGTTTTGTCTTTGGTGTTATTACAAACTACATTTTATCGATTGTCGTAGTTTTTAAAAATGTTGAAGATACGAAAAAATCACGCTCAACTGGTGGGTTTCTCTTATTTGTACTTTTAAGTACGATCGGGTTTTTTATTAATTACGCAATTAAAGAGTTAGGTAACCTTATTATTCCGATGGCCGATAACTTCCTCTGGTTTGTGTTCGTGTTTGGTATTGCCACCTTCATTGTTCTCATTTATAACTATATTAGCCGGAAACTTATTTTATTTAAACCAAAGGCGGATGAAGAAACAACAGAAACTCCCGAATAATGACTTTTTTGCGCAAAATACATTATTGTATTTGAAACATTTACGAAAATTGTTATAATTTAAAGCGATGCAGCCATGGCGGAACCGGTAGACGCGTACGTTTGAGGGGCGTATGGGAAATCCCATGAGAGTTCAAGTCTCTCTGGCTGCACCATTATCTGATGAATTAGCTTCCATAAGGGGGCTATTTTTATAAAAACAATAGACTAACTATTAAATTACTTAATGCAAACGCTGAAAATTTATTATGATTAAGTACGATGAACGATTTCCCTTACTGCATAAATTGGTTAATTATAATATAATTAGAACATTAGGATGAACAAATTCCTAAACGACAGGTGACTAATGATTGAAGATATCCTTATCCAAGCAACACTCCTTCTTAGTGTTTTTATTTTTACCGGGTTAAGTTTTACCCATCTTTACGCGGGCCATAAAATCAAAGGGATTATGTTCGCCGCTGCGGGTATTTTTGCATCAACCATTGGCTATGTCATAACCTTTTTATTACCAACTGCACCAATCTATTTTTTTCTCGCGAATGTCTTTCTCGTCGTTGGTGCCTTACTTTTTTATTTAAGTACGAATAAACTAATTGGTGTACAAGCAAATATTAAAGAAACAGTTATTGTCTTTATAATTTATACATTTCTTCTCGCCTTTTTCATCTTCATTATCGAAATGCTCGATATTCGGCAGGCACTTGTAAGTGTGACCGTCATCTATATTTTTAGCCGTATTATTTATCTTTTACTCCGTCGTATGCGGACTGGAAAATCGAATTACTTACTTTCATACCTCGTTTTAAGCCTTGTACTTGTCATCATCCAAGTCGTGCGATTAATTTTAATTGCGCTTAATCTTAATAATACAATTATTGGTAACAACAATATGAGCGCTAATTTGTATTTACTAATTTTTACAGGATTAACATTTCTTGGTATTGCCTTTATTCTCGTCATTACAACGTCAATTTACACACGTCGCGACCTTTTAATTGAGCGCAACTTATTAAATGAATGGTCGGTAACTGATTATTTAACGAAATTACCAAACCGCCGTTATCTTTTTAGTCATCTTAATGCGTTAATGGCTAAAGACGAACCATTTGCGGTAGTGATGATTGATATTGACGGCTTTAAAATTATTAATGACACATATGGGCATGCGGTCGGTGATGCGGTGTTAATTGATTACGCCAAAAAACTATATACAAAGATTGGCCATGATCATTTTGTCGCGCGGCTTGGTGGTGACGAATTTGTTATTGTCTTTACAAATATTATTGAAAAAGAAACGATTACAAACCATGTCTTCACATCTTCACATTTAACAAATCTTTTTGTGAATGATAAAACATACGATTTTACGATTAAAAACTCCGCGGGTGTTGCCCTTTTCCCTGACCATAGTCGTGATCCAAGTGAATTAATTAGTAAAGCTGACCACGCACTTTATAGCGCTAAGACAAGTGACGCAAATCGTATAAAATTTTATCATGATTAAATCGTTTATCTTTAAATCGTTTATTGCACAAATTTACGTTTGATTTCTAACAAGTTTTTATTTAAAAATGATGAATTTATGCTAAAATCAAAGAGAACTGAGGGTAATATATGAAACCATTTTTAAATCATCTTAAGCTAATTATTGCGCGCATTGATCAGTTCTTTAACGTTGTCAATAACGCGATATTAAAATTTTTCCGCAAACATTATTTATGGCTTGTTTTTATTGTTATTCTCGCCGCTTCCCTCATTGTGCGGATCGCCTTTTTCCCATTTTTAAGTGGTGATATGTATCATTTCTTACTTTCTTGGTTTAATCATCTACGAAATAGTGGCGGGCTTAAAGCAATGGGCACATATCCATGGACAGGTGACGCACTCGTCCGCGCTGGCGATTATCCAGTGTCGTATATTAATATACTTGCGCTCCTTTCCTATTTACCAGGCAAGCCAATGCATATTATCAAAGCACTTAGTGTGTTCTTTGATTATGTCCTTGCCTTTGGTGCCCTCTTAATTGTGCGTGAATTTAATAAAAATAAATTCTATTCGCTTATTGCGTTTACCGTCTTCGTCTTTTTTCCGACGAGCATTTTAAATTCAGCCATTTGGGGCCAGGCTGATCAAATATATGTGGCCTTTATTGTGTGGACGCTATGGCTTTTAATTCGCAAGCGGCCAATGTTAGCAATGATTCCGCTTGGCTTAGCGCTCTCCATCAAACCACAAGCCATCTTTTTTGTCCCTGTTGTTATTTTTATGTGGCTTGCAAAAAGTATTAAGCTACGCCACTTATTACTTATCCCACTCGTGATTTTCATTACCTTTTTACCAAGCTATTTTGTCGGCGCACCATTCAAGATGCCGTTTGAAATGTATGCAAACCAAATTACTAATTTATATCCAAACGCTAACTATGGTGCTGGTTCGCTTTATGCCTTTTTTGAAATGTCGCATTTCCGGGACGGAATTAATAATTATGCCGGGGTTGTTTTTGCGTTTATTGCCGTTGGTGTCGCCCTTTTATATTTATATCACTATGAAGTCGCGGCAACACCAAAAAACTTAGTCTTTGTCGCAACACTTTTCGCACTTGTTGTGCCGTTTGTTTTACCACATATGCATGAACGTTACTTTTATATGGCTGACGCCCTTGTACTTGTTTATGTGCTTGTTTACCGCCGAAAATATTTTCTAGGACTTCTGATGTCCTTTTCTAGTGTCCTTACATATACCCACTTTTTAACCGGTCAATATATTTTTAAATTTTTGGGAAGTGACAGTGTGCGACTTGCGGCTCTTATTAACGCTAGTATTATTATTACGCTCTTCTTTGAAGCAAAGCACGTTTTAGAAAAAATGCCCGCACCAATTGCGGACAATATCGTTGAAAACGTTGAAGAAATTAGTTAATGTCTTCGTCTGCTTCTTTTTTATAAAGTTTGTTCTTTAATTTAAAATGCATAATAACTACTGCGCCGAAAACAAAGATACCAAGCGGTAACCCGACTTGATAACTATACTGCGTATATTGGATGTCAATTGTATGGTTTCCTGCTGTTTCGACGACAAAACCCGTGTATATATTGAAACGAAGCATCGTTTCAATTTTTTTACCATCAAGAAAAACACGTAAGTTTGGATCGCGCGGTAACGTAATAAGCATATGCTGATTATTTACTTTTGTCGTTATTTCACTGCGATAACTGGCAGTGTTTTTTTGGACGACATTGTGAATTGTTACTTGGTTACGGATCGCATTAATATATTCGTTTAGCACATCTAAATCTTCATAATATATTGCTTCTTTAATTTCAACGTTTTCGCGTGGAGCGTTAATCGAAACTCGTAATGTTGTTTGTGCGCGGTCGTTGCGGATACCGTTAATTTGGTAGCCATGATATGAAAAATACGTCAGCGGCATCCCATTTTCACTTAACGTTAAGTCATTACGATTAGAAGTTGCAATATAGTAATAGTAATTCGTTGGTTTATCTAATGTCACGTTATAAGTAATTGTTCCATTATTTATAACGTTGTAGCGATAGTCATTCGTGTTCGTTACTGATGGCGATAATGTGCGATTAACCGTTGCCTTTTTAAAGATATCTTTTTGATTACCGTGCTCATCGACAACATGACCCGTTAAGCCCTTAAAGAGATGATTTTGGTATTCAAACATATCAAACCAATACACGTCAGTAGCGTTAAGCCATTTACCTTCACCGATATATGTTGATGTGTGCGGTCTTGTCGACATTAAAAATGGTAAGACGTATTTATTTTCATACACGTGATATTTCGCACTATCATAATTAACTTCATCAAGGTAGCGCACAAAATCAAAATTGCGGTTTGTGCCCTTATCAATAAAATATTTCAACCCTAAATATGAGTTCATTGCGAGCGTTGACCCGTTAGCGTAATTTAAATTGAAACTATTATAATGAAATCCGACTTTTTTCATATAGTTATTAACATCAAACTTTTCACTTGAGGAATAATGGGAAATACCGTTATAGCCAAAGTAGAGTGCATCATTATCCGCATTATTATATGTACCGCTACGAATAAATGATTTTTCCATACGGTAAAGTGATGTGTCATATGCTTTTACAAAATTAACAACATCACTAATTTCTTCATCATCACGATATTTTTCCATTGGTAAATGAGTTACGGTGTCGTTTAACGCCGCTAAGATGTGCGCGTTATTGCCGTAAACATTTAATAGGGCAACAACCATTAACCCGCTAATTACAAGCGGAGTCGCAATTTGTTTAAATGTCACCTTTTGCATCGTGTCGCTTGTAAGCACAAAGTTTAGTGCATAGACAATTATTAATAGCGTAAATGTTAGGAAAAAGTATAAATTATTCGCACTAGCAACAACGTAGCCGTCATATTTTAAATTAAGCACTAAGACAATATAGAGAAAAAGCGGAACAAGAAAACTCCACCACGGTTGCGATTTGAAGTTTGCTAGTGTTTTTGCCCCGTAAAAAATTAATAAAAAGCCAAAAATAAACGCATGCCGACTTGGAAACCAGTTCGGGGCCGGACCACCGTGGAATAGATGATCAATACCTTTATTATTGAAGGCAAGTAAATAAATAAAGAAAATAATGCCAGCACTCACCCGTTGCCACGCAATAAACTTTTTATTAAAGAAAAATAAAATCGTTAAAATAAGGGGAATAACCCCAACATAAAAACTAATTGAGTATCCTGTTCCACTTATATCAGGCATCCCCGTATGACTACCAAGCAGAAACGCCCGTTTTAGATCAAGTAAATCATAATGCTCACGAATCGTCACGGCAAGGTTTGTAAAGCTACTCCCCCCTTTGGTCCCTAAAATGTTTAAGATCGCCGTGCCCCAAAACGCAAACGAGATAATGCCCGCTAAGAGCGAACCACCGGCAAATGAGAGGACACGTTTTAATAAGACTTTGCCGTAAACTTCTTTCCCGTCCACAGTCGTGAGGAAAAATAAAACGGCGAACAGACAAATCATAATACCGATATACCACGATGTCATGATCGCATAACTTAAACTCAAAATATAAAAAAGCGGCGACTGGTCATCTTTAATTTTAATAATCCCGTACACAACTAACGGGAGTGCAATTACGCCATCTAACCACATAAGGTTTGAATAATAGACAAAGTTATATGCAATAAGCGCGTAACTTATACTAAAGAGTAAATTAATGTAATTATTCTTATTTATCTTTGCTAACACGAAATAACTTGCTAATCCCGCAGTCGCGATCTTTAAAACAATAATGATCATTAGTGCTTTCGGTAATTCGCTTAACGGAAAAAACTTTAACAGTAAATTAAATGGCGACGCTAAATAATAAAGAAAGATTGATAAAAAGTCACCACCTGTCACCTTACCTAATGTATAGAGTAAATTATATTCTCCATCAAGAATCCGTTTATAATAACGGAAAAACGGAATATATTGTCCTTGCATATCAATCATTGCAAGGGAATGGCCGTCTTTAGCAAACGGGTAATAGTTTGCGCCTTTAAAAAGCAGGATACTTGCAACAAGCGGCACAACAAATGCAATGAGGGCCAAAAGCACATTGACAATGTGTTTTTGTACGACTTCATTCGTTAGCCATGATTTAATTTTCGAGAGAACGTTATTCATTAGCTATATTATATATTAACTCATGATAAAAAATTTACATTTTAGTCATAAAATGCTATCATTTTAAAAGTAAAGGATTCATTTATGAAAAAGAAAATCGCCCTTATAATTCCTGCATTTAACGAAGAAGAAATGATTGAAACTTTATATCAAGAAATTACCAAGGTAATTAACCCACTTGTTCTTTATAATTTCATTTTGCTATTTGTTGATGATGGTTCAAAAGATAAAACACTCCCGCTTATTAAAGAAAAGGCCGCCATTGATGAACGTGTTAAATACGTTTCCTTTTCGCGTAACTTTGGCAAAGAATCATCAATGTTTGCGGGTCTTGAATATGCCAAAAAACTAACCGTTGACGCGGCAATCTTTATGGACGCAGACTTACAAGATCCACCCGCCATAATTGTTGAATTTTTAAAATATTACGAAGAAGGCTATAAATATATTTATACGCGCAATAAAAACCGTAAAGGGCAAGGCTTTCTTAAAAAGATGTTTTCGATTGCCTTTTATAAAGTGTATAAGTTTTTTACGAAAGAGAAAAACGTTATTTCTAATGCCCGCGACTTTGCGCTCCTTGATAAAGATGTCATTGATGCCTTTTTAAGCTTTAGTGATAAACGTCGTTATTCAAAAGGCATTGCCTCCCAAATTGGTTTTAAAAATAAAGTCATTGAGTATGATTTCCATAACCGGCAAGCGGGGACAACGAAATGGTCATTTCGCAAACTTTTTAACTATGCAATGATGGGCATCGAACAATTTTCCCGCATTTATGAAATTGTGCCAAACATTATTATTGGAATTTTAATCTTACTTCTCGGGGGCGAAATATACTTAGCAATTGTGAACGCTAACGTTATTTACTGGCTTTTTGTCGCAATAACGGTCGGTGTGCTCTTTATTGTTATCATTTTAAAATACATCTTGAAAGTCGTCTATGATATTCGCGACCAACAACTTGGCCGTGCCCAATACTTAACTGCAGAGACGAATGTAAAAGGATAAATGAATACTGAATATTTAAAAATGATCAATGGCGAACTGTATAATGCGCAAGACGCACATTTAAAAAAGTTACGCCGTGATGCCCGTGTTATTGTTGATGCTTTTAATAGTATGCCGTTTAGTGATGAACTCGAAGCAAATAAATTATTAAAAAGCCTATTTAAAGCGATGGGCACAAATAGTCGCATTAAAAAGCCTGTCTATTTTGATTACGGCATAAACATTTATCTTGGTGACAATTTCTATGCAAATTATGATTGTATTTTTCTTGATGTCGCCCCCATTGTTATTGGCCATAACGTCATGCTTGGGCCACGTGTATCACTTTTTACGGCAACACATCCGGTTGACGTTAAAACACGAAACAGCGGTCTTGAAGGGGGTAAACCAATTGTGATTGGTAATAATGTTTGGATTGGCGGCAACACCGTTATTAATCCTGGTGTCACCATTGGTGATAACACCGTAATCGGTGCTGGTTCTGTTGTGACAAAAAATATCCCGCCAAATGTTATTGCTGTTGGTAATCCGTGCCGTGTGTTACGCAAAATTACCGAGTTAAAAACCGTAAACCACATATAAAAAGCGAATTTATTCAGCATTTAACTATTTTTGTATATTTTTTTACCGATATTATATATACTATTAATGATTAGAGAAATTTTTCCATATTTGAAAGGTGGTTTTTATGAGTAACAAGCCAAAAGCAATTTCTAAAAATCTCGTATATCGTTTGCCAATTTATTTAACAATTTCCCGGCGGTTACTTGATGAAGGAGCAAAATATATTACCGCTCCACAAATTAGTGATATTACCGGCATTAATGTTGAAACCGTAAAAAAAGATTTATCACAAATTTGTAAAACACCGGGTAATCCCAAACTCGGTCGCGAAGCTGACATTTTAGTTGATGAAATTCTCGAGTTTGGGGTCTACACTAAATTAACAAATGCCGTCCTCATTGGTGTTGGTCATTTAGGGCGTGCCTTATTAAACTACACCGGCTTTAGTGAATGGGGTTTAAATATCGCCGCAGGGTTTGATCGTAATCCCGAGCTTGTTGGTACAGCGATTGACGGTAAACCTATTTACGATAATAACGAATTACCGCGCATCATTAAAGAAACAAACGCGGAAATTGCGATTATGACGGTTCCCAAAGAATACGCCCAACAACTCGTTGACTTTGCAGTTGCGGCGGGCATTAAAGCAATTTGGAACTTTGCGCCAATTCATATTAATGTTCCAGATGATGTCATTTTACAAAATGAAAACATGGCAAGTAGCCTTAGTTTACTAAACTACAACTTAAAAGCGGCGAAACGAAAAAAACCACGCAAGAAAACAAAGTAGTGAAATAAAAATAGGTAGCGGTGTTGCTACCTATTTCTTTAGCTTAGTTGCCTTTATTCAAGTTCGGCTGCTAATTCTTTGAGTTTACGTTTAAGTGGTGTAATAACGCGCTTCACGTTTCCTTCAATAAATGGATTACGTAGTTTTGCTTTTTCTAAAAGTTCTACGAATGGATAACGCCCACCTAATTTACAAAGTTTCACATACTTCTTCCATGCCCGTTCTTGGTTTTTCCACATTTCAGTTGCGAATTGGAACGCCACGACTTGGGCAAGTGTGTAGTCAATATAGTAAAACGGACTACTGAAGATATGACCTTGACGCACCCAAAAACCACCATCTTCTAAATATGGGGCACCGCGGTAATTACGGATTGGTAAATATTTCTTTTCAACGTCACGCCATAACGCACACCGCTGCGCGTGTGTCATGTTTGGATTTGTATAGACAGCTTCTTGGAATTCATCAACGGCCACACCATAAGGCAAGAACTTAATCGCCCCTTCTAAGTGTGATAAGCGATATTTTTTCGCATCATCAAATAATGATTCCATCCATGGCCACGCAAAGAATTCCATACTCATCGAGTGGATTTCACATGCTTCAAGTGTTGGTTGCCGATATTCACTAATTTTAATATTCCGGCTTTCATACCCTTGGTAAGCGTGACCAACTTCGTGTGTTAATGTATCGACGTCATGTGCGGTACCGTTAAAGTTAGCAAAAATGAATGGTGCTTTATAGCGCGGGAAGTATGTCATGAAGCCACCACCGCGTTTACCGGGCCGTGCTTCGAGGTCTAACAGTTCTTTATCAACCATAAAGCGGAAGAATTCACCCGTTTCTGGACTTAATTCATCATACATTTTTGTTGCCGCTTTAACGAGGTAATTGACATCACCGGCTGGAAGTGGATTGCCATCGGCAAAGTCTTGGCTTAAGTCATAATAACGGGGGCCACTAATACCTGCCCGTTTTAAGCTTTGACGATAAAGTCGGTTGACGAGCGGAACAACTTCGCGATAAATTTGATCACGATAGCCTTTAACTTCTGTAGCCGTGTAATCAAGTCGCCCTAATTTTAAATACCCGAGTTCGACATAGTTTTTAAACCCAAGTTTTAAGGCTTTCTCATGGCGAATTTGCACAAGTTCACTGTAAATACGTCCAAGTTCGGCGTCATTTGCTTCAAAGAACTTCACACTTGCGGCACTAGCGCGTTTCCGAATATCGCGATCTTTATGTTGGGTAAATTTGCCAAGTTGTGAGAGATTATATATTTCGCCGTCAAACTTAATTTCGGCTCCTGCCATAATTTTGGAATATTCATTGGCAAGTTGTGCTTCTTTTTGCATTAATTCAATAATGCTTGGATCAAACGTCTTTAATTGCGTTTCGATCATCTTAAATAAATAACTGCCCCATTTTTTCTCAAGTTCAGCGCGATATGGCGATGCGACAAGTAACTTGTTATATTCATTTAAAAGCGCAGTTAAGTATGGGAAATGATGATCAACATATTCCTGTGCCTTTACATATTCTTCATTACGTGTATCTTGCGAAAATTTCACACTGATGATAACGGCGTCAGTAACAACGTCATCAACATAAGCGGAAATTCGATTCATTGTCCGTGATGCACTAGCAGCATCTTTAGCGTTTTGAAACGCTGTAATCATTTTGGTTAAATCCTTTTTTACCTTTTCAATGTTCGGTATATTAAAAGGATATTCACTAAATTTCATAATCTTTTTTCCTTTCTTATTTTAAGATTAAACTTGGTTCACTCATCTCTTGTGGCGGAACATCACCGAGTAAGTCAATAATCGTTGGGGCGATGTTTCCAAGTTTTCCACCGTTTGCCATTAATTTAATATTCTCACGATTGATTGCAAATTGCACGAGATTTGTCGTGTGGGCCGTGTATGGCAGCCCATTTTCATCGATTAATTGCTCGGCATTACCGTGATCTGCCGTCAAAATAAGTGTTGCGTCATGCGCTTCGACCCATGCATTAATGCGGCCGACACATTCGTCAACAACTTCAACGGCTTTAACAACTGCATCCATAATTGCGGTATGACCAACCATATCGGGACTTGCAAAGTTTAATATCACAACATCAAGGTCGCCTTTATTAAGTTCAACAAGTAGCGCATCGGTTATTTCGCGGCTTGACATTTCTGGTTTTAAGTCATACGTTGCCACTTTTGGGGATGGAATAAGTACGCGCCGCGCGTTTTTAAGTTCTGGTTTTTCGATACCATCATAATTAACCGTGCCATCAAAAAAGAACGTAACGTGCGCATATTTTTCGGTTTCTGCAATCCGCAGTTGTGTATAGCCATTATTTGCTAAAAAGACGCCTAAGCCATTATCAAGTTTTGGTAAACTTAACGCAATGTGCCCGTGCACTGAATCCGCATACTTCATCGTGCACACATAATAAATATTGTTAAGAATCGGGTTCGGCACATACGCTTTAAACACCGGCACGCCATCTTTAAGCGGTGGGTTTTCGTAAAAATGTGGATTTGTAATGACCGTACTTAATTGAATCGCGCGGTCGGGGCGATAGTTAACAAAAATAACCGCATCGTTATCACCAAGTTTGCCCTCAACAAGTGTATTAACACCCGGCACTAAAAATTCGTCACTTGGATCAAAACCATGCGTTGGTAATGTAGCGTATTGATTTTTAAAATACACTTTAAAATCACTAAACCCGACACCTTTACCGTTTACAATGGCGTTATAAGCAACATTAATCCGGTCCATATTTTTATCGCGGTCCATTCCGTAATAGCGGCCACCAATTGTTGCTAACTTACCAAACCCGTGTTGTGCCATATGGTCGACTAGCTCTTGAATATAGAGGGGTCCGTTTTGTGGTGAAACATCACGGCCATCCATAAATGCGTGTAAATAAGCGTCTTTTGCGCCGTGCTTTTTTGCTAATTCAAAAAGCGCCTTAATATGGTTAATGTGCGAATGGACACCGCCGTCACTCACTAACCCCATAATATGCAGTTTTGAGTTATGTTTAATCGTGTGTTTAACTGCATTAATATATTGTTCATTTTCAAAGAAACGGCCATCTTTAATAAGTTGATTAATGTATGTTAATGATTGATAAACAATCCGTCCGGCTCCAATATTCATGTGCCCAACTTCACTGTTGCCCATTTGCCCAGCAGGTAAGCCGACGGCTTCGCCCGATGCTTCAATTAATGTCGTTGGATACTTGTTAAAAAATCCAGAAATATTCGGGGTGTGGGCTTTACGAACAGCGTTGCCTTCGACTTTTTCACTGTAACCGTAACCATCAAGGATGGTGAAGATAATTGGTCTTTTATTCATAATAAAACCTTCTTTCCTTAGTAATTATATTACTAAACGGAAATAATAAGCGGCATTATGATACATTTTTAGATTTTTTCTAAAGTTTTTAAACGAAGCATAACGACAAAAAGTGCGAATATTAAAGAATCTTTATTAATATTTAAGTTGGCAACAAGTTTGTTGTACCGATATACCTCATTGCGGATGAGTACAACATTTTCGGCAATACCATTAATTATTTGTACCGTTTTTGAATCTCCCTGCGCAAGTGTTTTAAGTGTTGTTTGTAGTTCCCGATCTTTTTCTGACAAAATTTTATTGATAGTCGTTAGATCTTTTTTTGCTAATAGGGTGTTTAATTCTTCTTCGTTAATATACTCGTGTTTTTTACTAGCTCCAAGCATTTTAAAAAGGGCGATTTGCCCCGCAAAAAGACTAGCAAGAGTTTCAGTACTTTTTGATAGCTGTTTTTGGTATGTAACCGTAATATGCACGAAAAAAAGCGCTAATACAAGATAGAGGATTACGACGATAAAAATAATAATTCGGACTATTTCCATGTGCCAATTATAACACAATTATACCGGTGTTTGTTCCCCGAATTAGTGAAAGCGGTACATTTTGACAAACATGACCTTTCAGTGTTAATATATAAACGGAGGTTTATATAATGAGCACAACAAAACCTATTATCGCAATTATTTATGATTTCGACAAAACACTAACAAAAGACGATATGCAAAACTTCAGTTTCATCCCGGCACTTGGCATGACACCAGCCGAATTTTGGCATGAAACGGGTGTGTTTAGCGACAAAACAGGCGTTGAACGCATTTTATCCTACATGTATATGATGATTGTCAAAGCAAAAGAAAAAGGGATTAACCTAACCCGCGAATACTTATTTTCTTTAGGTAAAGATTTAAAATACTTTAATGGTGTCCTTACATGGTTTGAACGGATTAATGCTTATGGCGAAGAAAAAGGGATTAAAATTGAACACTACCTTATTAGTAGTGGGACAAAAGAAATAATCGAAGGTTCGGAAATTGCGAAAAACTTTAAAGCAATCTTTGGCTGTGAATTTTATTTTGATCCTGACACAAAAATCCCAGTATGGCCAAAGCTTGCGATTAACTATACGGCAAAAACGCAGTTCTACTTCCGGATTACTAAAGGTATCTTAGATACAACTGAAGATAATGCCTTAAACCGTAAATCACTACACCGGATTCCGCACCGCAATATTATTTATATTGGTGATGGGATGACGGACGTTCCGGTTATGTTACTTGTTAAACAAAATGGTGGCCATTCAATTGCAGTTTATCCAAAAGGCGAACGCGAGAAAGTTGAATACTTATACAAAGAAGGCCGTGTTAACTTTGTGGCACGCGCTGATTACAGTGAAAAATCCGACATTACCTCAATTGTTAAATTAATTGTTGATCAAGTAAACATTGCCGAACAAATCGAGAAAAAGAAAATCTTAGCGTAATGAATGTTTATGAAATAAACACAATCGTCGAAGGGACGATTAGTGAAATTCGCCCGTATGGTGCGCTTATTAGTTTCCCGGCTGACAATAAGGTCGGACTTTTACATATTAAACAAATTAGTGATGCTTACATTAGTAACATTAATACATACTTACAAGTTGGGGCGCAAATTAAAGTGCGGATTATTGAAATTGACCCGATTAATGGCTTTTTAAAACTTTCACTCAAAACGGTGCCACAGCATGAACGGATTATGTTTGAACGGGAACGAAAATTTGTTGCGATTAATCCCGCACAAGTTGATTTCGCCCCACTTGCGGAAGCACTGCCAACGTGGATTGAACAAGCAATAAAGGAGATTGAAGATCATGATTAAACTAAATCTTGACCACATTTTAAAACCGTTTAACGCACAAAACTATCAGGCTAAACTACTCTCTGTTAATGAAGCAATTAATAATAAGTCAGGACTCGGCAATGATTACTTAGGCTGGGCCGATTGGCCGGTTGAAATTGATCAAAAAGAATTTGCGTTAATTAAAAAAGCTGCCGCAGATATCCAAAAACATTATGACACTTTAGTCGTTGTTGGTATTGGTGGTTCTTACTTAGGGGCACGCGCTGCTATTGAAGCAATTAACGGCTTATTGCCGCAAAACGGGGTTGAAATTGTATTTTTAGGCCATACATTTTCTCCAACCTTAACCGCCCAAACACTTGCTTATTTAAAAACTCGTAATTTTGCAATTAATGTTATTTCCAAAAGTGGCACGACAACAGAAACAAGTATTGCCTTCCGTTTATTAAAAAAACTGCTTGTTGATAAAGTTGGCGAAAAAGCTGCTAATGCACGCATATATGCGACAACTGATCCGCATGGCGGGGCATTACGTAAACTTGCAACAATTAATAACTACACAACATTTAACCTTCCCCCCGACATTGGTGGACGCTATAGTGTATTAACGGCGGTTGGCCTTTTACCACTCGCGGTTGCTGGCATTAATATTGATGAACTTTTAGCAGGTGCTAAACAAGCTCGTGCCGAAAGTATCGAAAACATTAAGCACCCACTTTATACTTATGCAGCCTTACGTGACTTTATGTATCGCAGTGGCAAAAGTGTTGAACTCTTTGTCGTTTATGAACCGCAATTTGCGATGTTTAATGAGTGGCTCAAGCAACTATATGGCGAAAGTGAAGGAAAAGAACATAAGGGACTATTCCCCGCTTCGGTTAACTTTTCGACTGATCTTCACAGCCTTGGCCAATTTATTCAAGACGGATCACCAATCCTTTTTGAAACAATCCTTTATGTTGAAAACCCACTCCATAACGTTACAATCCCCCTTGAAGCAAATGATCTTGATGAACTTAATTATATTGCTGGTAAAGAATTAAGTTATGTGAATAAACAAGCGTTTAAAGGCACGTTAAAAGCACATACAACTGAGGGGGGTGTGCCTAATGTTCTTTTTGAAATCACAAAAATGGATGCCAAAACACTTGGCTACCTCTTCTATTTCTTTATGCGTTCGTGTGCAGTAAGCGGCTATCTTTTAGATATTAACCCGTTTGACCAACCGGGTGTTGAAGTTTACAAAAAAAATATGTTTGCACTTTTAGGCAAGAAAGGCTATTAGTTTAGGACTTTTTTCAGCATTATTTGTTGACTAAAATTGCCGTCAGTGATAGACTAAATAAGCATAAATTAGCGACCTGGCCCGGATGTTTAGCTCAGCTGGGAGAGCATCGCCTTTACACGGCGGAGGTCGGGGGTTCAAACCCCTCAACATCCACCATTTATTTTATGCCAAAAGAGGGGGAGTAGCGAAGTGGCCAAACGCGGCTGACTGTAAATCAGTTCCTTCGGGTTCGGTGGTTCAAATCCGCCCTCCCCCACCATCATTTGTTGGGGCATAGCCAAGCGGTAAGGCAACAGACTTTGACTCTGTCATCTCCCTAGTTCGAATCTAGGTGCCCCAGCCAAACCTCCCGTTAGCTCAGTGGTAGAGCATTTGACTTTTAATCAAAGGGTCGTAAGTTCGAGTCTTACACGGGAGACCATTTTGATGCCCAGGTGGCGGAACAGGTAGACGCACAGGACTTAAAATCCTGCGGTGGCGACACCGTGCCGGTTCAAGTCCGGCCCCGGGCACCATGCACAAATGAATTAGCTTCCAAATCTTGGAGAGAGGTATAATAGAAATACCCACCCAAGAAGGGAGCTATTTTTTATGCGAATAACGATGCTTGAAAAGTTGAAAATGTGTAAATTACACATCGAAAAAAAGATGTCACTTTCACA
>WPCG01055532.1_pt1 | contig 23127 bp, 17 predicted proteins | sample 5403311 | NCBI WGS metagenome assembly WPCG01 (sample SAMN12869467, study PRJNA574797) | sludge metagenome | isolation source: wastewater treatment of Control | place: China:Beijing | collected 2019-05-17 | reverse complement strand
ATCATCAATCATCTTGGGCCAGAACGCTTCTTCACCAACGGATTGCCCAACGATATCGCTGCCTTCCGCCACAACTCGGGCATCGGGATGTGGTCGAAATGCCTCAAGAACAACATACGAATCATTAACGAGCGGTTCGATAAACGGGAGGTGATGGAACGAGATCACGACAAGTGGTTTCACCCCTCCTACGGCAAGAAAGCGAACCTCACCCGGTTATTGAAACCGTACGGGAAGTTCGTGACATTGATGACCCCGCACAACGCGCAGCCCTACCGGAAGCAGACCTTCGAAGAGGTGTGGGATTACGCGGGAGACAGGCTCACGGCCGTTTCCAAGAACCGGTTCCGGAGTCCGGACGATTATACCCAAGAGCTGTTCCGCACGTGGCAAATATGCCGCTCCCACTTCATGCCTTACAACACCTACCAAGACACGAAGATGTTCCCCCTTCTGCTACGCCCGAAAAAAGCGACAAAAGCGATCTACGACCAAAGCTACAAGTTGATATGCCTGAACGACAACCAGCATATCCGGAACTACGAACAGGTGATGGAGAATATTGAGGAAGCGTTCAAGTCGATTTTTGCTGAAAAATCAAGCTTCGAACTGTAATAGAAGCAATAGAGCCGTGCCGTATATTTAGAAGGGGTTTTGCAATTTAGAGAGTGACAAAACCATTTTTCTCATCGTGTAAGTGATTCTTCCCGTATTGACGCCCGGGATTTTGATATTATTTTTTTCAGAAAAGTCACGTTGAAACCTGACAGCATGCAACTTGTCTCGCTGTCTTTTCTCGCGATGAAATTTATCCTTGTTGTTCATGATGGAGTTTTCACGATGATAGTAAAAATATTCGGTATTGGGCACGACTACCAATCTGTTGGAATGATAAACAGCAAGCAGTGAAAATATCATATCCTCGATAAATCGACCCTCTTCAAATCTCAAATTGTAACTCTTTAGAAAATCCTTCCTGAATAAATACCGCCATACATACCCCCACTTGCCTACATAGGTTACTTTCATCTTGGCTTTTGGAGAAACATACACCTTTCTTTCCTTGAAACGCCAAGTCTTGTAGTGATGTTTCTCATTGACCATTCCTCCACATGCAATATCCGCGCCCGCCTCGGTAATTGCTTCCACCATCTCCCTGTAATAATCGTTGTTAATGGTGTCATCCACGTCCATAAAATGAATATATTCACCTTGTGCCGCATCAATTCCCGTGTTTCGAGCTGCAGAAAGTCCCCTATTTTTCGCGTGCGAAATCAATTTCACCGGATACTCCCGTGCAATTTTTGCCGAATCGTCTTTAGATCCATCGTCAATGACAATAATCTCCATCTTTTTATAGGTTTGGGCCATCATGTTATTTAAACAGGATGCCACATACTTTTCCCCATTATAAACGGGGATAATCACGGAAACTAAAGGGTTTTCACTCATTTCGGATAAGAAAATTTACAATTTTTAAAATTCCACTCAAAAGTACAACATCTTTTCCATAATAAAAAGAAGGAGAGAAATTACCCCATTTGTCTATCGATGATTTTTCTTAGCTTATTGATAATTGTATCCCAGTTATAGTTTTGGTCCACGTAGGCCATGGCATTTTCATTATCACCGGTAAGAACCTCATTTCCAAAAATGTATTGATTTATCTTCTTGGAAAAATCTCTTTTGGACATATAGTAATCCGCTGCCATGTCGCTATTAATACAGTGAGCTTTCATGACAGCCGACCGTCCGTTCACCAAGGTTGTTTTCCCCAATTTCATTGCTTCTAAAAGCAGCAAAGACAGGCTTTCGTGCGTGGAAGGGTTTATTACTAATCGAGCATTCTTAACCAACGCAAGCTTCTCATTTTCAGAAACAAAACCAGTGTATACCAGATCGGGATGGTTCACTTTTCTCATGAAAAGTCTTCCTGTCAATACCAGTTTCAGTTCGCTCGGGTATTTTTTCTTGTAATCGATAAACCAACGGATCAAGGTATGCACCTTTTTCGATTTACATATTCTCCCAAAGTAATGCAAATAGACCTCGGGAAGCTGAAATTTTTCATACAGTTCCTCTTTTGAAAGAATCTCGGCATCTGTTTCTACCCCGACTGCTAAAATGGAGTTATCAGCCAATTTCTTCCCGAACGTATTTTCAGCCAATTTCTTCTCCTCTTCCGTGTTGAAAGCGATATGCCTCACTCGTGTAAAGACATGAGTCTGAACCGAACGGAAAAGATCACTTTGATTATGGACGGTAGGGATTAAAATACTTTTACGCGGGGCGATCATGGTTCCGAATATGGTATGAGGCCAGAAAAAAGTCATGAAGACGATGGCCTTGTAATCCCGAGAATGTTCTTCGAGGTATCTCAGCAGGTCAGCCGAGTAGAACCCATGCGTCTTCTGCATTTCAACCTCGCTTTTTACTCCCATATTCCATACGGGGAACAGATTCGATAACGGTCTCAAGAGATGCAACTTGAACAAGCTCCTGCGGATTTTTCGTGACCACTTTGTCCGGTTTTTCCATTTTTCATGAAGAAGCGGATCAAAAGGCGTGCACGAGAAACGTAAAATATTAATCCCGTCAACTACTTCGCTCGAGGCAGTATAATACTCTTCGAACGTGTTGTAATTGATGATCTTCGTGGTAAGGATATCGATATCATAATAAGGAGAGAGCCTTTCAGCCAACATTCGGCAATGAATTTCAGCTCCCCCATTTACCTTTTTGCCATATTGACAAACGACAAAACAAATCTTCTCCATAATCAATCAACCATTATCATGTACTGGATGTTTCACCGAGGAAAATATACCATATCCATTCATCGCTAACCCATGAATTCATTAATAAAAGAACAGAAACGCTCTGCTGCATCATCTTTATAATACGTCATTTTATGCATACAACTTTCTTGCAATATATCTTGAAATGATAAGGAGGAGAACGTCGATGGATCGAGCAGTTTTGCCTGTAAAAGATGAGGTGTAAAATCACTTACAACAGGACATCGCTTATCAGGTATATAATTATTCATTAGCTCGTAATACAGAATCTGAAAGAAAAAATAGGCTACAGCCTCTTTTTCGGTTTTCCAATAATAGAGCAATAAATCCATCAATACCTGAATTACCTCGTTATTCTTTTTGGCAAAAATAATACTATTCAACATCTTCACCTTGAATCCAAGTTTCCATCCCCAGTAACGAGAAATAGGAGATTCCACTTTACTCCTGTTCTCCTCGTTGTTATCCCGCTGAAAAACAAAATAATCAAGTCCCGTGTATTCTTCGGGAAGGGTACCCGTCAGCAAGATGGTAGCATCAAGCCATACCCCACCATATGTATGCAATAAAACCAATCGCAGTAAATCAGAAAAAAAAGTGACACTTAATTGTCCATTTTTCCGTTTTTCCCATATAAAATCAGGTAGAGTTATATAATCTTCCACTGTATCATCACAAAGGCGCATTACTTCATATTCACCCTTGTATTTATCCACCGAAGTAAAACAGTCTCGGACAACTTCAGGCAGCGCAATCTGATCCACACCCTGTCCCCAGTATTGCCAAATAATTCTTTTCTCTTCCGGAAATTCCTTGAGTGGAGTGAAATAGTTTTTTTCAATTTTACCCTCAAAATAGGCACGTATCACCGGATTCCAGAAATCTGCTACTTTCCGGTGTTTAAGTAAAATCATGTTCTCACGTATAAATCCCCATATTTGCCAGAAAAATGAGAATTTTTCATTCTTCTTCATATCACATAGATTATAATCCAATAAATTTAGACATTTTCTCGCGATAAGATAATCTAAACAAGCTTAGCTTCTGTTCATCGCTTAACGAAAATGTTCAATATACAATTCCATGTATGCTTCGAAATGTTTCGCGTATGAAAACGAGTTGGCATATTCTATCTCTTCCTTGATAAAATCTTTATTACAATAGAAGTCTCCCAAATTTTCCTCGATCAGTTTTTTCATTTCCTCTGGATGGAAGTTTTTCCAGAAAAAAGCAAAATTTCCTCCTATTTCTTTCAAGCTCGTTTCACGGGATGAAAAAACGGGCTTTCCGAATTGCATCGCTTCAATAACCGGTATTCCGAAGCCCTCGAATAGAGAGGGAAACAAAAATGCCTCACAGTTCATGTAAAGCCAATTTTTTTCTTCTTCCGACACGATACCTAAAAGGGAAACATTCTTTATTCCCTCCATTTCGATCCGGTTTTCAATCATTTTCCCGTATTCCTCCAGAGTGCTATCTCCGGCAATATAAAGATGCTTGCTAGGCATCAACTTCATCATATCAAGCAAAACGTGGAAATTTTTCTTCTTCATGATCGTTCCAATCGTGAAAAAAAATGGTTCTTTAATTTCCTTTGAGGGCTTTAGTGCAGGTTTTCGAAGAATGTTCTCAACACCATTGTAAATAACCTTGCATGTTTTACCGCCCAGTTCCAAGTTTTTCTCTGTTTCTCGCTTCGTAAATTCAGAAATGCACACGATTTCATTAGCCCTACGCACTTTCCGCTGTAATCTGCGGTGTTTTTTCTCCCGCTCTTCTCCCGTGGTCTCGTAAAGATAATTCAGATCGTGAATCGTGAGTATGAACTTCGTCCGCGAATAAGCCGGTTTAAACCGGCTCAACTGATGGGTAGCATGCCATACATCGAATGGGGGAAACAGGTATCGGCAATGTTTGTGAAGCCAACTCGAAGAACTAGTATAATATACCTCTTTACCAAACATGCCAAACATTTCGCGGGGCATAAGAAGTGTCAAAGAATAACCCGCCTCTTTACGCCGGTAGTTCTCCTTGAAATAACTACCGTAAGCCAATGCAACCTGTTTCAAACCACAGTAAGTATTGCTCAATTCCGACAAGTCGACCAATATCTTTTTTTGTTTTCTCATCTTTGCATTCCATATATTTTTCCATTGAAATACTTTTTCTATGCCCCTATGATAATATTCACGAGCACTGTCCTAACTGATTATTATCAATTAAATCGGGATATGATTTTTCCAGAATTCAGGCTCATGAACAAGTGAAGCGTGACAGCCAAAAGGTAATTCCCGATTCATCAAGCTGTATGCAAAAGAGGGCTGAAGCTCTACTGCAAAATGCATCGCTTCCCGCCAATCGGGTTTTTTGAATTTTTTATATAGACGGGGACCTTCTAAACTCCAGAATATATCCTCATTATACAAAGTATCGGATGTCATTTTTTCAAAATAATTCTTCAATATCGCAGGTATCTTGGCAGATTCCAGAACTTTGATAAAAGTATCGATTTTGCGTAGCGACAAACCACCATTTCCAACGTTATTATAATGCTTTACCAATCTTCTCTTACGAGAGGAATATATCCAAGGGCATAGCGCGAGTATACTCGCGTAAAGCTTTTCCTTTTTAATTTTACGAGGTGTAAGCCACGGCGCACCAATATAATCATAGTTCTTATTGCACCAATATTGCAGATCGGGCCTAAATAAAAACGCATCCGTTTGATGTATCAGCATATATTTATAATCACGGAACCGTTCATAAAAGTCAACTGTCAACATCAGATGGTTATATCCCACTATTCCATCAAAAAAACTATCATGAAATCGCTCGAATGGTAATTCAGCAAAATTGGCAAAACTTTCATCGATAAGAAAATCTCGGGGAACAATGAAAGCCTTATCCACACCTGGCGTCATTTTTACTGCCTGCTCTATTGCCAACACCTCACTCATTTCCAATGATTTATAAACCGGGAAAAGCACGATACACTCTTTGCTATCAGACATAATCTCAATATAAGTCAAAAGTACGGGGGAAATTCAAGTTTGCCGGTCGTACTAAAAAATGCAACCCTTGCTCCTCACAAAGCGAAAGACTAGAATGAACAAAAGTACACATTTTTTTGGACAAGCAGTTAAATTACAATCATGTCTTCAATCAGTATCATAAGAAATAGAGCTGGATTTTACCATTAATTACGATATTAAATACCAGGTGGGAAGTGAACCCAATGAATAGAGCAGTTCTCACCGCATCAAGAGTATAATTCTAACAAGAACAGCGGAATTATCAATTTTTTTTTGTTTATTTGAGGGAAAATAGTTCCTATGAATGCCGCATCGCCTAAAAAGAAGAAGAGAATACGGATACGGACAAAACTGTTCGTCCCGTTGATTTTTGTTGTAGCCGTCCTCTTTGTCGCCTATATCTTCCCGCGTCAGGGTAGTTTTAACTACTCGTTTAACGAGGGGAGGCCTTGGCAATACGGCCTACTCACCGCACCGTTTGATTTTCCTATCTACAAGCCGGTGGAGCAGCTAAAAGCCGAACAAGACAGCATCTTGGAGTTTTACGAACCGTACTTTGTAGTCAATGAGGAGGTACAAACGAATGCCCTGGCCGAGTTCGACGCGGACGCCAACCTCAATACCCGGATCTCGGAACTCCCTGCTCAACAAAAGTTGTACATCCGGAATAAATTGACCGAGATTTACGAGAACGGCATCATGCAGTCGGAGGATTACGACCGTATCCAGGTGTCCCGCACCAAAGCATTGCGATTAAAGAAAGGGAACATCGCGGAATCCAGGGACATCGAAACATTCTTCACGATCCGGTCGGCCTACCAGAAAGTACTTGAAGATGCCCCGGAAAGTATCGACAGAAACGCGTTGAAGGCTGCCGATATCAATGAATACATCCGGGAAAATATCATTTACGATGCCAACACCTCCGAAAAAGCGCGGAACGAGTTTGTCCAGCAAGTAGACATCAGCCGGGGAATGGTACAGCAAGGACAGCGCATTATCGACCAAGGGGAGATCGTGGATACGCACACGTATAACATCCTCTCTTCCTTGGAACGGGCAACCGACGAACGGAGCGGCGGTACTACCAAAAACATCTCGAAGATCCTGGGCCAGTTTCTCTTGGTTTTCCTGATGTTCGGTTCGTTTTACATGTATCTTCTTTACTTCCGCCCACATGAGTACCGAAACCGGAAACACGTGGTATTCATGGTGCTTTTAATCGTGTTCTTCGTGACCCTTACCGCCATCACCGTACGACTCGACCTGTTTAGCGTCTACATCATTCCCTACGCGATACTTACCATCATGGTCCGCACGTTCATCGACTCCCGGACGGCGTTGTTTGCCAGCCTCTCGGCCATTATCCTGTGTTCACTCATGGTGCCCTACCCTTTCGAGTTCATTGTCGTGCAAATCGCCGCGGCCATGATATCAATTTTCATGCTGAAGGAGTTATCGGAACGCTCCCAGTTGATCAAGAGCTCGTTCTTCATCCTGTTCGTCTATATCGTGGTATACTTGGGGCTGGTGATGTACCAAGAAGGGAGCGTGACGGAGGCCGATTGGGTAATGCTGATTTACTTCCTGATCAACTTTATTTTTATCCTCTTCTCTTACTCGCTGGTTTACCTTATCGAGCGCTCCTTCGGGTTTATCTCGGGAGTGACACTCGTGGAGCTTTCCAATATCAACAAGCCGTTATTGAAGGAACTTTCCGAGAAAGCTCCCGGCACCTTCCAGCACTCGCTGCAGGTATCTAACCTGGGAATGGCCGCGGCCAGCAAGTTAGGAGCGAACGCGTCGTTAATCCGGACGGGAGCCCTGTATCACGATATCGGGAAGATGGTAAACCCCGCCTTCTTCACGGAGAACCAGCCCCCGGGCTTGAACCCACATTCGGGGTTACCCTTCGAAGAGAGCGCCCGCATCATCATCAATCACGTGAAAGACGGGATCAAGATCGCGCAGAAGCACAGGGTGCCCCAGCAGATTATCGACTTCATCGAAACGCACCACGGGACCAGTATGCCCAGGTATTTCTATAACTCGTGGAAAAACGCGAACCCCGGGAAAGAGGTAAACGAGGCTAATTTCCGGTACCCCGGCCCCAACCCTTTCACCAAGGAAACCGCCATCATGATGATGGCCGACGCCGTGGAGGCATCGTCACGCAGCATACAAGAATATAGCGAGGAGTCGATCCGCGCCTTGGTGGAAAAAATCATCGACACCCAGCTAAACGAGGGGTACTTTAAGTTGGCACCCATTACCTTCCGGGACATTCAAACAGTGAAAGACGTGTTTGTCGAGAAGTTGGTCACCATATACCATTCCCGCATCGCGTACCCGGAGTTAAAACGCCCGGAGTTGTAGACTACTCCCACTCGATAGTGGCGGGGGGTTTCGAAGAAATGTCGTATACCACGCGGTTTACCCCTTTCACTTTATTGATAATCTCATTTGACATTTTTGCCAGAAATTCGTAAGGGAGATGTGCCCAGTCGGCTGTCATGGCGTCGGTAGAGGTAACCGCCCGCAACGCGATGGTATTCTCGTAGGTGCGCTCGTCGCCCATTACGCCCACCGACTGTACCGGCAAGAGAATCGCCCCGGCTTGCCATACCTTGTCGTACAGCCCCGCGGAACGAAGGCCGGAGATGAAAATATCGTCGGCATCCTGCACGATCCGCACCTTCTCGGCACTGATCGCTCCCAAGATACGGATGCCAAGCCCCGGGCCGGGGAACGGGTGGCGGTGAATCAGGTGGGGTTCCATTCCCAACTCGAGCCCGATCGCGCGAACCTCGTCCTTGAACAGCAGCTTCAGCGGCTCACACAGCTTCAGGTGCATCTTCTCGGGTAGGCCACCCACGTTGTGGTGGCTTTTGATAGTGACCCCGGTAATGGAAAGCGACTCGATGATATCGGGGTAGATGGTTCCTTGGGCAAGCCATTTAATATCTTCCAACTTGCGAGCTTCGCTTTCGAACACGTCGATAAACCCTTTCCCGATGATTTTTCGTTTCTCTTCGGGGTCGGTCACTCCGGCCAGATCCCGGTAGAAGTGGTCTTTCGCGTCTACCCCGATCACATTCAATCCCAAGTGCTCGTAGTTGTCCAGCACGTTCTCGAACTCGTTCTTGCGAAGCAGGCCATGATCCACGAAGATGCAGGTAAGGTTTTTGCCGATGGCCTTGTTTAATAGCACCGCGGTCACGGAGGAATCTACCCCTCCCGAGAGCGCGAGGATTACTTTGTCGTCCCCTAACGTCTCTTTCAGCTCGTTTACCGTGGCCTCGATAAAAGACGCGGGCGTCCAATCCTTCTTCACCCCGCAGATAGCAAGGAAGCTGTCCAATATTTTCGTTCCTTGCCCAGTGTGAAATACTTCGGGATGAAACTGCACGCCCCACGTGGGTTCATCCTGCACCCGGTAGGCGGCATACTCCACATCATCGGTAGAAGCAATCACGGTAAAATCTCCGGGCAAGCTCACGATGGTGTCGCCGTGCGACATCCAAACGGGATTGCCTTGCCCGCAACCGCCCAAAAGTGGGTCGTTGTTTTCTTTCACGCTAAGGCGGGCACGGCCATACTCCTGGCTATCGCCCTTCTCTACTGCCCCACCCGCTTGCCGGGCCATCAACTGTGCCCCGTAGCAGATACCGAGAACGGGGTACCGGCCGCGAAGCGTGAGCGTGTCGACTTTAAACGCGTCGGGATCGTTCACCGAGAACGGGCTTCCGGAAAGGATCACTCCCTTTACCGTTTCATCGTCGTAAGGAAACTTGTTGTAGGGTACAATCTCGCAGTAGGTATTTAACTCCCGCACGCGGCGGCCAATGAGCTGGGTGGTTTGAGAACCAAAATCGAGGATTATAATTTTTTCGTGCATAACGTTGCGTTACTGAGAAGTTTTTCAGGTTGCAAAGATACAAAAAGGGATTGATTTGATGATTTAATGATGCGACAATGTTTTTTGGACTCTATAAAACAGGGAACTGGATTGCCAGCCGGGAGACATCATGGAGTGGAGGGCCGATTAAACCGCGATCGCGCCTAAATTTCCGTTCAAATATGAAGCAGAAAAGAAACAAATTGCTATCTTTGAATCGTACAAGTTAAAGTGAATCAATGGACATTCGATACATCTGTCATATTATCCTTTCTATCGCGTTAGGGGTACCGTTACAGGCGCAATCGTTAGACGAGGCCAAAAGTTGGTATCTGGAGGGCCGGTATGCCGAGGCACTGCCTGTTTTTCAGAGAGAACACCAGGACAATCCCACCAACGCGTCCATCAATCAATGGCTTGGTGTTAGCCTTTACAAAACGGGGAGCATACTGGAAGCGAAAGAATATCTCGAATTCGCGTCGGCAAGAAAAATCACCGAGGCGTATCTTTCCTTGGGCGAACTATACGCGAAGCTATACCGCTTTTCGGATGCTGAAAAAGAATTCGAAAAATATCAACGGGCCAACCGTCGAAACCAAGAGGCACTGGATCGTCTGGCCCAAGCGAGGGAATACGCGGATCGATTGCAACGGGCCGTGAGCCGCACGGAGGACGTGCAAATCATCGACAGCCTGGTAGTCCGGAAAGACGACTTCCTGTCGGCCTACAACCTGAGCACCTCTTCGGGCTCTTTGATGCCATTGAACAATTTCTTCCGTGATCAAGCGGAGACCGGTAAAACGCTCTACATGAACGAACGGGAAAACAAAGTATACTATTCCCGGGGTAGTGAGGCGAGCGGGGCCAGCCTCTTTACAATGGAGAAGCTGATTGACGAGTTCGGGAATGAAAAAGAGTTGCCGGCATCGATTAACACGGCGGGGCATCAAGCCTACCCGTTCGTGATGAGCGACGGGCTCACTCTCTATTTCGCCTCTACCGGGCACCAAGCGTTCGGGGGGTACGACTTGTACGTTACCCGGTACAACTTGGCGTCGGACAGCTACCTTGTACCCAACCAACTGAATATGCCCTTTAACTCACCTTTCAACGATTACCTGATGGCGATTGACGAGGAAAAGGGGGTAGGTTGGTTCGCGTCGGACCGTTTTCAACCGGAAGACTCGGTATGCGTTTACACCTTCATCCCCAACGAGCGGGTCACGCTGGTTGAAGGCGGAGAATTTGAAAACGAAGAAGCGGAGATGAAACAGATGGCCCGGCGCGCGATGATTGCCTCCATCGCGGAGTCGTGGAAAGGAAACACCGATTACGCATCCTTACGAACACTGGCCCGCCAAAAGCCGGTTCAAGAGCAACAAGCTTCGGGCGATTTCGAATTCGTGATCAACGACCAGGTAACCTACTACACGCTCTCTGATTTCAGAAACAGCCAAGCCCGGTCGATCTACTCCCAGGCACAAGGATTGAAAAGCCAACTGCGCTCCATGCAAGAAACGCTCGCGGAACAACGGGAACGATTCGCGTTGGGAGAGTCGAGCAACAGCACCCTGCGCGCTTCCATCCTCCGGTTGGAGAAAGAGGTGCCCGGGCTTCAGGAGGAGGTTGAACGCCTCGAGATCCAAGCCAGGAACCAAGAGATACGAGCGCGGAATTAAAAGTCGAGAAGCGAAGGCGACTCAATTAGTCTAATTTTAATAAATATTCCAGAAATGACTCTTAACCTCATCGTAGTAATTGCCGTGATAGTATTGGGTATACTTTTCATGCTTGTCGAGATATTCTTGCTACCCGGCATCAGCATCGCGGGCATCGCGGGGGCTATCTTCTTGGTCGGGGGAATTGTTTACGCGTACATGTTCCTTGGCAGCACGGCGGGCAACGTAACCTTGGCGGCATCGGCCGTGGCGTTGGGAGGCACGTTCGTCTGGCTCCTCAAGTCGAAGTCGCTGCGAAGGATCGCCCTCGAGACCAACATCGAGGACCGGGTGGACAACAGCCACTTGGCTAAAATTTCCGTGGGCGATACCGGCGTGGCCCTCTCCCGCCTGAACCCCATCGGGCAGGTGTTGGTGAACGACGTCGAGGTGGAGGGCAAATCGTACGACGGCGAATTCATCGACGAGGAAACCGAGGTGGAGGTCGTCAAGGTAAAAACATACAACATTTTGGTAAAAAAGAAACAGAGCGAGATAACTAATTAAACAATATACACTCTAAAACAACTCATTATGGATTTTTCATTTCCCCTGATTATCACGATTGCCGTGATCGTCATCTTCCTGTTGATATTCTTTCACTACGTGCCGTTCTTCCTCTGGATCAACGCGCTATCGGCAGGGGTACGTATCTCGCTGGTGCAGCTTTTCTTGATGCGCCTGCGTCGTGTGCCGCCCCACACCATCGTGTACGCGATGATTGAAGCGCACAAGGCCGGGTTAAAAAACGTGACCCGGGATAACCTCGAGGCCCACTACCTCGCAGGTGGCCACGTGGAGAACGTGGTACACGCGCTGGTATCGGCATCCAAAGCGAACATTGAGCTCACCTTCCAGATGGCTACCGCCATCGACCTCGCGGGACGCGACGTGCTGGAGGCGGTACGTATGTCGGTGAACCCGAAAGTGATTGACACACCCCCCGTCTCCGCGGTAGCCATCGACGGGATCCAGCTGATCGCCAAGGCCCGTGTAACGGTGCGCGCCAATATCAAGCGCCTCGTGGGAGGTGCCGGCGAAGAGACCATTCTTGCCCGCGTGGGCGAAGGGATCGTCTCGTCGATCGGTTCCGCCGCGTCGCACAAGTCGGTGTTAGAGAACCCCGACAATATCTCGAAGGTGGTGTTGAAGAAAGGGCTCGACGCGGGAACAGCGTTCGAAATCCTCTCCATTGATATTGCCGACATCGATATAGGCAAGAACATCGGCGCCGTGTTGCAGATGGACCAGGCACAGGCCGACAAGAACATCGCGCAAGCTCGTGCGGAAGAGCGCCGTGCCATGGCTATCGCCTTGGAGCAAGAGATGAAAGCCAAGGCGCAGGAGGCTCGTGCCAAGGTAATCGAGGCAGAGGCAGAGGTACCCATCGCCATGGCCGAAGCGTTCCGCAACGGCAACTTGGGCATCATGGATTATTACCGGATGGAGAATATCAAGGCCGATACCGACATGCGGGATTCCATTGCCCGGCCACAAGGTGGTAAAGAAAACAAGAAGTAACGGCCGCTCGTCAACATCATAATTAACAGTTCAGCTTTCGCGTGTGTCACGGATTGTGGACACACGCGAAAGCTGAATTAACAGCCTATTAATTAACCAACCTATGAGAATTATCCCTGAATCGGAGTTTATCATCAATTCCGATGGAAGCGCGTTTCACCTTCACGTGAAACCGGAACAGATTTCGGACAAGATCGTGATGATGGGCGACCCGGACCGGGTGACGGTTGCCGCGTCCTTCTTCGACGAGATCGAGATTGACACGCGGAGCCGCGAGTTTCACACGGTGACCGGCACCTACAAGGGCAAGCGTGTCACGGCCCTCTCCCACGGCATTGGTACCGACAACATCGATATCGTGCTCACCGAATTGGATGCCCTCGCTAACATCGACTTCAACACGCGCGAGGTAAAGCAAGAGTTCAAGCAGCTCACCATGGTACGCGTGGGAACCTCGGGTGGGATGCAGCCACACTGCCCGGTGGGGTCGTACGTGGTTTCCGAAAAATCGATCGGGTTCGACGGGCTCCTCCATTACTACGCCGGCTCGGAGCACGTCCGCGAAGAGGAGTTCGAGGAAGCCTTCCAGCGCCACGTGAACTGGTCGCCCTATCACTGCTCCCCCTACGTGGTGAGTGCCGATGAAGAGCTGGTAGAACGAATCGGGCACGACATGATACGCGGGGTAACCATCTCCGCCATCGGCTTCTACGGGCCGCAGGGGAGACACGTGCGGTTACCGTTGGCCGATCCCGAACTCAACGCCAAGATCGAATCGTTCCGCTTCGAGGAACATTCTATCACGAACTACGAGATGGAGGGATCCGCGATCGCGGGACTGGGCAAGATGATGGGACATAAAGCGATGACCGTTTGTGCTATCATTGCCAACCGAGTAGCCTTGAAGTCGAACGCCGACTACAAGGGCTCTACCGAAGAACTTATCAAAATTGTATTGGATAGAATCTAAACAAATAAAAATGAAACGAGCACTCAAATCATTAAACACGAGAACATGATTAAAGCGAGTTTCATACACAATAGTGTAAGAAAATAAATTAATTGTATGAAAAAACTATTTACATTCTTGTTGCTGATGGTTAGCTTGGCTGTCCTGTCGCAACAAAACCAGCCGCTGCCGGTAGACCCCAACGTGCGAACCGGGCAGCTTGAAAACGGGCTCACCTATTACATACGCCACAACAGCCTGCCCGAGAACCGGGCGGACTTCTACATCGCGCAAAAGGTGGGTTCCATGCAAGAGGAGGACAACCAGGCAGGCTTGGCGCACTTCCTGGAACACATGGCATTTAACGGCACCAAAAACTTCCCGGGGAAATCCATGCTCGATTACCTGCAAGACAACGGGATCAAGTTCGGCACCAACATCAATGCCTACACCTCGTTCGACGAAACGGTCTATTTCCTAAGTGATATCCCTACTACCAACCAGAACCTGATGGACTCGGCACTCCTCGTGCTGCACGACTGGTCGAACGCCATCTTGCTGGAAGAGGAGGAGCTGGAAAGCGAGCGGGGCGTGATCCGCGAAGAGTGGCGTACCCGCGGTGGGGCACAGCAACGGCTCTGGGATCAGTTGCTCCCCAAGATGTACCCCGACAGCAAGTATGCCCATCGCATGCCCATCGGCAGCATCGACGTGATCAACAACTTCAAGCCGGAGGAGATACGGGCCTATTACCACAAGTGGTACCGTCCCGATTTGCAAGGTATCATCGTGGTGGGCGATTTTGACGCGGAAGCGATGGAGAAAAAAGTGATCGAGCTGTTTTCGCCCATCCCTCTTGACGAAGAACGAGCAGAGAGGGAGTACTACCCGGTCCCCGATAACGAGAAGCCTATCGTGGCAACAGCCACCGATAAGGAGGCCCGCAACACGCGGATCATGCTTTTCTACAAGCATGACCCCATGCCCGACGAGTTTAAAAACACGCAAGCGGGATATATCACCCAATATATATTGAACGCGGCCGCCTCCATGATAAACCAGCGCTTCGCGGAAATCATCCAGAAGCCCGATGCTCCTTTCACCTCGGCCTATGCTTATGACGGCGACTATTTTGTAGCCAAGACAAAGGACGCGTGGACGGTAGCAGCGGGCAGTGCCGAAGATAAGATCGACGACGCGCTGGCAGCCATGATACGCGAAACAGAACGGGTGAAACAACACGGCTTCACGGCGTCGGAGTACGAAGTTGCCCGCACCAATATCCTGAACCGGTACGAAGAGGCATACAACAACCGGGATAAACAACGCAACTCCACCTATTCGCAAGAGTACGTGCGGGCTTTCACGGACGGGGAACCCATTCCCGGCATCGAGTTCGAGTACCAGTTCCTGCAAGCCGTGGCTCCTAATATCCCGGTGGAAGCTATTAACCAAACCATTTTACAGCTTTTGGGAGACGAGAACATCGTGATCTCGGTAACGGGCCCCGAAAAAGAGGGCTTGGTATATCCCACCGAAGAAGAATTGCTTGGCGTGGTGGCTTCCGTGCAAGCCGAAACCATCGAAGCCTACGAAGGGGTGTCCATCGATGAACCGCTGGTGGCGCAACCTCCCATCCCCGGGACAATCGCTAAATCGGAACGAGACGACGCGATGGATGCTACCGTGTGGACCTTGGAGAATGGCATGAAAGTGATCCTGAAAAAGACCGATTTTAAAGACGACCAGATCCTAATGACCGCGACCAGCGCGGGCGGATACGCGCGTTTCGCGGAAGCGGACCCGGTCAATAGCCGGATGATGGGCTCCGTGATGGCATTGGGTGGTGTCGGCAACTTCAGTGCAACCGACCTTCCCAAGGTATTGGCGGGGAAGACGGCTTCGGCCCGCCCGGGCATCAACCTCACCACGCAAACATTTAACGGTTCCTCTTCCATACGAGACTTCGAGACGATGCTGCAGCTGGTCTACCTCTATTTCACGGCACCCCGGAAAGACGCGGAGGCATTCCAATCGTTCATACAGCGCATGGAGATCCAGCTCCGGAACCAAGAGGCCGAGCCGATGGTCGCGTTCAGCGATTCCGTTACCCGGGCTATCTATGGCGATAACCCGTTAACCCAGCGAACAAAGGCAGGAGATCTGAAGAAGATCGACTACGACCGGGCGATGGAAATGTACGCGGACCGGTTTGCTAACCCGGGAAGCTTTGTCTTTACTTTCGTAGGCAATATCGATGAGGAACAGGTACGCCCCGTGATAGAGCAATACCTCGCCTCCCTGCCCGGCCAACCCGAGAAGGGCGACTTCGTGAAAGTACCCATGGAATTCCGGGAAGGAGCCATGGAGAATATTTTCCAACGCGCCATGCAAAACCCCAAGGCATCGGTATTCAACGTGGTAGCAGGAACCACCGAGCGTGATCTCCGGAATCAAATTCGCATGACCATGCTCGACCAGATCCTGGATATCGTCTACACCGAAAAGGTGAGGGAAGAAGAAGGCGGCACCTACGGGGTATACGCGGGAGGTTCCATTTCACGCTACCCGGAAGGGCAAACCATCTTGCAGATCATGTTCGATACCGACCCGGAGAAAGCAGAGCACCTGAACCGGATCGTCATCAACGAACTACACGCCATGGCCTCCGACGGCCCTCGGGAAGGGGATTTCACGAAAGTGAAGGAGTACCTCAACAAGAGTTACGACGAGAACCTGAAAGAGAACAGCTACTGGTTGAGTATCCTTAACCACAAGTACTTCTACGGGGAAGACACTCATACCGAGTACCTCGAAAGGGTGAATAGCATCACCCGACAAGAGATACAGGAGTTCGCGGCCAATTTGCTCGATCAGGGCAACCTGAAAACCGTTGTCATGATGCCTGAAACGGAATAAGGATATATTTACCCGTTGAGTTCTATAAATATAAAACCCGTGTCGAAATTCCGGCACGGGTTGTATATTATCTTACTCTTCTATTTTTCGCTATTCTCGTTGTTTTTCCGGCACGTGCTTGTACTTGAAAAGGATCGCGAACAAGATGGTCACCACGAGCGCGTAACCGGCAAAAATAAACCATACCGAGGGCCAGTCGCCTATCATCAGTGATTTCGCCTGGCCGTTTACCACTACCTCTTGCCATCGCGTGAACTGGTTCACCACCCGCTGGGCACCCAGCGTTCCCACGGTGGCACCGATGCCGTTGGTCATCAGCATGAACATCCCCTGCGCGCTGGAGCGGATATGGTGTGGGGTCTCCTTGTCCACGAACAGGGAACCCGACACGTTGAAGAAATCAAACGCCACGCCGTAGACAAGCATCGAGAGGACAAGCAGCCACGCCCCGCTCCCCGGGTTACCCAACCCGAAGAAAGCAAACCGTCCTACCCAGGCAAACATCGCGATCAGGATCACCTTCTTTATCCCAAATCTTTTCAAGAAGAAGGGAATAAGCAAGATACAGAGGGCCTCGGAAATCTGTGAAAGGGAGATAAGAATGTTAGAATGGCGCACCCCGAAAGTGGTGGCGTACTCAGGATTGGCCTCGAAACTGGCGATAAACGGGTTCGCGAACCCGTTGGTAATCTGGAGCGATACCCCTAACAGCATCGAGAAGATAAAAAAGAGGGCCATTCTCCGCTGCTTGAATAGCTTGAACGCGTCCAATCCCAACGCCTCGAAAAGTGTTTTGTCACGCGTATCGGTGCTGATGGGACAATTAGGCAACGTGAAGGCATAGACTCCCAGCAGGAGACCGATGAGCGCGCTCACCACGAACTGCATCGAGGTGGTTTGAAACCCCAGGATATCCACCAACCACATGGTGCAGATAAACCCGATCGTCCCGAAAACACGAATGGGCGGGAACGCTTTTACCGTATCCATCCCTCCCCTTTCGAGAATGCTGTAGGCTACCGAGTTGGAAAGGGCCAGCGTGGGCATGTAAAACGCGACCGCGCAGGTATAAAGGGTAAAGAACGTGGCGAATGAAACTTCCTCCCCGGCATTCAGCCCGTAAAGCCCGGCCGACAACATAAACGCGGCAGCGGCGAGGTGGCATATACCCAATAATTTCTGGGCCGGCACCCATCGGTCGGCAATGATCCCGACCAGCGCGGGCATAAAGATGGAAACGATCCCTTGCACCGAGTAGAAGATGCCGATGTGCGCTCCCATCCCGGCAGGCCCCAGGTAACGGGACATGGAGGTGAGGTACGCCCCCCAGACCGCGAACTGGAGGAAGTTCATAACAATCAGCCGAAGCTTTATAGACGTCATAGATATAAGTGATTAAAAGGTATAGGAATCAATAAATTCTACCGCTGCAACCAAGGAGCGGGATTGAGTTTGGTGGTCTTTTGCCACAGCTGGAAATGCATGGTAGAGACCCCGGAATCCGGATCGGTGTAGATACGGCCCAGCGACTGGCCGGCGGTCACCCTGTCTCCCTGCTTCACGAACAGGTCGTATATATTGGCATAGAACGTGTAATAATCGCCGTGGCGCACGATCACGCAGGTATTTGAACCGGGGAAAGAGAACACCTTCGATACCTCCCCGTCAAAAACGGCGCGGATGCTGGCTCCTTGCTGTGCCTGGATATCAACCCCGTTGCTATTGGTGGTGATGTTCCATTCGTTATGCTGCTTGGTGCCGAAGGCTCCCACGATGGACGCGGTGCCCGTTACCGGCATGGGCAAGCGCCCTTTATTCGCAGCGAAGTTCTTGGACAGGTTAAATGACTCGGTGGATGCCGTGCTGGCTCCTGCCTCGATCCGGGGGCCGGGTGACGCGTCCCGGGTGGTTCTCTCTTCTTTCGCGATGGCTTCGGTCTCCGCCTCGGTTCGCTCCTCCTCTTTCTTACCGCGAGCCTCGGCGAGCCTGCGTCGCTCTGCCTCCTCGGCACGGCGCCGGGCCTCGGCTTCCCGCTCCTGTCGTGCTACTTCTTCTTCAATTAACTTCTCGATCTGGTTATTCAACTGATTGGCTTGCTGCTGTTTCTCTTGGAGCGTCCTCTGCAGTTGGCGCTCTTGGCCTCGCGCTTCTTGTACTTCCGACTGGCGCGTCTTCTCCTCGCCCCGCAGCTTTTGTTGCTCCGCCTGCAGGGATGCCAACGCTTTCTCCTTCTCCTCCTTGGCCAAGGTGAGCGACTCCCGGTTACGCGTTATCTTTTCGTTTTGTTCCTTGATCTCCGCGGCTTGCGACCGTTGCCACTTGGAGTATTCCCTAAGGTACTGCATCCGCCGCAGCGACTCCCCCAGTGATTGGCCCGACAGGATAAACAGCAGCTTGTTCTGGCTGAACTTTTGGTTCAACATCCCTTGAATGGCGTTCGCGTAGTTTTCCTGCTTCTGTTTCAACTCCTTGTTCAACCGGACAATCTCTCGCTCCAACCGTGTCTCTTCTTTCCGCAGCGCGTCAATTTCTTGCTGCTGGACGTCGATCAACTCCTTGCGTGAGGCAATCTGCTTATTGATCAGGTTGATGCGGTCGAGGATGGTCGTGGTATGCTTTTTCACATCGAGGTATAGTCGGTTGGTATTTCGAATTTCCTCTTGCAAGGCCTGTTGTTGCTTTTGCAATGCCTCGATCCGCGAGGTTTGAGCGACCAGGTTGAACGCGGCAATAACAAACAAAAATATGAATCCTCCCTTTTTCATTGGCCCGGCGCGATAATTTTCATGATTTCAGGAACGGATGTCCTCGTGTAGCCACCCGGTACCTGCAATGACAGCTGCATGGGTTCATCGATCACGACATCGGAAAAAAGGAACTCCGTGCTTACCCGGCGGGTAGGCGATGCAATGGACGCGTTCATCTTGTGCGGAAAAGCACCCGCCTCCAACACCACGAAGTTGTTGTAACTCCACTGGAGGGAGTACTTCTCCTTCGGGTGCAACAGGTGGGTAAACGTGATCCGGTCGTCGCCGTTCACGGTGAAAGAATACTCGATCCCCGATTCAGGGTCTTCGGTAACCAAGTAGTAGTTTCGGTCCGAGGCACGGGTATACATGAATTCACGGTAATCGGCGGGGACCACGCTCTTGTTCCCGGAAACAAATAGGGCATTGGTAAACATGGCTTGCACGGTATAAAAGTCGAACCCCATGGGGTAATGCGCTTTCAAGGAGTCAATCGACTCCTTAACGTACCGTTTGTTCATCCGGTCAAGGACTACCACGCTATCCGGATCGATATATACCCGGAACATCTCCACGCCGAACAGCGGCTGGACGGACAGCTGCAGCGCGTTGTCTTTCACGATACGGATATTAGCGCGGGAGCTCAGGGAGCGGGTGCCGCTGGAGAGGCTCATGTTCAATCGCGCGGAAAAGGTATGGAACGGGAACCCTTCGGCAAGGATATCCCCGAAAAGCACCTCGTTGCTTTTTTCCTCCAAGGGTGTGGTGGAATAGACAACCCGTTGTTTCGACCTACATCCCGTAACGATTACTCCCAACAGGATAAAAAAAAGTACCCGATAACTGATTCGTGAAATAGCCATACCTGTAAAAAATTACTACAATACTCCTGTCTCGATTTTTTGATTCAGTGCTTCGGAGTCGTTACCCAACTCCCGGGCCCGCACCCATTGCTCCATCGCCCCTTCCGGGTCGCCCGTCTTGAACAGCACGTCGCCGTAATGTTCATACACCTCGCCCGAGGGATTCTCCTTGCCATACTCGATGGCCCGCTCGATATATATTTTAGCCATCACGTGGGAGCCCTGCTCGTACAGCACCCAGCCATAGGTATCCAGGTAGGTAGGATTCAAGGGCTCCGCCTTCACGGTAATCCCGCTCATCTGTTCCGCCTTATCGAGGTCTTTTTTCTCGAGCGAGAGGTAGTAGCTGTAGTTGTTCAAGACAGGCAGGTTTTGCGGGTTGAGCTTTAACGCCCTCTCGTAGCTTTCGAATGCCGTATCGGCGTTCCCCAGGAAGTAATTCAGGTCGCCAATCTGCCCGTGGAAATCCGATTCCACGAGGGGGTTGGGAATATGGGCGTTCTCCAATCCCTGCTCGAAGACCTGCAACGACTCTTGGTATCTCTCCAGCTGGTAATACGCTCCGCCCAGGTAAAAGTAGAACTGGGGTTCTCCCGGCAAGTGTTTCAATGCCTCGGTGGTCACCTCCACCACCTTATCAAGGTCCTCTTCGGGCAAGGCTATCCGGAGCATCTGCTCGTAGCCTCTCGGGTCGTCGGGATTTGCCCGGGTAAACAGTTCAAACTGTTCCATGGCCCCGGTACTATCCTCTTGCAGCAGCAACACGTTCCCGTAGATCAGGTTCAGCTGGGTATTGTTCGGATGCTGTTCAAACAGGGACTCGAACAGCGCGTTAGCCTGCGTGAGGTCCTGCTGTGTCTGTTGCAGGATACCGAGGTAGCGGGTAAGAAGTTGAAGTTTTGTCTCCACGTCCATTACCGTGCCGCTGATGGCTTTCTGTAATTCTTCTTGGGCGGCAACCCTATTATTGGTCTTCTCGTGGTAATTTACCATGGCAATGACAAGAGCCGGGAAGTCAGGATCCACCCGTTTTGCTTGTTCCAAGTAACGAAGTGCTTCTTCATTCCGGCCGTCCTCCATGTAAAGCTCGCCCATAAGTACCATGTACCGCGGGTCGTTGGGATTCTTATCGATAATTTGCTGGATCTCGTCGAATGCCTTCTCCTTGTCTTCCATCATCGAATAGAGCCGGTATTTGTTCAGCGCGAGCACTTCGGAGACCCCGATTCTTTTTTCGAGTTCATCCAGTGCCTCGATGGCTTTTTCCAGCTCGCCGTTATCGGCATACGCGTTGGCCATCTCGAAATGCAGTTCCGGCTTCTCCGGGTACAGCGCGAGCATCTGCTCGTGAATCTCCACCACCTCCTGATTCAGGCCCAGTTCTTTGCTCAGGCCGGCAAGCATCATGTTGTAGTAATAGTTTGGAGGATCGTACGTGACCGCTTTCTTGAAAAAATCCAACGCGGCATTCTTTTCTTGCAGCACGTTATAAAAGGTACCCAGTTCGACCAACACGTTGGCATTCGTCGAGTCCAACGCGTGGCAATGCCGGAAGAGGTCCATTGCCTCATCGTAGTTCCCCAATGCTTTGGCATTTAATGCCGCGTAGAAATAGTAGTCGAATTTTCTCCGGTTATTGTCACCGCCTAACGGTTCCTGTTGCGCCCATGCATCTACTTGCATTGTTCCAAGTATCAATAACAAAGCAAGGCGAAGGGTACTTTTCTTTATTTCATGTATAAAACACATCAACAGCTGTTTTTTATTGTTTGCCTGTATGGCCGAACCCGCCGGCACCTCGTTGGGTCTCGTCCAGCGATTCCACGTTCTCCCACTCCACGCGCGCGTGTTGCGCGATGACCATCTGGCATACCCGCTCCCCGTCTTGTATGGTAAAATCCTCGTTAGAGAGGTTCACCAAGATGACGCGTATTTCGCCTCGATAGTCGGCATCAATGGTCCCCGGGGAGTTCACGATCCCGATGCCGTGTTTTATCGCCAACCCGCTACGGGGACGAATTTGCGCCTCGTACCCTTCAGGGAGCTGCAGGTAGATTCCCGTGGGAACAAGGGTGCGTTCCAAGGGTTTGAGCACGATTGGTTGTTCCAAGTTCGCGCGTAAATCCATGCCGGCAGCCAACGCGGTGGCATATTCGGGCAAGGGGTGTGAGGATTTATTTACTATTTTAATCTTCATGAATGGTAATCATATCATTAACTGAATTCAGCAAGTTATATAGCTAAATAGTGTAAATCGAATTTTCACGTTAAGCTAAATGAGCAGCTATAAACGTGACCCAAGCGAAACTTGAACCACTAACATTTGATTGTGCGAATGTAAACATTTCCGAGGAATTAATAGCGGAATTGATGAAATTTAAGCCCTCTGCCCCGGTAATGAGGCAAGAAATCACGGTCCCCGTTTCATTTGCAGTAAAAAAAACATATCTTCGCGTATATGAATGGACACGACGACCTGTTGGCAAAACTCCGGCAGACACTGGAAGAGCAAGGCATCGACTCGTTCCATATCCTCGAGGATCTCGTACCCATCGAGGAGCAAATGGAGTATTTCCGGTATTTCGAGCGGCTGCGCGGAGAAAACAACCCCTTCGTTCGCGACGAGGAGGTAGCCGTGCTATTCTCCCCCGATGCCCCCGTGTCGCGAAAGAAACGCAGCCT
>WPCG01037404.1_pt1 | contig 23491 bp, 26 predicted proteins | sample 5403311 | NCBI WGS metagenome assembly WPCG01 (sample SAMN12869467, study PRJNA574797) | sludge metagenome | isolation source: wastewater treatment of Control | place: China:Beijing | collected 2019-05-17 | reverse complement strand
CGGACCCGCTCCAGAGCCTCGTCGACGTTGATATCGCTGATGGTCATGTCACCGCATAGATATGCCGAAGGATTAGGCACACTATGCCAGAAAAATCAGGTGGTTGGCGACAGGCTATCCGCAACCACCTGAATAGTTACGATATTTCATTTGAACGCGCATGCGCGTTTAATAATTTATGCTGCGCGCCCGAACATCTATCACTCTAGCGCCCCTAGTATTAAGTATACACCAATCATCATACACTCCAGATATCCACAGCGAACGTGCCTGCTGCTTTTGCTGGCATGGCCGCTTTGGGTCGATAGCCGCCCTTCGCCCGATAAATCGGGCTCCTACAAGCCCCTTCGGTAATGGCGGAGCTGGTTTGAAATCAGTCATCCGCTGACTCCCCGGTAGAACACCAGACAGCCCGCGATATCCCCGATATTTTCCTTCGGCTGCTCATAGCTCCACGCCACATCCTTGTGCTCACCAAAGGAGAAGTAGGAGGCATCGCCCTTGAAGGGGCAGTGGGTCAGGGTGTCAGAGGGGGTCAGCAGGTCCATGCGAACATCGTCGCGGGGGAGGTACTGCCGCGGCGGGTAGCCGCGTTCGCGCAGCTCGATGGCGCGGGTGGTGTCGGCCAGGACGGTGCCGTCGATGACGACCCGCACCCGGCGGGCGTGCGGGTGCAGGGTGATGCGGGGCTCGGGGGCATCGTCCATGATCATTCCCTGTGTGCTTTTTCTGATACGTCCACAGGGTAGCAGCCAGGGACGCAAATTTCCCTTCGCCCTTGGTGGCCAGAGGCCGGGCCCAGACTCTCCTCACGAGCCGGCGGCTGGCTGCTCCTCTTCCGCCTCGAGGGGGTCCTCCAGGGGCTCGCCCTCCTCGTCCAGGAGCTGGTGGTCGTAGGCCGCTTGGAGGCCGCTCTCCTCCTCGGCGGCCTCTTCCTCCTCCGCCTGGGCGATGGCGCCCGGGTAGAAGGGCGAGAGAATGGCCACCAGGATGCCCAGCGCGGCGAACATGGCGAAGGCATCGGCATAGCCGAAGCCCTCCACCAGGCGGCCGACCACCGGCGAGCCGGTCGCCTGCCCGAGCGATACCGCCATGAAGGGCAGCACCGGCCCCACGGAAAGGCGGCCGGGCAGAAGGCGGATGCCGGTCATCAGATAGAGCCCCGTCAGGCTCATGTAGGCCAGGCCGAAGACCAGCGCCGAGAAGGCCGTCAGCAGCGGCTGGTCGGGGCTGGCCGCCAGCAGGGCGAGGCTCGCGGAGAGCATCATCAGCATCAGGGCCTGGGTGATGGGCGGGTTGTTGCGATCGGCCAGGTCGGCCACCACCGCCCCGCCGAGGCCGGCCACCCCCACCGCGAGCCACAGCCAGGCGGTGGCGCTGGCGGGCAGGCCGCCGAGGCTCACCACCAGGTCGGGCGCGAAGATCCAGTAGGCGGCGGAGACGAAGCCCATCAGGAAGGCGAAGAGCGAAAGCCGAATCAGCCGCGACCAGGGCAGCTCGTCGAGGGGCGGCGGGTCCGCCGCGTTGGCGGGCACGATCCGCGAGACCGAGGGCAGGAAGAGCCAGGCGGCGACCACGCCAAGGCCGGCCAGCACGGCGAAGGAGAGGTAGGCGAGGCGCCAGGCGCCAACCATGAAGAGCACCGTGGGCACCGCCACGATCACGCCGATGCTGGTGCCGGCATTCATCACCGAGCTGACCCGCCCGTGCAGCGAACGCCTGACGATCGCCTGCATGGCCGCCGTCAGCGCCGGCATCATCAGGCCGGTGCAGATCCCGCAGGCGAACACCCCGGCGCCCAGCATCAGCGGGCCGCTGGCCTGGCTGATCAGCCAAAGCCCACCGGCGCCGAAGCCGCCGGAGAGCACCGCCGCGTAGCGGGCGCCAAGGTGGCGGGTGACGAGCGGCGCGACCGCCGTGGCCAGCAGGAAGCTGATCAGCGGCAGCGAACCGATGATGCCGATCACGTAGGAGCTGAGCCCCAGCTCCTCGCGGATCGGGGGGACGAAGAGCCCGAAGGCGAAGCGGGCGAGGCCGAAGCTGATCGCGATCAGTGCGGCCCCGAGTAGCGCGAATCCCGTGCTGGAAAGCCTCATCCTGCGTCCTCCGCCAGACTGCCACGAAGTGGTGGGTCGCAACCGGCAACCGGTCGCCGCCCCTGGATGCGCGATGGCGTGTCGGCACTCCCCCAGCGTGGAGCAGCATGGCGATATCGACAACCGTCGCGCTGTCACACGCGGAAATCTCACGCCGGCAACACCGCGGCGCCGCCATGGCCACCTGCCCCCGTGCCTGAGTCCTGGCCGCGGCTTGTCGCGCCGCTGGCGAGCTGGCATCGTCGAGAGGCCGTCCCACCAACAGGAGATGCCCGTGTACATCGCCATGAATCGCTTCCGGGTCAACCCCGAGCGCGTGGAGGAGTTCGAACAGATCTGGCTGGAGCGCGAGACCCACCTGCAGGGGCTGCCCGGCTTCGAGGCCTTCCATATGCTGCGCGGACCGGAACGGGAGGATCATGTGCTCTATGCTTCCCATACCGTGTGGCGCTCGCGGGAGGACTTCGAGGCCTGGACCCGCTCCGAGGCGTTCCGCAAGGCCCACGCCAGCGCCGGCCAGAGCAAGCGCGAAGGGCTCTACCTGGGCCCGCCGAACTTCGAGGGATTCGAGGTCATCCAGACCGTCGACAACGAGGAGACGACTCCATGAGCAACAAGGAAGCCTACGAACAGAAGCTGCAGGCCAAGTTGGACGAGTGGCAGGCCGAGATCGACAAGCTGCGCGCCAGGGCCAGGGGCGCCGAGGCCGAGGCCCGCATCGAGCGGGAGAAGGAGGCCGAACGCCTGGAGGCGAAGCGCGAGGAGATGCGCGAGAAGCTCAAGGAGCTGCGCGAGGCCGGCGACGACGCCTGGGACGATATCCGGGACGGCGCCGAACGCGCCTGGAAGTCCTTCAGCGACGCCTTCGAGAAGGCCAGGGACCGCTTCAAGTAAGCCCCTCGCAGCGCCAGCTCGGGCGCCGCTTCCCGGCCTCGCCGGCAGGACGGTGAGGCCAGGGTACCCCGGCATCAGGCCAACGACTTCCCGGCCAAGGAGGCGCCATGCCCGCCACCCGCGAGACTCCGCTCTCCCCCACCCTGGAGCGGCTGCACCTGGCGTGGGACCTGCTGATCATCGGGCTGGTGATCATCAACCTGGCCCTGCTGCTCTTCGACAGCCTCTTCCTGCTGTCTCCCCTCAACGCCGCCTTCGAGGCCGCCGCGCCCGGGCTGCACGCCGCCTACGACCAGCATGTCCATGCCCGCTTCATCGCCATCGACCTGGCCTTCGTGGCGATCTTCATCCTCGATGTCCTGCTGGGCTGGGCGGTGGCCATCGCCGAGCGGCGCTACCACCGCTGGTTCTTCTACCCCTTCGTGCACTGGTACGACGTGCTGGGCTGCATCCCGGTGGGCGGCTTCCGGCTACTGCGCCTGCTGCGCGTCATCTCGCTGCTGCATCGCCTGCACCGGCTGGGGCTGATCGATGTGCGCCGCTGGTACCTCTACCGGACAGTCGCCAAGTACTACGACATCCTGCTGGAGGAGCTCACCGACCGCATCGCCATCCGCATGCTCGACAACGTCCAGTCCCAGCTGCGCTCCGGCGACTCCCTCTCCACCCGGGTGGTAGAACGGGTGGTACGGCCCCGCCAGCAGGCGCTGATCCGGGAGATCACCCAGCGCCTGGAGGCCATGGCGGGCAGCGCCTACGAACACAACCGTCCGGACCTCCTGCGCTATGTGCGCGGCCTGGTCGGCCGCACCCTGGCGGAGAGCCCGGAGGTGCAGCGGCTCAGGCGGCTGCCGCTGGGCGGCCAGCTGACCCGCGGGCTCGAGGCCTCACTCGCCGACCTGGCCTGCCGCCTGGTCAACGAGGCCCTGGAGGGGCTCCAGTCGCCCGAGTTCTCCACCCTGGCGGAGCACCTGGCCGAGAGCGGCTTCGACGCCTGGCTGCGCACGGACCCGCATACCGAACAGGTGACCGAACAGGTGCTGGTGGACATGCTGGAGCTGCTCAAGGAGCAGATCGCGGTCAAGGGGTGGCAGCAGCGCTATCGCTAGGCTTGCTCCGGGGCTTCGAGGGACGCCCCTGTTCGGCGCGGGTCAGTGGCTCCGCGCCGGATGGAATCCCTGCCCCCTCGGGAGGCACCATCATGCCCCGGGGCAGCCGATATACCTCCAGGCCCGCTCGCAGGAAGCGCCCCAGGGTACGCTGGCCGATATGGCGCACCAGCAGCCGCGAGACGCCCGCCTCCTGCAGGGCAGTCAGCAGCTTGCAGCGCCCGCTGCAGGTGTCGGCATTCATGGGGTTGTCGATCCAGCGGGGAGAGTCTCCCCCGACAACCAGCAGACGCGGGGATTTGCCCAGATGGCCGGAAATATGCCCCTGGGTATTGACCGGAAATGCCGTGCTCATGCGCCTCTTCCTCCGTCGTTGTCGCTGTAGGCGTGTGACAGCTTCTCTCACAGGGTAATCGACAACGGCGCCGCCTTGCGTGCGACATTCTTCCGCACGGCGGCCTGCGCCGACTTTGCTAGGCTCACGGCTTTCCCGACCTACAAGGAGCCGCCTCCCATGCGCCCTGTCACCCTGCTTTCCGCCCTGGCCCTGGCCTTCGCCAGCCACGCCACCGTCGCCGCCGAGCGCGATGTCTCGGAGCTGTCATCCCCCATCGTGCTGCTGACCCCGGCAGTGGCCAGAAACGCCGACCAGCTCAGGCTCAACGAGACGCAGCGTGAAGCCGTACAGGAGTGGATGGCCACCAGCCCTGCGGTACGCGAGGCCCTCGAAGACCGCGTGGTGGCGGCCCGGGCCGAGCTCCGCGAGATGATCGTGCAGGGCGAGGAGCGCGCGAAGCGCGAGGAGAAGGCCGCCGCTATCGGCGAACTGGAAGCCGAGCTGCTGCTGATGCGCTCCGACTGCGCAGACCACTGGCGCAGCGTGCTCGACGAGGAGCAGTTTGCCCAGGCCCTCGAACTTGCCGGCCTGGCCGAAGCGCCCTGAGTCGGCCGGGGCCGCCTTTCCGAGCGGCCCCCGACGTTTCACGACGCCGACCCCATGACGCCCTCGAGCTCCTGCCGATAGGCCGCCGCGTGGCAGGCCGGGTCGGCGGGAAAACGGCCGAGCTCGACCGCGAGTTCGAAGAAGCCCTGACGGGGCAAGGCCCCGCGGCGGCTGACCACCAGGGCGGCGATCAGCGGGCGCCCGGCCGCCACGTCCTCTCGCATCAGGGTTTCCAGCGCCACCGCCACCCGCCTGATGGTATGGGGCGGCACCAGCCCCAGGGCCTCGGCGGCCTGCTGGTAGGTGATCGGCACCCCCTCCGCGGGCAGCCACTCGAGCAGTGCCCGCAGGCGCGGGGCCAGTTCGGCGCTTGCGCTCCCCGCTTCTTTCGCTTTCAAGGTCATCGGCTCGCCCTCCCCCGAGTCCTCACTGCCTTACCACGACGCCCCATGGTATCCGGGCGACACCGCCCGCCGAAAGTCGGATAGCCGAGGCATCTAACGGGACGTATCATGCGCGCCAGTTGACCACCGGGGAGCACCTGCGAACCCCGTGATTCCGCCGCCAGGGTAATGAAACTACCCGAGGCGACGGCCCCTCTCCTGTATGTAGTCATACTACAACCTCCTCTGCGCCTAATGGCGCGTTGTTCCGTGCCTTGGCCTTCGTCATAGTGAAGCCATGGTTCAGGACAAGGCATCGCTACCCCGACCCGCGACCTGAACCCGGCTACAACCTGGCGCCATGCAAGACAGCTGATCCGGGCGCCAGCAGCGAAGGTCTTTCCAAGCTTGTAAGCCTCGCAGTTGCAGTATCGGGCACTTATCAGGCCCGACCGTAGCCAAGGCACCAGAAATGCCATCGAAGATGGCCAATGATGACCTTGCTTGAGGATTGAACCATGAACTGCATCCAGCTGAACCAACAAGCCGACCTTATCGCCAACACCTTCAGCAAGCTGGACCTCGCCAAGCTGGTGGTGGCCCTGAAGGGCACCGGTGAGTCGCTCCAGAATGCCGTCGAGGTGATCGACACCATCGACGCTCGCCAGGGCTACACCCTGCACGAAGCCTGGGAAGAGGTGCGCACCGGCGAAGCTCGCCAGATGGCCACCAACGAAGACTGATCTCTCCTGCCGATTTTCCCCTGCCACATTGTGGTCTCTCTCCTCCCCTTTCGGGGAGGAGTTTTTTTTATTCTGCAAAGGTCGAGTGGCATGATGTCGCACCGCCGGGTAAGGTACTGCCTATCTACCGGGCAGAATTTTCGCTCGGAACAGGAGCGAAAAAGGCCGGACGATCACGCCCACCTCTTCCTCCAGTAGCCTCACTACCTGATCCAGTCACTTTTCCCCTTTCTGTCGTCACTCCACAACATCCTCTTCGCCCAATGGCGCGTTGTTCATTGCCTGGTGCTACGCCATAGTAGAGCCATGGTTAGGGACAAGGCATCGCCACCGCGATCCAGCGACCTGACCCCGGCTACAACCTGGCGTTACGCAATCTTCCGATCCGGGCGCCAGCAGCGAAGGTCTTTCCAAGCTTGTAAGCCTCGCAGTTGCAGTATCGGGCTCTTATCTGGCCCGACATGAGTAGCCAAGGCACCAGAAATGCCACCCTAAATGGCCAATGATGACCTTGCTTGAGGATTGAAAAATGAACTGCATTCAGCTGAACCAACAAGCCGACCTGATCGCCAACACTTTCAGCAAACAGGACCTCGCCAAGCTGGTGGTGGCCCTCAAGAATCACGGCGACTCCCTCCAGGATGCCGTCGAGGTGATCGACACCATCGACGCCCGCCAGGGCTACACCCTGAACGAAGCCTGGGAAGATGTGCGCAACGGCGAGTCTCGCCAGATGGCCGCCAACGAAGACTGATTCCTGACCGATTTTCCCCTGCCACACCTTGTGTGTCACTCTCCTCCCCTTCGGGGGAGGAGTTTTTTTTGCCCTGCTTTTTGTGTTGTCTTGCAAAGGTCGAGTGGCCTATCACCACCCCCTAGGGTAGATTGATGCCCGTCCGACTGGCCCCATTTCCTCTCAGCATCCCGGGAATAATGGGCCGAAGATTACGCCACCATTTCCTCCGGTAGTGTCGCTACCCGATACGGCCACCTCTCTCCTTTCTGTCGTCACTCCACAACAACTCATGCGCCCAATGGCGCGTTGCCATGCCCCAGAACCTGCACCATAGTGAAGTCATGGTTCTGGACAAGGCATCCGCACCCGGATCCCGCGACCTGGCCCCGGCTACAACCTGGCATCACGACGCTTCCGACCCGGATGCCAGCAGCGAAGGTCTTTCCAAGCTTGTGAGCCTCGCAGTTGCAGCATCGGGCACTTATCTGGCCCGAAATGAGTAGCCAAGGCACCAGAAATGCCACCCTGAAATGGCCAATGATGACCTTGCTTGAGGATTGAACAATGAACTGCATCCAGCTGAACCAACAAGCCGACCTGATCGCCAGCACCTTCAGCAAACAGGACCTCGCCAAGCTGGTGGTGGCCCTGAAGAACACCGGTGATTCCCTCCAGGATGCCGTCGAGGTGATCGACACCATCGACGCTCGCCAGGGCTACACCCTGCACGAGGCCTGGGAAGAGGTGCGCGCCGGCGAGAGCCGCCTGATGCCTGCCAACGACGACTGATTTATCCTGCCCTCCCCTGCATGTGTGCTCGCCCCCTCCTCGGAGGGGGCTTTTCTTTTCTGGTTCGATTGGATGGTTCGACTGGGTGGTTCGGCCGAATGGAGCGGCTGGAGGATTGGGCTGGATTGCTGGGCTAGAGCGCCCGCCTTCCCTTCCAGTCCTCCAGGTCCAGCTCGGGCTTCTCCGCCCGGAAGCGGCCATAGAGCTCGATGCCCCGAGGGTCCTCGAGGATCTCCACCTGCACGCCCCTCTCTCTCAGCAGCGCCTCGGTACCCGAGGCGTTGGTGATATCGCCCACCACCACCCGGGCGAAGCCCCGCATATGGAGCAGGGTGGCGCAGATTTCGCAGGGGCTCAGGGAGGTGAAGAGCGTGGTGCGGCTGAAGTCGAGGCGCCCGGCGTCGCGAATGGCGGCGGTCTCGCCATGGTTGTAGGGATGGCTCTCCTGCACCAGGGTGTTATGCCCCTTGCCGACGATGCGACGACTCTCGTTGTCGATGATCACCGCACCGATGGGGCAGCCGCCCTCGTCGAGGCTCTTGCGGGCCAGCAGCACGGCGATGCGCATCAGGTCGGCATCGCTCAGGCGACGCGTGAAGGCATCCTCCATCAGCACCGGCAGGCTTGCGGTGGGCATATGGGCGATGGCGGCCAGAGCCGCCTCGGTCACTTCCGTGCCCGCATTCAACAGGGTTTCCATTCTGCCTCCGTTCGAGTATTCGCTGGCTTGCTGGCCCGACCTGCTCCGGCAGGCAAGGGCCATCGGCATTGGGTATGCTGAGGACACCCTTGCGCCAGCCAGAATAGCGCACTCGACAAGGAGGAGACGCCATGCCTGCCTTTCGCCCGAGACACCGCCGGCGTGGCGGGCCCTGGCCACCGCTGCTGGCCAGGCTCGCCCTGGGGCTGCTGGTCGCCGCTGCCCTGATGATGGGCGGGGCGGGACCGGCCCACCGGTTCGAACTGCTGTCCCCGGGAACCGCCTTCGACCTGCTGCGCCTCGGCGCCTACCTGGCGCTCGGCGCTGCGGTACTGGGGCTGGTCACCCTGGTCGCTGCCAGCCTCTGCCGCCGCTGGCGTCCGGCACTGACGGGCGGGCTTGTGCTGCTGGTCGTGGCGGCCATGATGGCGGTGCCCTGGCAGCTGATGCAGCGCGCCCAGTCGGTACCGCCGATTCACGACATCACCACCGACCTCGACGCTCCCCCCGCCTTCGAGGCGCTGGCCGAGGCCCGGGAGGCGGCCCCCAACGCTGTGGGCTACCCCGGGGAGTTCGCCGACCCGCAGCGCGAGGCTTACCCGGAGATCCGGCCGCTGCTTATCGATCTGCCGCTGGCCAGCGTGCTCGGCGCCGCGGAGGCCGCCGCCCTGGACCAGGGCTGGGAGATCGCCTCGCTGACCGAGACCGGGCTGGAGGCCACCGCGACAACCTTCTGGTTCGGCTTCCGGGACGATGTGGCGGTCCGCCTCACCGAGACCCCGGCCGGTGTGCGGGTGGATGTGCGTTCGGCTTCCCGCATGGGCCGCAGCGATCTGGGTACCAACGCCGCCCGCATCCGGGCCTATCTCGACGCCCTGCAGCAACGCACTGCGCCCTGACGAGGCCGCGAGCCCCTCGAGACGACAGGGGAAGTGCCGAGCGACGGCATCGACCCTTCAAGACACGACTGGAGACACCGCCCCATGGAAGAGCTCGGCCTGAGATGGCTGCTGGGTCAGGCCGTGAGCCTGGTGGCACTGATGCTTTGCCTGGTGGCCTTTGCCAGCAGGCGCGACGACCGGCTGTTCGTGCTGCTGATCTTCGCCAATATTGCCTTCGCCGCCCAGTTCGCGCTGTTCGAGAGCTGGGTCGCCGCGGGCATCTCGGCGCTGATCGTGCTGCGCATCGTCCTGGTACGCCGCTTTCCGCGCAACCTCGGCCTGATGGCGGGGATGCTGCTCGCCACCCTCGCCGTGGCAGCGCTGACCTGGAGCGGCCCCCAGGATATCCCCGCCCTGACCGCCGGCCTGCTGGGCACCTGGGGCATGTTCATGCTCAAGGGCATCCCCATGCGCCTGACCCTGGCGGTAGCGGCGCTGTGCTGGGTGGCCAGCACCTGCTGGCCGGCTCGATCGGCGGCACCCTCGCCGAGTCCCTGATCTTCGTGACCAATGTGATCACCGTGCTGCGGCTGCGCCGCGATGCCCGCCTGCGCTATATCCACGGGTGAGGCGGGCGCGCCTCACTTCATCTCGAAGCCGCGCTTGACCAGGAACTCCCGCATATGGGGGCGCAGCTTGGTATCGAAGAGCGGCGTGAGGTTCTGCGACCAGGTGCTCTGCTTGTTGCCGCCCTTACGCGACTGGTAGTAGGCGTGCATGGTGTCGTCGAAGGCGGCCACCAGCTCGCGGTCGTCGCTGTAGGTATCCTCCTTGAGGACCGCTTCCACCGGCAGGCGGGGCTTGACGTCCGGCTCATGGGCCGGGTAGCCGAGGCACATGCCGAACACCGGATACACATGGTCCGGCAGGCCCAGCAGGTCGCTGATCGCCTGGGGGTTGTTGCGCACGCCGCCGATATAGCAGATGCCGAGCCCCGCGGATTCCGCCGCCACGGCCACGTTCTGGGCCATCAGGGCGGTGTCCACGGTGGCTACCAGCAGCTGCTCGGTCATGCCGCGCACCACCCGGGCACCGGTGCGCTCGGCGGCCTCGGTGGGGCGCTTCATGTCGGCACAGAACATCAGGAAGGCACCGCAGCTGGCCACATAGCCCTGGCCGCCGGCCAGCTCGGCGATCCTCTCGCGGTTCTCCGGGCGCTTCACGTGAATGACCGTGTAGGCCTGCACGTGGCTGGAGGTGGCCGCTCCCTGGCCGGCGAGGATCAGCTCCTCGAGAAGCTCCCGGGAGACCGGCTGGTCGGTGAACTTGCGAATGGAGCGGTGGGACTTGAGCAGTTCGATGGTGGGGTTCATGGGGCCTCGCTGGCACGGTGGCGGGGGAAACGCCTCTACATTAACGCTTTCCTCTCGCCGCTGCAGGCCCGCGCTGCATCTCGCACGAGGCAGATCCAGCGCTGAAAAAAGGGGCGGCAAGGCCGCCCCCAAACCACCACACGAGTGTCATCAGGGAGTGTCGATCAGAAGAAGCCCAGCGGGTTGGTGTCATAGCTCACCAGCAGGTTCTTGGTCTGCTGGTAGTGCTCGAGCGCCACCTTGTGGGTCTCGCGGCCGACGCCGGACTTCTTGTAGCCGCCGAAGGCGGCGTGGGCCGGGTACTGGTGGTAGCAGTTGGTCCACACCCGGCCGGCCTGGATGCCGCGCCCCATGCGGAAGGCGACGTTGATGTCGCGGCTCCACACCCCGGCGCCGAGGCCGAACTCGGTGTCGTTGGCGATGGCCAGCGCCTCGGCCTCGTCCTTGAAGGTGGTCACCGCCACCACCGGACCGAAGATCTCCTCCTGGAAGACGCGCATCTTGTTGTTGCCCTTGAGCAGGGTCGGCTGGATGTAGAAGCCCTTGTCGATGCTCGGGTCCAGGCTCTCCTTGTCGCCACCGGTGAGGAACTCGGCGCCCTCCTCCCGGGCGATGTCCATGTAGGACATGATCTTGTCGAACTGCTCCTGGGAGGCCTGGGCGCCCACCTGGACGTCGGTGTCCAGCGGGTTGCCGCGCTTGATCCTACCGACCTTCTCCATGACCTTGGCCATGAAGGCGTCGTACATGGATTCCTGGATCAGCGCCCGGGAGGGGCAGGTGCAGACCTCGCCCTGGTTGAAGAAGGCCAGCACCAGCCCCTCGGCGGCCTTGTCGATGAACTCGGGCTCGGCGTTCATGATGTCGGCGAAGTAGATGTTGGGGGACTTGCCGCCCAGCTCCACCGTGGAGGGGATGATGTTCTCGGCGGCGCACTTGAGGATATGCGCGCCTACCGGGGTGGAGCCGGTGAAGGCGATCTTGGCGATGCGCTTGCTGGTGGCCAGCGCCTGACCCGCCTCGGCGCCGTAGCCGTTGACGATGTTGACCACCCCCGGCGGCAGCAGGTCACCGACCAGCTTCATCAGCTCGAGGATCGAGGCCGGGGTCTGCTCGGCGGGCTTGAGCACCACGCAGTTGCCGGCGGCAAGGGCGGGGGCCAGCTTCCACACGGCCATCAGCAGCGGGAAGTTCCAGGGGATGATCTGCCCCACCACGCCCAGCGGCTCATGGAAGTGATAGGCTACGGTATTGGCGTCGATGTCGGCGGCGGTGCCCTCCTGGGCGCGGATGCAGCCGGCGAAGTAGCGGAAGTGGTCGACCGCCAGCGGCAGGTCGGCGTTCAGCGTCTCGCGCACCGCCTTGCCGTTGTCCCAGGTCTCGGCCACGGCCAGCTTCTCGAGGTTCTGCTCGATGCGGTCGGCGATCCTGAGCAGGATGTTGCTGCGCTCGGCGGCGGAGGTCTTGCCCCAGGCCGGGGCGGCGGCGTGGGCGGCGTCCAGCGCCTTGTCGATATCCTCGGCGGTGGAGCGCGGGATCTGGCAGAACACCTCGCCGTTGACCGGGCTGACGTTGTCGAAGTATTCGCCCTTCACCGGCGACACGAACTCGCCGTTGATGTAGTTGCCGTAGCGCTGCTCGAAGCTGATGACGGCATCCGGGCTGCCGGGATTGGCGTAGATCATGACGCAACTCCTGTCTCTGTTGTTGTAGGGGCTCGCTCGGGCGGTGCGCCTCGGGTCTCGAGCCTGTCTTCAAGCGTAGAGGAATTCCCGACGGGCACTATCCTGCCATGGGCTCCCCTACGGGGGTCTTTAGTAGTAGTTGCAGCGCGGCCGCCATCACGGCGCCTCCCCCCACAGCCAGCGCTGCTCGTAGCGGGGGTAGAGGTGGCTGAGGCTGCGGGTCAGCTCGTACTCCGCCAGGGCGAGGCTCGCAAAGCGCTCGGGCAGCGGCGCCTCCCGCACCTGGTTGGCGGTAGCGCCTCGCGAGGCCTGCTCGTCGAAGTGTCGATCCAGCCAGGCCAGGTAGTCCCGAGTCTGCGCCAGGGCCGCACCCTCATGATCGACGGGGCCGTGGCCAGGCACCATCACCCGATAGCGCAGCGCCTCCAGCCGGTCGAGCTCCTCGATCCACGCCTGGAGCCCGGGAGTATGGGGCGTGGTGGCGGTGCGCTGGTGAAAGACCAGATCGCCGGCGAACAGCACCCCCGTCGCCGCGTCGAAGATAACCAGATCGGCACCGCTATGGCCGCGGAAGGCATGCAGCTCGAGGGGGTAGCCGCCGAAGTCATGCCGCCCGGGTGCCACGGCGCGATCGGGCAGGCGCAGCCGGGTCCCGGCAAAGGCCTCGCCCAGCAAGCGCCTGAGGTTAGCCTCGAAGGCCGCGGCATCCCGAGCCATGGCCTCGGCGGTACCGGCCAGGGCCAGCACCTCGGCGTTGGCGAAGGCCTGGTTGCCGAAGACGTGGTCCGGGTGGTGGTGGGTATTGAGCACCCAGCGCACCGGCTGCCCCGTCAGCGCCATGATCTCCGCCTCCAGGGCCTCGCCGAGGGTGCGGCTGGGCCCGCTGTCGATCAGCACCACGCCCTCTCCGGTGGCGATGACCCCCAGGTTGGCGATCAGGCCGCAGTTGTCGGCGGCGATCTCCTCGCGAGCCCCCTCCACCACCCAGGTGGCCGGCGCCACCGGCGTAAGCTCAGGCTCGCAGGCCAGCAGCGGCGGCGCCAGCAGCGCCAGCACCGCGGCCAGGCCGGCGCGACCGCGCCTTGCATGACGCAACATGGCAGTCTCCCTAGAGGGCAATCGAGAAGCGGTTGCCGTTGTTGTCCCGGGCGCCGACCCGATACCCCCCCTCCAGAGGCTTCATGTGCAGGCCCAGGGCGGGGTTCTCGCTGACCGAGGCTTCGATGGCCAGGGTGGAGATGAGCTCGCCGCCGGCATCGAGCACCTCGAAGCGCTGGATATGAAAGGCCGGCTGGCTGGGAATCAGCCCGCTGTCCATGGGGTGCATCACCCTCAAGCGCAGCTGGCTCTGCTCGCCGTGGTCGAAGCGCCGCCCCGCCACCTCGCCGAAACGCTCTTCCCAGCGGCTCTCGGTCGTGGCGATGCCCGGCGTGGTGCAGCCACCCCCCTCGGCCTCGATATGCGTGGAGCCGATATGCCAGACGCCATGGCGCTGCACGGCGACGCGCACCGGCGAGGCCTGCTCCAGCCTCACGTTGAGGGAGAGCCTGGGGAGCCCATAGCTGCGCGGGTCATAGTCGAAGATCAGGGGGATGGGGTTGAGCTCGACCCAGGCCAGCATGCGCTCGAAGTCGTCACCCAGCTCGCCGGCGTCGATATCCAGGGGCACCTGCCCGGAGTCCTCGGCAAAGCCGGGGGCGCTCAGCCGCACTCGGCTGTCGAAGACGTAGGGCGCATCGCCCAGATAGCGCTCTCGATAGAGCTCCCACATGAAGGACCCGAGCGGGTCCGCCGAGCTGGTGAAGGCCTCCTCGGCCGGGCCGGTTGGCGCCGGGCCTGGGCGCTCTGCGTCCCCCGCGCCCTGGGCCAGCCCCCACAGCGGTATGACGACCAGCGAACAGCCGCTCAGCCAGATGCCCAGGCGGTTGCGATTCTGCATCATCGGCACTTGCCTCCTCGGATGGCGTCGGATCAGCGGCCTGCCGTCTCGAAGCTGACGGTCTCGAGCCAGGCGCGTATGGCCCAGAGGCCCTCCTGGCTGACGTAGTCGGACATGCGCGGCATCAGCACGCGCCCGCCGCGCTCCGAGCCCTGGGTGACCAGCTCCTTGTACCACTCGTCTCCCCAGGCGCCGTTTTCCAGCTCGCGCAGATCCGGGGCGATGCCGCCGGACTTGGCCTCCAGCCCGTGGCAGGCCGCACAGTTGGCGTTATAGGCGGAAGCGCCCACGTCCACGGCGAGCTCATGCTGGGGGTGATCTTCCCGATAGGGGTTCTCGTCGAGCCACTCATCGCCCAGGGGTTCCAGGCCGCGGGTATCCACCGGCTGCGGGGTCACATCGCCGTGGGAGAGCGCCTGGCCGGACAGCAGCAGCGCCAGCATCCCGGAGGCCAAAGCCGCCGAGGCGGCGTGCCGGCGGCGTGACGGTCGAGCAGTCGGTGTCATCTTGTTGTTGGTGGTGCAGCTCATGGTGCAGCCCTCGTCAAAGGAAAGGTGGAATCACCCTGCGAAGGCTAGGCAGCGGCCGGATATCCAGAAATGGCGCCTTGGTGGGCATCGCCTCCTTCCTTGGTCGTAGTGCCAAGTCAGTAGGCAAACCGGGACCAGAGTGCCTGAAACAGGAGGCCGGCCGCGCACTAGAGTGGAGTCCGATGGTCGGCAACCGCCCGACCCTTCGCTCACCTCGACATGGGAACCCCACCATGACAAGAACAACACCGATCGCCCGCCCCCGGCTCCCGATTCGCCTCAAGACCCTGACCGCCGCCGTGGCCTGCGCCTCGGCCCTGGGTCTCAGCGCCGCCAGCATGGCCACTCCCGTCACCTGGGAGGACATCCTCACCGACCACGAGAACACCGAGACGGTGCTGGGATACGGCATGGGCGTGCACGCCCAGCGCTACAGCCCGCTGGACCAGATCAACGCCGACAACGTGCACATGCTGACCCCGGCCTGGTCCCACTCCTTCGGCGACGAGATGCAGCGCGGTCAGGAGTCCCAGGCCCTGGTGCACGACGGCGTCATCTATGTCACCGGCTCCTACTCGCGGATCTTTGCCCTGGACGCCCGCACCGGCAAGCGGCTCTGGTCCTACAATCACCGCCTGCCCAACGACATCCGGCCCTGCTGCGACGTGGTCAACCGCGGCGCCGCCATCTACGGCGACAAGGTCTTCTTCGGCACCCTGGACGCCGGCATCGTGGCCCTGAACAAGGACACCGGCGAGGTGGTCTGGCGGGAGCGCTTCGGCAACCATCGCGCCGGCTACACCATGACCGGCGCGCCGACCATCATCCAGGACCAGGAGACCGGCCGGGTGATGCTGATTCACGGCTCCTCGGGCAACGAGTTCGGGATCGTGGGCAAGCTCTTCGCCCGGGACGTGGAGACCGGCGAGGAGATCTGGATGCGGCCCTTCGTGGAGGGGCACTTCGGCCGGCTCAACGGCGAGGAGAGTACGCCCAGCGGCGACCCCAGCGCCCCCTCCTGGCCCGACGATCCCGACTCCGAGACCGGCAAGGTGGAGGCCTGGAGCCATGGCGGCGGGGCCCCCTGGCAGAGCGCCAGCTTCGACCCTGAGACCAACACCATCATCGTCGGTGCCGGCAACCCCGCCCCCTGGAACGGCTGGGCGCGCACCTCGCCGGACGGCCACCCCTCCGACTACGACAGCCTCTACACCTCGGCCCAGGTCGCCGTCGACCCCACCACCGGCGAGATCAAGTGGCACTACCAGCACACGCCCAACGACCACTGGGACTTCTCCGGCAACAACGAGATCGTGCTGTTCGACTACGAGGACGAGACCGGCCAGCTGGTCAGGGCCGGCGCCCACGCCGACCGCAACGGCTTCTTCTATATCACCGATCGCACCAACGGCGACCTGCTCGACGCCTTCCCCTTCGTGGACAACATCACCTGGGCCACCCATATCGATCTGGAGACGGGCCGCCCCGCCGAGGTCGAGGGGCAGCGCCCGCCCCGCCTGGAGGAGGGCCAGACCCGCTCCGAGCCGGTGGAGATCTCGCCCCCCTTCCTGGGCGGCAAGAACTGGAACCCCATGGCCTACAGCCAGGACACCGGGCTCTTCTACGTGCCGGCCAACCACTGGAAGGAGGACTACTGGACCGAGGAGGTGGAGTACAGCGAAGGCTCGGCCTATCTGGGCATGGGCTTCCGCATCAAGCGCATGTACGACGACCACGTGGGGATCCTGCGCGCCATCGACCCGCTGACCGGCGACATCGCCTGGGAGCACAAGGAAGCACTGCCGCTATGGGCCGGCGTGGTGGCCACCGCCGGCAACCTGGTCTTCACCGGCACCGGCGACGGCTACTTCAAGGCCTTCGATGCCGAGAGCGGCGAGGAGCTCTGGAGCTTCCAGGTGGGCACCGGGATCATCTCCCCGCCCATCACCTGGGAGATGGACGGCGAGCAGTACATCGGCGTGACCACAGGCTACGGTGGCGCGGTGCCGCTGTGGGGTGGCGACATGGCCGAGCTGACCCGCACGGTGGCACAGGGGGGCTCCTTCTGGGTCTTCAAGCTGCCGGACTTCGCCCGCGACCTGGCCGCCAACTGAGCCAGACGACCCCGCCGGCCGCCACGGGGCGGCCGGCTCTCTTCCGGAGGAGCGTCACATGTCCCATACCACTTCCCTGCGGCGTCATCTCGGCGGCCTTACCCTGGGGGCGCTGCTGCTCGGCCCCTCCCTGGCAGCGGCGGAGGACGCCGCCTACGAGGCGCCCGTTCACAACGGCTGCGTGTTGGAGGCGTACACCCAGTGCCCCGGCGCCGACCTTGCCGGCGCCGACCTCGCCAACCTGGAGCTGCACGGCGCCGACTTCTCCGGCGCCGACCTCACCGGCGCCGACCTGCGCCACGCCAACCTGCGCGGCGTCAACCTGGAGGGGGCCGACCTGCGCGGCGCCAACCTCAATCGCGCCCGAATGATCAACGCCAACCTGCGCGGCGCCGACCTCGGCCAGGCCAGCCTGGTGGGGCTCGAAAGCTGGAACCTGTTCGGCCAGGGGGCCATCTTCGACGGCGCCGACCTGACCGGCGCCAACCTGGAGTTCGGCCGCCTGACCAAGGCCAGCTTCCGCGACGCCACACTCCACGGCGCCAAGCTCGAGATGGCCTGGATGAACCGCACCGACATGCGCGGCGCCGACCTGCGCGACGCCAACCTGCAGGAAGCCAAGCTCAGCATGTCGCGGCTCGACCATGCCGACCTGAGCGGCGCCCGCCTGCACTACGGCAACTTCCAGCTGGTGCAGATGCAGGGCTGCACGGCCTGCCCCGTCGACTGGATGGACTGACCCATGTGGCCGCGGCTGGCGCTCACCGTGGTGCTTTTCGGGCCCTGGGTACCGGCCGCCGGCGACGCCTTCAACGCCGAGGGCTACCGGCTTCCCCCCTACCGCAGCGCCGTCACCGCACCCCTGGAGGGGGCCACTCGCCTGAGCACCGAAGGGGTGTACGAGCTGCTGCTGCAGCACGGCAGCGCCGTCTCGCTGATCGATGTCACCCCCCTGGGCTGGCAGGACGGCGTCTTCCTCCAGGCCTACCCTCACCTCTCGCTGCCCGGTGCCACCTGGCTGCCCAACGTGGGCAGCGCCGCACTCACGCCATCATGGCAGGCCTACTTCGTCGACGCCCTCGACCAGCTGGCCGATGGTCACCCCGAAACGCCGCTGGTATTCTTCTGTCGGCGAGACTGCTGGCTCTCCTGGAACGCCGCCCGCCGCGCCCGCGACCTGGGCTACCGGCGAGTCTACTGGTACCCGGATGGCATCGACGGCTGGCAGGAGGCCGGTCACGACCGGGAAGCGATATGCCCGGCACCGCTGGGCGACCACGCCGCACTGAGTCTCTGCCAGCCCAGCGTCAGGGCGCGCTAGCGAAGGTGGGCGTGCGCTCGCCACCAGGCAGGTCCGTCAATAACAACGCAAGGCTCAGATCATGTACAAACTGCTGATCGCCGACGACCACCCGCTGTTTCGCGAGGCCATCGGCCGGGTGATTCAGGATGGGTTCGCCGGCGCCGAGATTCTGGAAACCGAGGATCTCGAGACGACGCTGGCCCTGGCCGGCGAGCATGAAGACCTCGACCTGGTCCTGCTGGACCTGAACATGCCGGGCATGAACGGCCTGGCGGGACTGATCGAGCTGCGCAACGCCATGCCCACCATTCCGGTGGTGATCATCTCCGCCGAGGAGGACAAGCAGGTGATCCTCCAGGCCGTCACCTACGGCGCCATGGGGTTCATCACCAAGTCTTCCCCCCGGGACAAGATGACCCGCGCCATCGAGCAGATTCTCGACGGCAACATCTACCTGCCGCCGGACATCATGCGGGAAACGGCCAAGACACGCCGCTCCCACCAGGAGTCGTCCATCTCGGCCCACCAGCTCGATACCCTGACCCGCAAGCAGCTACAGGTCCTCGAGCACATGACCCGTGGCGAGTCCAACAAGATGATCGCCTATCACCTCAATATCGCCGAGACCACCGTCAAGGCGCATGTCTCCGCCATCCTGCGCAAGCTGGGCGTCAGCAGCCGGGTCCAGGCCATCCTGGCAGCCAGCGATATCGACTTCAGCCGTTTTACCCGGCCGTCGTGAAGCCGCCTCTCACGGGGGGGTGACCAGCTGGGCCAGGGCCAGCCGGAGACGCAGGGGCTTCACCGGCTTGTGGAGCAGCTGGTAGCCCAGCGCGCGGACCTGCTGACGCAGGGCATTGCTGTGGTTGGCGGTAATCGCCATCACCGCCAGCGGATCGCGCCGGCGCGCATTGATCCGCTCGGCCACGGCGAGCCCGGTCTCGCCGTGATCCAGGTGATAGTCGACGATCAGCACGTCCGCCGCCGCTTCGGCCAGGTCCAGCTGGGCCGACAGCGCCGCCTCGCTCTCCGCCACCCAGACCCGACACTCCCAGCGCTCCAGCAGGGTCTTCATGGCGTGGCAGATATCGCTGTCGTTATCCACCACCCAGACCCGGCACCCCGCCAGATCGACCCGGCCGGCGGGCGGCGCCGGCAGGGCCGCCGCCCCGGGCGCAGCGGCGATCTCCCCATAGGGCAGGGTGATGCTGAACAGCGAGCCCGCCCCGACCCGGGAGCGCACCCGCAGCGGATGGTCGAGAATGCGCGAGATCTTGTCGGCGATGGAGAGCCCAAGGCCAAGTCCCCGGTCGCTGCGCACCGGCCCATCCAGGCGGCGGAACTCCTGAAAGATGGCCGCCTGTTCGGCTTCTTCAATGCCGATGCCGCTATCGCCGACCTGGATCTCGAGCCCGTGGGGGCGCCGCCGACACCCCAGCAGCAGACGCCCCTTCACGGTGTAGCGAACCGCATTGCTGAGAAAGTTGCGCAGGACCCGGCCCAGCAGCGAGATGTCGCTGACCACCACCGCCCGACAGGGCACATGGCGCAGCTCCAGCCCCTCACTGGCCGCCACCTGGCGGTACTCCCGCGCCAGGCCGTCGAGCAGCTCCGCCACGGGAAAGGCGCCGATGTCGGGGGTGATCACGCCGGCGTCCAGCCGCGAGCTGTCCACCAAGGTGGCCAGCAGCGACTCCACATCCTTGAGGGAGCGACCGATCAGGCCGACCAGCTCGCCGCCCTGGGACGTGGTGACCTGCTCCTCCAGGGCGCCCACGAAGAGCCTGGCGGCGTTGAGCGGCTGCAGCAGGTCATGACTCACCGCCGCCAGGAACTTGGTCTTGGAAAGGTTGGCCGCCTCGGCCTCGGTCTTGGCCTCGCGCAGGCGCTGCTCCGCCTGGGTGCGCTCGTGGATCTCGGCGCGCAGCTGACGATTGACCCGGGTCAGCTCGGCGGTACGCTCGCGCACTCGTTGCTCCAGGTTCTGATAGGCGTGGCGCAGCGCCTCGGTGGCGCGCCGCCGCTCGGTGATGTCGCGCACCAGCACGAAGACGCCGATCACACCGTCATCGCCGTTGCGGTGAGGCACATAGGAGCGCAGCAGCACCCGCTCCTCGCCGCTGGCGCCGGTCTCGGCCAGCTCGAAGGAGAGGCTCTCTCCCTGCAGCACCCGCTCCAGATAGGGAATCAGGCGCCGGCAGTGCGCCTCGCTGTGCAGCTCGTGCAGTTCGCCGCCCAGGCGCCTGCCCCGAGGCCAGCCGTACCAGCGCTCATAGCCGCGGTTGACGAAGGCGTAGCGCAGGTCTCGATTCAGGTAGGCGATCATCACCGGCAGCTCGTCGGTGATGGTGCGAATCCAGCGCTCCCGCTCCAGCAGGGTCTGGGCATAGTGGGTACGCTCGGTGATATCGGTGAAGGTCAGTACCCGGCCGCCGCCGGGCATGGGGTGGCCACGCACCTCCACGATGCGCCCGTCGGGGAGATGCTGCTCCCGAGCCGCGGCCAGGCTACGCACCTCGAGTCCCGCCACCAGCGGACCCAGACGCTCCAGCGGCACGCCCCCCCCGGTCGCCAGGGGAGCGGTGAGCCCGGCCAGGGCCAGGCAGCGCCGGTTGCACATCTCGAGGCAGCCGTCCGCCGCCACCACCGCCACCCCCTGGGAGAGGCTGTCGAGGGTAGCCTGGAGCAGCCGCGACTTCTCGGCCAGGGCGTGCTCGCGCTGAGCGCTCTCCTGCCGCTTGAGCTCGGTGATATCCACGTGCAGCACCACGCGCCCGCCGCCGCGGGTGGGGCGCTGATGCACCTGCAGCCAGCGTCCGTCGTGCAGCTGGTAGACGATGGAGCGGTCCTCCTTGCCCAGCCATTCACGCACCACCAGGCCCGAGCTGCGCGCCCGGTGGCGCAGGGCATCCAGGGTCATACCGCGCCGCACGCGAATGCCCGCCGGCAACCAGAGCTCGGCGAAGCGACGGTTGAAGCGCTCGATGCGCAGGTCGGCATCGAACAGCACGAAGGCATCGGTAATGCTCTCGATGGCGTCGACCAGAGTCTGGCTGGCACGCTCCGCCCTCTCCCGGGCCTCCGCCAGCAGCCGATTGCTGCTGCGCAGCTCATGCAGGGTCTGGTTGAGCGCCCAGGTGCGCTCACGCACCTGCTCGGCCAGCAGGGCGGTATGCTCGAAGGCGGCGTAGGGGGCGCTGCGGGGCAGATTGCCCGCCTCGACCCGCTCGATCAGCGCCGCATTGATGCGCCGGAGCCGCTCCACCTCCCGGGTCAGGGCCTCCTCCCGCGCCGTGGTCACGCCTGCTCTCCCGGCCGCGTCCGAGGCGGGCGCCCCAGATAGACGCCGGTAAAGGTCTGGTTGAGATGCAGGCCATCATAGTGTTCGCCATAGGTGTTGAAGCCCACCACTCGATAGCGCGACAGCAGCGACCTGGCCTGGGGAAGCAGGCCGTCCTGGTTCACCTCCAGCCGGCGCAGGCAGCAGTCGCAGCCGATCACCAGGCCGGGCTCGCCCAGGCGCTCGGCCAGGGTCTCCAGACCCGCCTCGAGCCCGCCAAGCAGCGGCGTGGGCGCCATGGCGGTCAGCACGATGCCGTTCTCCACGGCGCAGTAGAAGCTCAGGCTGTGGTCCGGGTTGACCCGCTGGATCGCCCGCACATAGCTGCGCTCGTTGAGCTTGACCGCCAGGGGATGGCGGGCGAAGACCTCGGCATCGAGCGCCTCGACGGGCACCCCCACCAGCCGCGCATACTCCAGGGCCGCGGGCTCGGCGTTGAGCTCCAGCACCCGGCGCCGCTCGCGGTCCACCGCGGTCACTACCAGCTTCTCGCTGCGCGGCCGCAGATGGTGAGTGGAGAAGACCTCGAAGTCGAGCCGGGTATTGAGCATCACCACGGCGGCGGCCGCCGAGTGGAAGCGGCCGCCGCCGTAGACGTGGGTACCCGCCAGCTTGTCGTCGCCGGCACTGCCGCCGAAGTGGGGAATGCCGGCCAGGGCGGCGTTGAGGGTCGCCAGCACGCGCTCCTCGCTGGCGGAGAGGCCGTCGAGCAGGGTCACGGCGAAGCTGTGCCCCTTGAGGGGCGCCACCCTGGCCGCCTGACACTCGCCGAGCAGGGTGTCGACCAGAGTCTGGGCGGCGGGCAGGCTGACGTTATCGAGGTCGTCGATCACCGCATGGGCGAAGGCGAAGTCGCGATCCGGAAAGCCGATGGCCACCACGCCACCCCGGGCGTAGCCTTGGGTGGTCAGCTCGCCGGCGGTGGTGCAGCCGCAGAGAGGCACGCCGCCGAAGTGGCGCTCCAGGGCCTGCCCCAGCGCGTCGAGGTCATACTCCGCGGAGCAGAAGAAGAGCACGCCGCTGGGCCGGCAGGACAGCAGGTGGTCCGCCAGCTGCCGGGCCGCCTCCTCGGGCGCGCCGGCGCAGGTGTGAGCAAAAGGGATGGCGTCCGGGCCGGACGGCGAGGTCGGCACCAGGGGCGTGGCAAGGGATGCGGTCATGGCCGGGCTCGCTCTGTCGACGAATGCCCTGCCAGTCTAGGGGGCCCCCGACCGGGGAGAAATAGCACTTGAGTGCCGCTCTCCGGCGACCCCGCTACGACCAAGGTGGCATGCCGCGGCCTGAAGCCGATGCCATTGCCAGGCGTCCGGCCTGGCCAGCAGCCGCTCCAGACAGCCCCTCAGCACATCGCCATCCAGCGCCTCCAGGGCCCGCTCCAGCCGCCGCCAGTCGGGCTCACACGTCCCCTCCCGCAGCGCCTGCCACTGGCAACGCCAGGCCTCGGCCTCGCTCTCGGGCACCGCCAGATCGGCGCGCAGTGCCGCCAGCCGTCGAGCCAGCTCGTCTCCTCCAGATGGCAGCAGGGCCCGCCCCTGCACGACCAGGAAGCCCTCGATGGCCAACCGCAGCGTCTCGGCATCGGCCCCGGGCGACTGCACCACATAGCCCAGGCGCGGCCGCCCTGCCGCTTCCCGATAGCGCACCGCCGCCACATAGCCGAGCCCGCGACGCTCGCGCATCTCGGCCAGGAAGGGGCGGTCGTGACACTGGGCCAGCAGGCGCAGGCAGAGCCGCTCCAGGGGCGTCGACTCCCCCTGGAGCAGCAGCATCAGGGCCGTCCCCTCGCCTTGCGGGGCAACCGATGCCTCCCGGCGCCGATCCGGCCTGCCGCCCGCCACGGCAGCGCTCGCCACCTCGAGCAGGCGCCGGCGCAGCATCGGCGCCGGGGGCGCCTCGGCCCAGCAGAGCGGCAGTGACGGCGTCGCCTCGGCCT
>WPCG01095083.1_pt1 | contig 23527 bp, 15 predicted proteins | sample 5403311 | NCBI WGS metagenome assembly WPCG01 (sample SAMN12869467, study PRJNA574797) | sludge metagenome | isolation source: wastewater treatment of Control | place: China:Beijing | collected 2019-05-17 | reverse complement strand
GATGACGGTGCACGCGGCAAAGGGACTCGAGTTCGACCACGTGTTCGTGGTAGGCATGGAGGAAGACCTTTTCCCCTCTTCCATGGCACGATTTGAAGCACGGGGGCTCGAAGAGGAACGGCGACTTTTCTACGTGGCCATTACCCGCGCCAAGAAAACATGCACCATCACCTACGCGAAGAGCCGGTTCAAGAACGGGCAGACGAATGCCGCGTCAAGAAGCCGGTTCCTGGAGGATATCGACCCCTCGTACCTCTTGATGGACGAGCCTCGAAGAGGAGCGTCCGCGCGAGAAGAGACAAGCGACAGCTTCTGGGGTTCCATGCGGGAAAAACGGCTACAACGCGCGGGAAATGAGGAAAGGCAACGAGGCGAGGAAAGACAAGGAAGATACGGGGGATTGGAGAGTCAATCGGCAGGAAAAAAGATAACACCGGTTGGCAGAAGCGGTTCCGCGTTACCCCTCTCCAAAGAAGCACAGGCATTACAGGAAGGAGACGTCATAGAGCATGAGCGGTTCGGCAGGGGAGTCGTTGCCTCTATCGAAATGAGCGGCAACGACCGGCGGGCCTTCGTGGAATTCGACTCCGCCGGCAAAAAGCAGCTGCTGCTCAAGTTCGCCAAGTTCAAAATTATAGATTAAAATAGGCTCGCGGTTAAAACTAAGACCTATAACTATTTCGTGGGGTACCCACTCGATGAAATAAGCGTAATCTGATAAGCTGTTCGAGCGAAGCGAGTTATTTATCAGATAGCTTATGAATCGTGTGTGGGTCACGAAATAGTGGGAGTCGCGAGTTTTAACCGCGAGTGCAACATAAGCGAAGCGTGAACGGGCTATAATTCCAGCAGTTGCTTTTCCGGGCTGCCCCCCACATACAGCATGCCGGTGGGATTTTCCAACAATTGTTTCACGCGAACCAGGAAACTGACCGAATCCTTGCCATCGATCACGCGATGGTCGTACGACAACGCCACGTACATCATGGGCCGGATCACCACCTGCCCGTCAATGGCCACGGGGCGGTCGATGATATTGTGCATCCCCAGGATGGCCGACTGCGGGGGATTAATCAGCGGTGTGGATAGCATGGAGCCGAATATTCCCCCGTTGGTCACGGTGAACGTGCCACCCGACATCTCCGGGATCGACAGCTTCCCCTCGTGTGCTTTTTTAGCAAGATCGGCAATCGCGCGCTCGATCTCTGCCAACCCCAAGCTCTCCACGTTACGCACCACCGGCACCATCAACCCTTTGGGAGCGCTCACCGCCACCGAGATATCCACGTACTCATACGTCACCAGGTTCTCCCCGTCTATCATGGCATTCACCTGGGGAAACTCTTGGAGGGCAACGGAACACGCTTTCAAGAAAAACGACATGAAGCCAAGCTTGATACCGTGTGCTTCCACGAACGCGTTCTGGTGCTTCTTCCGGATATCCATGATGGCTTTCATGTCCACCTCGTTAAAGGTGGTGAGCATGGCCGTTTCGTTCTTTACCGACACCAACCGCTCGCTAAGCTTCCTGCGCAGGGAGCTTAATCGGTTGCTTTTTGTCGTGCGGCTGGCTGCTTTCTTAAAGCCTTCCCCGCCGCATGGGGTTGCTTCGTCCGAAACACTCATCGAAGCCTCCACGTCTTCCCGCTTCAAACGCCTTAACCCGCTAAGCACGTCGTCGACCGACAAGTCGTGTGACTCCATTACTTTCTTCGCGAGCGGGGTAATCTTCACCTTGTCGCTCCCTCCGGTCTTACCGTTATTGGCCGTGCTTACCGCACCATCAGCCGAATCAGCCGTTCCGGTCGTACCTTCCGAATCATCCTCCCCCGTGTCAGCCATTTCTTTGGCTCCCCCCTTGTCGTGGGCCGGGGCGGGTTCGGTAGACTTACCGGATTCTTCCACGGAAGGTTGAGACGTGTTGGAAGGTTGAGACGTGTCGCTTGATCGCGGGGGAGCAGGTTCTGAAGCATCCCCGGTTTGCACCGAGCTATCAATGGTACAAGCGATTGCCCCCACCTCCAACATATCCCCTTCGGCTGCTTTGAACGATATCTTCCCGCTCTCTTCTGCCACCAGCATCAACGTGGCCTTGTCGGATTCAAGCTCCGCGATTTCTGTATTCTTTCGAACCACGTCGCCCTCTTTCACAAGCCAACGAGAAAGTTCCACGTGGGTGATGGATTCCCCCGGACTGGGTATCTTTATTTCAATGGTCGCCATATTAAATCAATGTGCTAATGTGTTAATGTGCCAATTTTCTTAGGAGCGAGAGCAGAGCCAAGCTTGATTGAGCTGTGCCAAGCGACGACAGAAAATGGACGTAGTCAATGTGCTAATGTGCTAATGAAGTCAATTGGCCCTTGACGCTATAATTTTTTTATTCATTATTCCTTGTTCTTTGTCCTATCCTTCAAATGAAAACGCCTGCTCAATGATGGCCGCCTGGTTGATCTTGTGCAACGCGGTAAGCCCTTCGGCAGTAACCCCGCTGGCGGGGCGGCCAATCACCCGAGCGAGCTGGTTGCCGATTTGTTGCTGGATGAAAACGGAAGCACCCATGTTCAGGGGTTCTTCCTGCACCCAGAAGAGCTCCGTTTCCTTGGGATACGCGTTCAAGATTTCCGCGAGCTGGTTAGCGGGGAAGGGATAAAGCTGCTCCATCCGGATGATGGATACATCATGCCGCTTTGCCTCTGCGCGCGCGGCAGCCAACTCGTAGTAGAGTTTACCGCTGCACAAGAGCACCCTTGTCACCTCGCTTGGATTGGCCCCTTCGTCTGCCATCACCTCCTTGAAATGCCCCTCCGTGAAATCAGCGAGCGTGGAGACGCACGCGGGATGGCGCAACAAGCTCTTGGGAGTAAAGACCACCAACGGCACCCGGATGGGGCGGTGCAACTGACGGCGAATCACATGGAAAAAGTTAGCCGGGGTGGTGCAGTTCACCACCTGTAGATTGTAATTACCACACATGGTCAAGAACCGCTCCACGCGGCCACTGGAATGTTCAGCACCCTGTCCTTCATACCCGTGCGGCAGTAGCATGACCAATCCCGACCGCAAGCCCCATTTCTCTTGCCCGGAGGCGATGTACTGGTCCACGATCACCTGCCCCACGTTATAGAAGTCACCAAACTGCGCCTCCCAAATGGTGAGCCCGTTAGGCAACCCTAACGAGTAGCCGTACTCGAACCCCAGCACGCCATACTCGCTCAACAACGAGTTATAGACCCGCACGGGCTCTTGAGGTACTCCCAGGTTCTTCAGGGGGAAGTATTTCTCCTTCCCGTCTTCGGTGATGATCTCGGCATGGCGATGCGAGAAGGTGCCTCGTTCCGAATCTTGCCCGCTCAACCGCACGGGGTGCATCTCGCTCGCGAGCGACGCGTACGCCATCAACTCCCCCATCGCCCAGTCGTAAGAGTCAGACTTTATCATATCTGCCCGCTGGGCGAACAGGCGATTCACCTTGTTAAAAAATTTCTTATCATCCGGCAACGCCGTGATGCTTTTCGCGAGCGACAGGAACAACTCGCGGGAGATCGCGGTCTTGGCGGGACGCTCGTAATCGATGGGTTCGGGGAACTCGATGGCACGGCTTTTCTTCCCGAGGAATGGATGCAGGTGCAGGGGATTAGTACCGGCTGAAGCCGCGTACGCGTCTTCCAATACCTGGTAAAACCTCTCCACCTTGGCATCAAACGCTTCCCGGGTAATCACGCCCTCCTCGATCAACTTCTCGGCATAGATATCTCGCGGGTTCTTATGTTTCGCGATGATATCATATAGCTCCGGCTGGGTAAACCGGGGTTCATCCCCCTCGTTGTGGCCGTACTTGCGGTAAGAAAGCAGGTCGATGAACACGTCGATATTAAACTTCTGGCGAAACTCCAACGCCAACTTGGCAACATACACCATCGCTTCCACGTCGTCGCCATTCACGTGAAAGACGGGCGACTGCGTCACCTTGGCAATATCGGTACAATAGGTACTGGAACGGGCCTGCAGGTAGTTGGTGGTGAATCCCACCTGGTTATTGATCACGATGTGGATGGTACCGCCTGTCTTGTACCCGTTCAGCTTGGAGAACTGGATGGTCTCGTACACCACTCCTTGGGCGGCGATGGCCGCGTCGCCATGCACCACGATGGGCAACACCTCGTCGTATTCAAAATCGTGTTCGTTCTCCAGCATGGCGCGCGCTATACCTTGCACCACGGGCCCCACCGCTTCCAAGTGCGACGGATTGGGTGCCAAGCTAATAGATACAGAGCGGCCCTCGTAGTCGAAGGTGTTGTTATAGCCAAGGTGGTACTTCACGTCGCCATACTTTATCTCCTCCTCGTAATTCTGCGCGTTAAACTCCTTGAACACTTGGGAGTAGGGCTTTTTCATCACGTTGGTGAGCACGTTCAGTCTACCCCGGTGGGCCATTCCCATCACTACCTCGTTCACGTCGTACTCGCCGCCCCGGGCAATAATGGCATCCAACGCCGGGATAATCGACTCGGAACCTTCCAACGAGAAGCGCTTCTGTCCCACGAACCTCTTGTGGAGGTAATCTTCAAAGCCAGACGCTTCTACCAGGCTATCGAGTATCCGCAGCTTTTTCTCCTTGTTGTATACTTCCCTGTTCCCGGTACTCTCCATCCTGTTTTGCAGCCACTGTACAATCTCCGGCTTGGTCAGGTACCGGTACTCTACCCCTATGGAGGAGCAATAAGTCTGCTCCAGGCGCTCGACAATGTCACGTAAGGTTGCCTTCCCGAGTCCGATCTCTTTCCCTGCCTCGAACCGGGTGTCAAGATCCTTCTCCGAAAGGTTGAAGTTTTCAATGGCCAAGGTGGGTGAATAACTGCGTCTCGTGCGCACGGGATTGGTCTTGGTGAATAGGTGTCCGCGCCGCCGGTAACTCGTGATGAGCCGCATGACTTCCAGCTCCTTGGGGGAGTGTGTCAATGCGCCGTTCGTCTCGTGTGGTTTAACCGGGAATCGGGTAACGGCTAAGTCAAATCCTTGAAAAAAAAACCGGAAACTCTCGTCCACGCTACCGGGGTCTTCCTTGTACTGCTTGTACAAGGCTTCGATGGCCCCGATATCCATCGCCTCTAGTTCAATATTGGCATTCATCGGTCAATTCTCTCTTTTTTATCTATAAAGGAATGGGGCGGGAAAAAGTTCACTGAAGTTAGACTTTTTCTCGCTATGGCAAAATTCAAGCAAGCTTGATTTTGCTCATATAGCTTGGCGAAAAAGTTCACTGTCTCGCGAAAAAATGCTATTTTTGCGTCGAAACCACAAGATAACAAGAAAATCATTATAAATAATTATTCAATGACAAAAAGTGCTTTACAAATTGCAAGGGCAAGCTACGTGCCCAAGATGCCCGAAGCGTTAAAGGGCCATGTACGAATCGAGCAAGGTGTTGCCACGGAATCGGTACGCGATCAGCAGGAAATACAAAAACTTTTCCCGCTTACCTACGGGATGCCGATCGTGAAATTCGTTCCCTCGTCGGAAGATTCCAGTTCCGACAGCCCCGTGAACGTGGGAGTGATTCTTTCGGGTGGGCAAGCACCTGGTGGACACAACGTGATCGCGGGAATATTCGACGGGATCAAACAACTGAACGCCGATAGCAAACTGTTTGGCTTTATCCTAGGACCGGACGGCCTCATCAACCACAACTATAAAGAACTCACGGCCGATATCGTGGACGAGTACCGCAACACGGGTGGCTTCGATATCATTGGATCAGGGCGGACGAAACTCGAAACCAAGGAGCAGTTCGACAAGGGACTCGAGATCCTGAAAAAGCTGGGGATAAAAGCCCTCGTGATTATCGGGGGGGACGATTCCAACACGAACGCGTGCGTTCTGGCAGAGTATTACGCGTCCATCAACGCGGGCGTACAAGTGATCGGGTGCCCCAAGACCATCGACGGCGACCTGAAGAACGAGCAGATCGAGACCTCTTTCGGGTTTGATACCGCTTGCAAGGTGTACTCCGAACTGATCGGCAACATCCAACGCGACTGTAATTCTGCCCGCAAGTACTGGCACTTTATCAAGGTGATGGGCCGCTCGGCATCGCATATCGCCTTGGAGTGCGCGTTACAAACACATCCAAACATCTGCATCGTCTCGGAAGAGGTAGCAGCAAAGAAACAGTCACTGGACGATATCGTGGCCTATATTGCCGGGGTGATTGCCGAGCGTGCCGAGCAGGAAATGAACTTTGGAACGGTAATTATTCCCGAGGGATTGATCGAGTTTATTCCCGCGATGAAAAAGCTGATCGACGAGCTCAACGATTTCCTCGCACACAACCAGGAAGAGTACGACCTGGTACGCCGTTCCGGGAAACGCGACTATATCATCAGCAAGTTGTCGCCCGAGAACTCGGCTATCTACGCGAGCTTGCCCGAGAACGTGGCACGGCAACTCACGCTCGACCGTGACCCGCATGGCAACGTGCAGGTATCGCTGATAGAGACCGAGAAGCTGTTGGCCGAGATGGTAAAAAAACGGTTAGACACGTGGGCGAAAGAGGGTAAGTACGCGGGGAAATTTGCCACCATCACCCATTTCTTCGGCTACGAGGGCCGCTGCGCCGCGCCGTCGAATTACGACTCCGATTACTGCTATTCACTCGGCTATACCGCGTCTATGCTTATCGGTGCCGGCAAGACGGGATACATGTCATCGGTACGTAACACTACTTCTCCCGCGGCAGCGTGGATCGCGGGCGGTGTACCCATCACCATGATGATGAACATGGAGCGCCGCCACGGCGAGATGAAGCCGGTGATTCAAAAAGCCATGGTGGAGCTGGAAGGGAAGCCTTTCACCTACTTTGAAAGCCAACGTGAAAAGTGGGCTATCGACACCGATTACGTTTACCCCGGCCCCATCCAGTACTTCGGTCCTACCGAGGTATGCGACCAGCCAAGCAAGACACTGCAACTGGAGCAGACAGGCAAGGTCGACCAAGCCTGATACCTCATCACGGTATATATAAATCCAAAAGAGAGAGGGAGAATCGCGCGATTCACCCTCTCTCTTTTATGCTATGTATGCTAACCGTATGGTGGCGTGAGGTTAGAAGAAACGGAAACGGTTGTCTTCTACTCCCAAGCGATTCTTCAACACCTCTACCGATTGCATTTGCAGCCGATAGGCGTTGTTGTTCATCATGTTAATCTTCTGTTCTTCCGCGTCGTATGGCTCCGTGCCTTCCGCCCGGTTAGTGACCTTGCCCACGTACACGCCCATGTTCCCTTTCATGGGGCCCACGAGGGTGTTCAACGGTGCGAAAGCGGAAACCGCGTTGAGTGCGGGCTCGAAACCAACACCCGTGATGTTGCGCGTGGTGAAGTTCACGAACTGCACCGTGTCTGCCATGCTATTCATGGCGTCGGCGTACGCGTCGATCGATGCCAAGTCGCGGCCTTCCAAACCAGCGATGATATGTGCCGCCTTTTTCTGGTTGATCAATTGCATCCGGATGCTTTCGGAAACTTCCGAGAGAGGGGTAGTACCCGCCGGTATCACCTGGTCCACGCGTGCCACGACACGCACGTTAGTCAGGTCGAATTTTCTCACCGTGCCCATGTTTTTCTCGTTGGCTGCCCACGTGATTACTTGCCGGGAATTGGGTATTTGTGCCAACGAGAAATCGTTTGCCGAGAACGTCATGTTGGGCATAACCATGTATCCTTTTTCTGACGCCATCTCCGAGAAGTTGGCTCCCACATCGTCGGCAGAAACAAACTGGTTCAGCTCGTTATCGATATTGTTCGAGGTCTTCTCGCTGGCCAGTACCGGCATATCAACCACCGCGAGCTTGAACTTCGTGACCGGGCGTGTCTTTTCCTCTACCTGGAGGATTAGCTGTTGCCCGGGTACCGAGAGTTTAATAGGCTCGCCAACCGGCGCGTTAAAGATGGTCCTCACCGTCTCGGCACCAAAAGAAACCAGGTCGATCTCCCTTGCCCAGCCTACATCACCACCATTAGAAGCGGGATTCAAGGCATTGGCTACTTCTGCAAAGGACTCTCCCCCGCGGATGGCGTTATAAATACTATCCACGAATTGGACTACCAGGCTGTCTTGCCCTACCATGGTGGGATCGGGGACGGCCATCATCCGGAGGCGCACCGAGTCGGGTGCCGAGGTCCGGTCTATAAGCCGGAACACGTGAAAGGCATTGCCTTCGCGAGCAGGACCATACATCTCGTCGAGGGAAGCTGTACGCGCGAAATCGAGTTGCGAGGGAGTGAGCATGGCCTCGCCCAAGTATATGTCGCGATAAGGCGTCTCCGAGTAATCGGCAACCACGACGGCCGGGTTGGAAGCATCCCGCAGCTGCTCGTACGCGACGCGCGACTCTGCCTCTACTTCCGCGAAGTCCTCGTCACTGGGCACGATCTCTTTCGTGAAATAGGAGAGCTTGACCAAGGGCGCTTCCATGCGGTACGCCTTCTTATGCTTGTCGTAGTAATCCTTGATCTCTTTACCCGTCACGGTTGCAACCGAGTCGGGAACGGTAAAATAGTTTTGTACCGCGAAAACAATATCGGCGTTCTGCTGGGAGAGGTCGAAGTGAGTCTTTGCTTCCACGTCATTTACCACGACCGCGCTCGACAGCAACGAGACATATTTCTCTTCCAGCCGTTGTGTTCTCACCATCTCTTCGATAAACAGCCAGAGCGATTTGTACTGGTTTACTAACGCCTGTTCCTGCGGGTCGGCGCTTGGAATGTTGATGACATTCAAGAACTCGAGCAACGCGGAGCGGCTAAACATACCGGTTTCAGGATCAATAAAAAATGGAAGCTGTTGCAAGATGGGCGAGATGGCTTCCCCGTGCACCATGTCGTTGATCTCGGCCTTTGAAACGACCAATCCCAACTTCTTTGCCTGGTTGGCAACGAGGCGCTCACGCACCATCTGTTGATAAACCGCTTCCCGAATTTGCGAGGTGGTGTTCTCGTCGAGCGATGATTGCCCGCTCACCATTTTTTGAAATTCCTCGAACTCGGTAATCTTGTCGGCATACTGCTGGGTAGAAATCACTTCCCCGTTTACAACGAACGCCTTGTCTCTCGCTCTTCCTAAAAAAGTAGATCCCGAAGTGAACAAATCTCCTAAAACAAAAGCCGCCAATGCCAAGCCGATTACCACGACCAACAGCGCACCCTTGTCTCTAATCTTCTGTAAAGTAGCCATTTATCAGTTTGTTTGTATTTTCTAACCGTTAAAAAATAAATTCGTGCAAATAAGGGCACGAAGATAGCAAAAATAAAGCAGATAAGTTATATTTTTTAGTAAAAAAGTACCCGTGAGCCGTCTTACACGGTCGCCCCGTTACCCTTTTGTCCTCCAATGATTAGCCGCACTACTTCTATTTTACGCGCGGTCACTTTCTGTATCTTGAACGTGTAATCGCCAATGACGATGGTTTCGTATGTTTTCGGGAAGCGGCGGGTATGATGCAAAAGATATCCTGCCACCGTGGAGTAGTCGTCGGATTCCGGAATATCCAAGCCATATTGTTCATTCAGGTGGTCAATCTCCACGCGCCCGGACAACACGTACTCGTTTTCTCCTTCTGGTTTCACGAATTTCGATTTCACATCGTACTCGTCTTCGATCTCGCCGAAGATCTCTTCCACCAGGTCTTCCATGGTAACAATACCCGAGGTGCCGCCGAACTCGTCCACTACCACCGCGATGCTCTTGCGTTGCTGCATGAGGTCACTCATCAACTGGTTAGCCTGCATGCTTTCGGGCACGAAAGAGATGGAAGCCACGTTGTTGGTCCAGTCTCCCGGGTTATTAAAAATCTCCCACATGTGGATGTAGCCCACGATATCATCAATATCTTCCTTAAAGACGAGCACGCGCGAGATCCCCGTTTCGATGAATTTCTCTTTCAACGTTTCAAGATCGGTATCGAGGCTCACGGCCACTATCTCGGGACGGGGTATCATGCAATCCCGCAACTTCGTGGTGGTAAAGTCGAGCGCGTTCCGGAATATTTTCACTTCGGAATCCACCTCTCCCTCCTTCGCCATGTCATCGATACTCCTCTTCACGTACGCGTCCAAGTCAACTTTACCATAAGTCTGCGCGCCGGAGCGCGTGGGATGTACGCCAAATAGCGTCAGGATGCCTTTCGACAGCATCGCGAAGGCCCGGGCAACGGGATAAAGCAGCACGTGAAAAAGGAAAGCGGGCAGCGCAAAGACACGCACCCATAAGCCGGCATCTTTCTTGAAAATGATGCGCGGTATAAATTCATCGACCAATATTAACACCAGGGCCACGAAAACAATCACGAGCGGTAAAGCCCACCCGTCGGCAACTCCCGGTTGAAATACGCCGTGTCGCGCAACGCGCAGGGTAAAATAGACAAACAAGACCAACACCATCACCTTGGCTACCGCGAGCGTGGCTAAAAACTGTTGAGGATGCCCGTAAAGGGTGTTCAACATGAAGTTATACGCTCCCTTCTCTTTTTTAGTAACCGCGTAACGAAGCTTATCGGACGCAACGAAAGCAACCTCCATCCCGGAAAAGAAGAGAGACACCAACGGGAGAGCAATCCACCATCCTATTTCGGTTGATCCGGCCATCACGTTTGATTTTCGTTCTTCCCCGCGGGAAGATCCGGTGAGTCATCTTCGCGGGTAGCGGGTGATTCAATAGCCGCGGGAGCGGGTGACTCATCATCCGGCGGGACCGGCACCGGGGCATCCAGCGAATCGGCAACGCGGGCATCTTCAGGCTGTTCCACGAAAGGAAAGCGAGCGTCACGCGGGCGGAAAATGCGGTAATTGGTCATCTGCTCGTTCGATTCAAACCCGTATCCTTTCAAGCGGGATTCTTGCCGCTCTATCTCGATATAGGCATCGGAATAAACCTTTCCATTCTTTTGGTCCCAGTAAAGTTCCTCGCTATCGAACTTCTCCCCTTCCATATTCTCCACGTGCACGTTCTTTTTTAGCTTCCAGAGGTCTTTCTCGGTGTAGTACCAGGCCGTGTCAGCCTCCACGGTAGCTTCAATCTCGAAATCGGGGGTGAACCGTTCCAGGTACAGCCCCTCCGGGAAGTACCAGTAGGGCTCTTTTGCTTTATCGAAGACCATCCACACGTCGTACACCATCTTGTACCGCGTGATACCCGAGTCAGAAACAAGCTGTGTGGCAGAATCGGTGATCAAGGTAGGAACCTCTTCGGGGTCGTAGCTAAAGGCGACCAGTCCTTCATTTTTATCCTTGCACGAGAAGAAAAAAAGCGCCGTGACAGCTGCCACGAGGGCAGTTGTCAGGCGCCGGTAATAGGGTATATGGCGTTGTTTTTTTAACATTACCGCAATCTCACCACGGTACTCTCACCGATCCAGCCAGGGATAAACACCGTTTCTCCGGCTTTAATTCCCATCATGAAAGCGGTCTCTGTATCCATGAACCTTGCAGAATAATTATTTATAAGGCTATTTGCCTTATCGGCCACGCTGGGGTCTACCGAACGCGCTCTCTGCAGTTTGTCTACCGCGGCGAGGTAAACCAGTCCCGCTTTCTCCGGCTCGGAGAAGATAGAGTTCGCCGAGGTGGCATAGAGTTGGGCGATCAGGATGTAAGCTTCGCCGTTGTTAGGGTTGTATTTTAACGCGTCGTTCGCCGCTTGCCTTGCACGGGCAAAATTACGCTGGTTTGAAAAGATACCCGCGAGCTGCATCATGTAGTCGGAGGCTTTATTTTTATTGGTTTCCAGTTCGGCGGCTTCGGAGTAATACTTCACGGCCGTCTCGTAATCCTTGTCGCGGAGGCTTTTGTTAGCAAGCCCGAGCGCGGCGTTAGCCGAAGGCTCTAACTGGTGGAGGTACTCCGACGCGGTAAAGTAGAGCTCGCTATCGCTACAGCCTACCGAGCCTAACGCGTTAATCACTTCGGAAAGGAATGCTTTATCGCCCTTGTTTGGCTCCACCTTGTCGGCATAATACTCGGTGAGGGTTCCACAGTCTCCGGCACCGCTATTGACGAATCCTTTCACGATACCCTCTTTCACCATCGTGAGATAGTCGGCACTCGCTTGGTCGTTCCCGCCGGTCGCGTTGGCGATGGCTTGATCCACGTATCCTGTCACGGTAAAATAATCCGTGATGTACTGATCCTTTTGGGTGTTATCGGCCAAGTAACGGCTCAGGGAGGCAACCATGAGGTAGGAGTAAGCGTCCAGCGGGTACATTTTATCTTGCATCTCGCTCACCGCTTCATTCAGCCAGCCGTAAATCACTTCCGTCTCTGCCTGTTCGCCCATCATCTCCATGTAGTCGTACGTCTTGTACGCCAAGATAGTACCTTTGGCATCGTCATCCCCAAAGTAAATCAACCGCTTGTCGTAGATATCTTTCACTTTGTCGATATACTCTTGCTTCTTGGCAGGGTCGGCCTCGTTTTCAAAAAGAGATTTGAAAATCCGGGGACCATATATAAAGGTATTCTTACTGGCTGCCGGACAGTTTTCGTACACGGCATTCCAAGGTGCCAGCGCTTCGGCATAGGCTTCGGCTTTTGCCGAGGTTTGCATGAGGCTCAGGTTGACGCGGCACTGCACGCTGTCTTCACCATGCCCGTAGGGCGCGTTCACCGGGTCATACCCGGCTTTTTGGGCACTGACCCCGGCTATCATCGCGATAGCCATTATTGCCGATAATAGTAACTTTCTCATATTCCTTGATGTTTTATTAGTTATTCCATACTTGCAATTCTTGGAGCTTGGACAAATTGTTAAAAGGAAAGTTTAATCTTTTCTTTATTATTGCCCTGCTTGTTTCCCTCTCGCGATACCGATGATGCCGATAGACAGCAACATTGCACGTGCCTGAGAACGCCTGTCTTAGTCGAATTGCCGCTTAAAGAACCAAAGCTCGTTGACATTCATACTGACAGATATTTTAAACATGTCTTGGCTTATCATGAAATCGGTATCGGGCTGTTGCTTCGAATAGCCAAAACCTATATTGAGCATCGACAGGCGTCCTGTTCTCAGGTCGTGCATGGGCAAACCGAGTCCCACCGTTACGCCATACTCTCGAAAACTGCCCACCCCGATTCTTCCTGCTTCGCTGTCATCCGGGTCAAACACGTTCACGTTGGCATACGAGTTGCTATACGAGAGTCCTCCCCTGAAGCGGACGCGTTGAAAAAAATTCGGGCTATAGGGGTCAATCACGTATTCTATTCCCGCATTCAGGCGATAGGCGTTATTAAAACGCTCGTCGTTATCAAAATCGTCAAGAACGGCCGGGTAAGGAGTTCTCTTCCAGGTTTGGTATGTTCCGTCTACTCCCACCAACAAGCGGGTGGTCTGGTAAGTCACGCCGGCACCGAACGTGTGCGGCAGCCCGAACTCGGCACCTCTCAGGGTGTCGCTCGTCAACACCTGAGACGGCGGGAGCCCGGGGGTTTGATAAGGATCACTCGTGTACAACAGCCGAGAGGGATTCACATCGGCTTTGGTTTTTAGTTCCGGCGCGTAGACTGCCCCGAAGGTAACCGATCGGGTACGGTCGAGGGGATAGGTGAGTTGAACGCCGAAATCGTACTTGAGCTCGCGGATGGAATACATGTGCTTTGTTTCCGTCACCAGCGCGGACGTGGTAAGCGGGGCAACCACGCTACTGTGCGAAAAATTCCCGAACAGGTACGAGAAGTTGGCACCAACGGATAGATTTTTGATCGGCTCCCAGGCAACTCCCCCGTATACTTGACTCAATCCTCCCGTTCCGCGGTAAGTCTCCAAGTATTGTATATTCGATAACGAACGGGCTGTTCCAAAATTGTAGCCCACCTTCGAATAGGGAAGCAAGCCAATACTCGCTCCCACGTTGCGGATCAATGGAAATTGAATGGCCACGTAATCGAGGTTACCATTGTAAAAGTCACGATGGGGATTGACCCCGTCGCTCATGCGGGCCATGTGTCCGGAGATACCGAAATCGAAGATAAACGTGAGCGAATCCAGTTCCGAGTAGGAAGCGGGGTTCCCGGGGTTCACGTGCTGGCTTCTCCTTAGCCCGTAGCTAAGCCCCCCCATCGCGTCGGAAGCACCCACCGATGGATTCGATAGCAGCCCGTAGCCATACCTCCCGTACGGGGAGTTGGATCCTACTTGTTGAGCAAAAATTACAGGGGTAATCGTGAGAAGAGTGAACAACAACAAGAGACGTTCTTTCCTAATATTCATCTGTATCGATATATAAACCAGCCGTGAGCGACTTTGCTTCATAATAATTTAAGTATACAAAGATGAGATATTTTCGCGATGCCACCAACAAAGATATCCCACCATCGTGTTAAAAAGATTAAAGTTTAATGATTATAAACGATTGACGGTCTACGGTAGTTTGCTTATCAAGCGTCTTATAATTTATATTGATTATAAGAAACCACTTCCTGCAACGGTTTGCGTTTTTTGGGACGCAGGGGTTGAATACTGTACCCGATGGCAATATCGAGCCACACCCTCTTCGTGTCCGGGATGGATAGGAGCGAACGCATCTTCGGCTCGTTGAACCATCCCAAGATACAGGAACCCAAACCTTCGGCGTGGGCTGCCAGCACGATATGTGCAGCGATGATACCCAAGTCCATCTGGGCGTAATCTTTCTGCTTCACCCAGCCTCCTATCCCGGAAGAAAGGTTTACCTTCTCCTCCACCAGCACGATATGCACCGGGGCCTGTTTCGTGAAATGGTTCATTCCCAACGCCCGGGCGGAAGTGGCATCGGCCACCTTGTTCTTTAGATCCGGATCGTCAACCACGATCAGGTGCCAAGGTTGCGCGTTGCAGGCCGAGGGAGCCAGTCGTGCCGCCTCCACGATCCGTTCGATTTTTTCTTTCTCTACCGGTCGTTCGGGATCAAAAGCGCGATCGCTCTGCCGGGTAGAGGCAAATTCCAGAAAATCCATGTTACTCCTTATCCAGTGACGCCAACCGGCTGATGTATTTGCCGATGATATCAAACTCCAGGTTCACCACCGTGCCTGCTTGCACCTGGTGGAAGTTGGTGTACTCGTACGTGTAAGGGATGATGGCTACCTTGAACGAGTCGCGGGTGGGTTCTACCACGGTAAGGCTCACGCCGTTCACGGTGACAGATCCTTTATCCACCGTGAAGTAACCCTTCTTGGCCATCACCGGGTCAAACTCGTGCTCGAAGGTAAAATACCAGCTGCCTCCCGCCTCGGTAACATCCGTGCAGACAGCTGTCTGGTCGACGTGCCCCTGCACGATATGCCCATCCAGCCGCCCGTTCATGGGCATGCTACGCTCGAGGTTTACCTTGCTCCCCACTTCAAGGAGTCCCAGGTTCGAGCGGTCCAGCGTCTCGCGGATGGCGGTCACCGTGTAGGTGTCGTCCGCGATAGAGACCACGGTCAAGCAGACCCCGTTGTGCGACACGCTCTGGTCAATTTTCAACTCGTTGGTGAAGGAACACTTCAAGGTAAGGTGCAGGTTATCGCGTTCTCTCGCAAGGCCTACTACCGTTGCCGCTTCTTCTACAATTCCTGAAAACATATTTTTTTGATGTGATGATGTGATGATGTGATGATGTGATGATGTGACGATGAAGGGAGGATTACCAAATGGAGGCTCGCTCCTCTTCAGGCAGGTACATCGGGTCGTCGGGTTGAATACCGAATGCCTCGTACCACGCGCCGATATGCGGGAGTGCACCGTCTACCCGCCACTTCCCTAACGAGTGCGGGTCTACCCGCGTGAGGCGAAGGATCTCCGCGTCACGGATGTTCCCGGCCCACAGGTTGGCATAGCTCAGGAAAAAGCGTTGGTCAGGCGTGAACCCATCCAGTGATTCGCCCTGCCGGGCCTGTTCCGTTTTCTGGAAAGCTTGGTACGACACCTGCAGCCCGCCGTGATCGGCAATATTTTCTCCCAGTGTAAACGTACCATTCGCGTGCACGGTGTCGAGTACGGCGATGTTATCGAAGTAGTCGACCAGCACCCGGGCCCGTTCGTCGAACCGCCGTGCATCGTCTTCGGTCCACCAGTCGGTGAGGTTACCGTCCTTATCGAATTTTCTCCCTTGGTCGTCGAACCCGTGCGTCATCTCGTGGCCGATCACCACCCCGATACCGCCGTAATTAAGGGCATCGTCGCCATCCATGTAAAAGAAGGGAGGTTGCAGGATACCGGCGGGGAAACATATCTCGTTGGAAGAGGGGTTATAGTAGGCATTCACGGTTTGGGGCGACATGTACCACTTGTCCCGGTCCACCAGCTTCCCCAGTTCATCGATCATCTCCGCGTAAGCAAATTCTGCCGCCCGCACCCGGTTCTGCCAGTAAGAGTCTCCTTTTATGTCGAGGGAGGTATAATCTTTCCACTTGTCGGGATACCCTACTTTCACGATAAAGGTACCCAGCTTCTCGTGCGCCTTTGCCTTGGTGGCATCGCTCATCCATGGCAGCTGGTCGATTCGCTCGCCGAGGGCTTCGCTCAAGTTATCCACCAGTTGAAGCATCCGCTCCTTTGCCTGGGGCGGGAAATGCTTCTCCACGTAGAGTTGCCCCACGGCTTCGCCCATTGCCCCGTTCACGGCATCGATGGCCCTTCTCCAACGGGGGCGAAGTTCTTTGCTGCCGCTCAAGGCCTTGCCGTAGAAGTCGAAGTTCGCGTTCACGAAGTCGTCGCTCAGGTAGCCGGCGGCCGAGTCAATCACCTTCCAGCTGAGGTAGTCCCGCAACGCTTCTATCGGCTCGGTGCCGATAATGGCGATGGCTGCTTTCACCGGTTCCACGTGCGACACGTTGAGGCTGTCGATGCCTTTCGCGCCTACCTCCTCGAAGTAGTAATCCCAATCGAACGGGGCCACGGCTTGCCCGAGGTCGGCCACCGCCATTTTATGGTAGTTAAGCTCCGGCACGCGGCGCATCTCCCTTGTAATATGCGCTTCGGCAAGGGCTGTCTCGATCCGTAGGGTATTAGCCGCGGCACGGCGTGCTTGCTCGCTCGAGTAACCCGCGTTCTCGAACTGGGTTTCCATCAGCTTCACGTATTTCTCTCGCAACTCCTTCGAGTGGTCGTCCTGCAAGAGGTAATAATCCCGGTCGCCCATCCCGATACCCGCTTGGTACAGGTGCGCGATATTCATCGTGCTGTTCTTATCGTCTGCTCCCACGTAAAAACCGAAAAACGGGTTGGAGGCGTACCGGCTTACAGTGGCTATTAGCCGTATGATCGCTTTTGTATCTCCCGCGGCAGTAATCTCGTCGAGTTGTGCCCGGATAGGCTCCGCTCCGTCGCTGTTCAGCTTCACGCTATCCATCGCGATCGCGTATAGGGTACCCACCTTCTGGGCGTTTGACCCGTCCGGGTGAGTCGTCTCTCCCAGTTCCTGGATCAGGTGCCGGATTTGCTCTTGGTTCTCTTCACGCAGCTGGTCAAAGGAGCCGTAGCGCGCGTGCTCGTCAGGGATGGGATTGGCCTTTTGCCACCCGCCCGTGGCATACTGGTAAAAACTCGTGCCGGGGGCAATGGTTGTATCGAGGCTCGAGAGGTCAAGCGTCTCCACCGGCGCCGAAGTCTTCCGCGGTGTACAGTTGATAGTCATTAGTAGGGATAAAACAATGATTGGGAATAATATTCGTCGCATAACAAATTGCTTAAATTGCGTAACAAATTGCTTAAGTTCATGCAAAAGTACAAAATTATTCCGTCGCGAACATCATGGATTTCAAACTATGAAGGAAACCGGTATGCCCGGAGTTTGTCTCGCGATTTCAAGTCAACCGCGTATACAGTTAAATATATTGCAATGTCAAGGTAGCGAGTGGAGATTTCTTGAGGCAACCTTTGGTCATCGTAGAAAAAAATAACATCTTTACAAAAGTAATGTGCAGCATTTTAACAGCTATTCTGTTAAACCAAAATGAAGTGTGCACTTCAAACATAGAAGCTATGACAACCAAAAAATTAGACACTAAAAAAATAGAATTCATTAGAGAATTCTTGAACAAAACGGATGAAAACCTTGTAAGGGAGCAAATAGCGTTTTATCGCAGCCTAAAGCAAACGGGGACCTCTTTGCAAATTCCACGAACGAAAGTAGAGTTGGAAGCTTCGGTAAAAAAAGCAGAAAATGACTACCACAATGGTATTTTCTATTCAATGGAAGAGGTATTTGAAAAATACAAGGGATGAAAATAATCTGGTTGTCAGAAGCTGCAGAATCATTAGAAGCTATTTATGACTTCTATAGTAGCAAGAGTGCAAGGGCCGCGAAAACAGGGTGGGACCTCACGTTCCATGTCGGTTCTCGAAAACGAATTATTCGAGACCGGCAAGTTCCTCTTCAATTTCCCGGCGCGTTTTTTCACTCACCGGAACCAGCGGCAGGCGCAGGACGTTAGCAACCAACCCTTTCAGGTAGAGCATGCACTTCACGCCCGACGGGTTCCCCTCCACGAACATGAGGTGAAAGAGCCGGTTGAAGTCGGCTTCCATCTTTTCGCGGACACTCCGTGCTTCTCCCGCGAGGGCGTTTCTCACGAGCCATGCCATTTCTTTGGGGAACGCGTTCGCGAATACCGAGATCACCCCTATTCCTCCCAGCTCTATCACGGAGGTCGTGATGGCATCGTCGCCCGAGATAACGTGGAATCCTTCCGGGGCGCTTTCAATGATGACTTTTATCTGGCTCAAGTCGCCCGACGCCTCTTTAACCGCGACAACATTCGGGCATTCCCGGGCAATCCGCACGGTGGTCTCTGCCGTCATGTTCACCCCTGTCCGGCCCGGCACGTTGTAAAGCACGATGGGTAGGGGGGAATGCTTCGACAAGGTTTTGTAATGCTGGAAAAGCCCTTCTTGCGTGGGTTTATTATAATAAGGTGTAACCGACAGGATAGCACTCACCCCGGTGAAGTCGGTAGTTTTCAGCTCTTCTACCAACGCGGCGGTATTGTTTCCTCCCACCCCAACCATTACCGGCACCCGTCCGGCAGTTTGTTCGATAATACGCCGAACCACCACTGTTTTCTCTTTATCTGAAAGAGCGGGCGTTTCGGCGGTAGTGCCCAAGGCCACAATATAATCGGTTCCATTCTCCAGCTGGTACTCCACCATCCGGGAGAGGCCATCAAAATCAATGGAATTATCTTCTTTGAAAGGAGTAATTAATGCCACCCCCAGGCCTTTTAAATCAACTTTTGACATGAAACAGCGCGTTTTATCTTGCAATTTATTCCCAAAATCTCTATTTATCGAGCAAAATGAATCTATATCGCGAAGTTACACATTTTTCGAAAAGTACCGCAATGATGGGTATTAAAATTAGCACTACGCGAGCATCAGCAGTTTTGCCATGACGAGCGAATATCTATGTTAGTAATGAATATTCGCGTTAAGTCAAATGAGCAAAGCCGAGCTTGCTCGAGTTTTGCCATGACGAGCGAATATCTATGTTAGTAATGAATTATTTTGTACTTTTGCAGATTCATGGGTATTGCCCCGCCTCAACGCGTTATCAATGAAATCGCTGCAGGTGAAGGAGCAGCAAAACATCCAATCATGCATAATTTAGAACTTAGCGAACAAGAGATAATACGCAGGCAGAGCCTCGAGGAGTTGAAGCAGTTGGGAATAGAACCTTATCCTGCCGCGCTGTACAAGGTAGACGCCTACTCTTCCGATATAAAAAACGAGTTCTCGGACGACAGCGAACGCCGTCAGGTAAGCATCGCGGGAAGGATCATGAGCCGGCGCATCATGGGAAAAGCCTCGTTCATCGAGCTGATGGACGCGAAAGGGCGAATCCAGGTATACGTCACGCGCGACGACCTTTGCCCGGGAGAAGACAAAGAGCTCTATAACACGGCATTCAAGAAGCTGCTGGATATTGGCGACTTCGTGGGAATCACCGGTTTTGTCTTCCGCACGAAAACCGGCGAGATCTCGGTGCATGCCGAGACGTTGACCCTATTATCGAAATCGCTGAGACCGCTTCCCATCGTGAAAACGAAAGAGGGAGAGGTGTACGACAAGTTCTCGGACCCCGAGCTACGCTACCGCCAGCGCTACGTGGACCTGCTGGTAAATGAAGAGGTGAAGGATATCTTCGTGAAGCGCACCCGCGTTTTTGACGCGATGCGCGAATTCTTCGACGCGAGGGGATACCTCGAGGTGGATACACCCGTGCTGCAAAGCATTCCCGGTGGAGCTGCCGCCCGTCCGTTTATCACCCACATGAACGCGCTCAACATCGACCTCTACCTGCGTATCGCCAACGAACTATACCTGAAACGATTGATTGTGGGGGGATTCGACGGGGTATACGAGTTTTCGCGCAACTTCCGCAACGAGGGGATGGACCGGACGCATAACCCCGAGTTCACCGTCATGGAGATCTACGTGGCGTATACCGATTATAAATGGATGATGGAGTTCACCGAGCAGATGCTGGAGCACGTCGCCTTAAAAGCCATCGGGACCACGAAGGTGAAGGTGGGTGATAACGAGATCGACTTCAAAGCACCCTACCCCCGCGTGACCATGCTTGATGCCATCAAGGAGCACACCGGCATAGATATCAGCGGGATGAACGAGGAACAACTGCGAGAGGTATGCAAAGAGCTGGGCGTGGAACAGGACGAGACGATGGGCAAAGGGAAACTCATCGACGAGATTTTTGGCGAAAAGGCCGAAGGAAAATACATCCAGCCCACCTTTATCATTGATTATCCCATCGAGATGTCGCCCCTTACCAAGCGACACCGGGAAAATCCCGAGCTGACAGAACGGTTCGAGTTGATGGTGAACGGGAAAGAGCTGGCCAACGCGTACAGCGAGTTGAACGACCCGGTAGATCAACGCGAGCGCTTTGAAGAGCAGCTTCGCTTATCGGAGAAGGGTGACAACGAAGCGATGTTCATCGACCAGGACTTCCTTCGGGCACTGGAATACGGGATGCCCCCCACTTCCGGGATGGGGATCGGGATGGACCGGCTCACCATGTTACTCACGGGACAAAGCGCGATCCAAGAGGTTCTTCTCTTCCCGATCATGCGCCCGGAGCAAAAGGCAAGCAAAGACGCCGCCGCGCGCTATACCGCCATTGGCGTGCCGGAAGAGTGGGTACAGCTCCTCCAAAAAGCCGGGCACACCCGGGCGAAAGGACTCAAGGAGGTCAACCCCAACAAGCTGCATCAAGAAATTTGCGGGCTAAACAAGAAATTCAAGCTGGGCCTGAACAATCCGACGCCGGAAGAGGTTAAAACGTGGGTGACCAATGCATCGGAACTGTAACGCCTGATTACCAGAAAAGAAACGCGTAATGGATTCTATTGGCAAAATTTGCATTCTCGGGGGCGGCACGTGGGGGACCGCGCTGGCAAAGATGGTATTGATGAACCAAAAACAGATCAACTGGTTCATACGGCGCGATGATCAGATCGAGGGCTTTTACAAGCTGGGGCACAACCCCAACTACCTCTCCAACGTGAAATTTAACTTGGCACAGATCACCTTCTACTCCAACATCGAAAAAGCCATTAAAGATTCGGACACGGTCATCATTGCCATCCCTTCGCCTTACGTGAAACAATACTTCCGCCGCGTGTGGAACAGCACCTTTCGCGGTAAATTCATTGTTTCTGCCCTAAAGGGGATCATCCCGAATGATAACATGGTGATGAGCGAGTTTCTCGCCGACAACTTCAAAATCCCCTTGGAAAATATCGGGGTACTTTCTGGTCCTTGCCACGCCGAAGAGGTCGCGCTCGAGCGCCTTTCGTTCCTCACCGTCTCCAGCAAAGACGAAGTAAAATCCAAGCTATTGGCCGAGGCTATCTCGTCGAGAATACTAAAAACACGGGTCTCGAACGACGTGGTAGGCGTCGAACTGGCCTCGGTGCTCAAGAACATTTACGCCATCGCGGCAGGCATTTGCCAAGGATTGCTCTATGGCGATAACTTTCAGGCCGTGCTGATGAGCAACTGTGCCGACGAGATGGCACGTTTTTTACACGGCGTGATCCCCATCGAACGTAACATCACCGAACAGCAGTACTTGGGCGATATGCTGGTGACCGGCTACTCGCAGTTCAGCCGCAACCGCACGCTCGGCACCATGATTGGTAAAGGCTACTCCGTGAAGACCGCGCAGCTGGAGATGGAGATGATTGCCGAGGGATATTACGGTGCGAAGTGTATCCACGAGCTGAATGCCCGGTTTAAAGTAGATATACCCATCGCGCGCACGGTATATCAAATACTGTACGAGAAGCTTCAGCCGCAGGCGGCCATTCGCAAGCTGATCGATTACTTCTAAGCTCGTCAGGGCGATCAGCAAAAAGTGGTACACCGGCGCACGCGTTGTTTCTTCACGAACTTTTCAACTTTGACTAACGACTCTAAAACAGATATAATGGAAAGTATTCAACTCAACATCAAACATGTTTCCGCGTTCCTGCCGGAAGAGGATATCCTGAAAAAAACGGAACAGGCAAGTGCTTGCAACCGGGCACTCCATGACGGATCGCGCGAGGGAAGCGATTTCCTGGGATGGGTTACCCTCCCCTCCTCCATCACCGAGAGCGAGTTACGCGAGATCGAAGATGCTGCCGTTGACCTTCGTGCTCGATGCGAAGCAGTGGTGGTCGTGGGAATCGGCGGGAGCTACTTGGGTGCTCGTGCCGTGATTGACGCGCTCTCCGGCTCGTTCGATTGGCTCCAGGAAAAAAACAAGCGTAAAGATCCGGTTGTCTTGTATGCCGGGAACAATATCAGCGAGGATTACCTTCACGAATTGCTTCACTACTTGGACAACAAGCAGTTTGGCATCATTAATATCTCCAAATCGGGTACCACCACCGAGCCCGCTATTGCCTTTCGCTTGCTGAAGGAACTCCTGGAAAAGAAAGTGGGCAAAGAGGAGACAAAGAATCGTATCGTGGCCATCACCGACGCGTCCCGGGGGGCACTCCGCACGCTGGCCGTTTCTGAAGGATACAAGACATTCGTCATCCCCGACGACGTGGGAGGACGCTATTCCGTGCTCACCCCGGTGGGGCTGCTCCCCATCGCGGTAGCGGGCATAAATATCCGATTACTGGTAGGCGGGGCGTTAGAAATAGAGCAAGCCACGGGACCCGAAACCTCGTTCGACTATAACCTGCCGGCAATCTACGCGGTGATCCGTAACGAGCTATACAAGCGAGGCAAAAAAATAGAAATTTTAGTAAACTATCACCCCAAGCTCCACTACCTGTCCGAGTGGTGGAAACAACTATACGGGGAGAGCGAGGGGAAAGAACTGAAAGGTATTTTCCCGGCGGCGGTCGATTTCACGGCTGATCTCCACTCGATGGGGCAATGGATTCAAGAGGGGGAGCGCTCCATCTTCGAGACAGTCATCTCCATCAAGAAACCCAACGAGAAGGTATTGATCCCGCGGGACGAGAGAGACCTCGACGGGCTGAACTACCTGGAAGGG
>WPCG01168756.1_pt1 | contig 23678 bp, 21 predicted proteins | sample 5403311 | NCBI WGS metagenome assembly WPCG01 (sample SAMN12869467, study PRJNA574797) | sludge metagenome | isolation source: wastewater treatment of Control | place: China:Beijing | collected 2019-05-17 | reverse complement strand
GCGGTGGACATGCAGATGAACGAGGGCAAGACCTGCATTATCGAGGTGATGTGTACCCGCGAGCTGGGCGATCCCTTCCGCCGGGATGCGCTGAAGAAGCCGGTGCGCCTGCTGGAGAAGTACCAGGACTACGTGTAAGCGAAACAGCACGAGCGTACTGAACCAAAACTCGGCACAGCTTGCCCCGATCGTTAGGCGAATATTCGTCGGGTCGGGGCATTTTATTGTAGGGGGAGCACATGAGTGACGTTTTGATCATCGGTGGTGGCGTTATCGGCATGCTGACGGCTTGGCAGCTGGCCGAGGCCGGACAGACTGTTACTCTGCTGGAGCGTGGCCGCTGTGGCCGCGAGGCGTCCTGGGCCGGGGGCGGGATCGTCTCACCGCTTTATCCATGGCGCTACAGCGACCCGGTCTCCCATTTGGCGCGCTTCGCTGAGTGTGAGTACCCACGCCTGGTCGCCCGGCTGCTCGAAGAGACCGGCATCGATCCGGAGTATCGGCAGAGAGGATTGCTCTACCTGCGCGTTGACGATGGCGACAGGGCCTTCGATTGGGCGCACCGATTCGGTAAGCCACTCGAGGTGGTCAGCGCCGATGCTATCTACGCCAAGGAGCCTTGGCTGGTCGAGGGGATTGAGGCGGGGCTGTGGATGCCCACGCTGGGCAGCATTCGCAATCCACGCCTTTGCCAGGCGCTGCGTGCGCGATTGTCGACGCTGTCACGCGTGACTCTGGAAGAGGGGTTGGCGGTTGAAGGAGTGTGCGTCGAACAGGGGCGGGTGGCCGGAGTCGAGACATCTCGCGGGCGCTTTACCGCTGGCCAGGTAGTGCTGTGCGGCGGGGCCTGGAGCGGCGTGCTCCTCGACCGCCTTGGCGTGGCGCTGCCGGTTCGCCCTGTGAAGGGCCAGATGATGCTGTTTCGCACGCCACCGATGGCCAAAGGCAGGCAGCTCCTGGAGCGAGTGGTGCTGGCCGACGGTCGCTATCTGATCCCCCGCGGCGACGGGCGTGTGTTAATCGGCTCGACCCTGGAGGAGGTCGACTTCGACAAGACGCCAACGGAGGAGGCTCGTGAGTCGCTGCGGCAGAGCGCTCTGGCGATGATACCAGCCCTCGCGGACTGCCCAATTGAGCACCACTGGGCAGGTCTGCGGCCCGCTGCCCCCGATGGAATCCCCTTTATCGGCGAGGTGCCCGAAATCCCTGGGCTGTTTGTCAATGCCGGTCACTACCGGAATGGCCTGGTATTGGCACCGGCTTCTTCTCGGCTGATGGTCGACATGCTGCTCAGGCGCCCGCCACTAATCGATCCGGCTCCCTATGCCCCCGCTGGTCTATCAACATCCGCATGGAGCTCATGTAACCCACTGAGTGAATGATATTTTTTTCTGGCCCAACGGCTTTCATTTAACTGGAGCTAAGCAGACTCAGGGGGCCGCAGTAGTCTCGGCAATAGGTTCCTGCTGGTCCTGATCAGCGACTGGGCCAAATTTCTTTCACTTTATAAAAACATATGGATGGAAAAAATGAGCCAGCCAAGCGTAGCGTTTCTCGCAGCCTTCAGCGATGCCCTGAATCGTCATGATATCGATGCGGTCATGGAAATGATGACAGACGACTGTGTTTTCCATGCCGTTGCCGGCCCGGACCTGCAGGGCAAGAGCTTCGTTGGTCAGGCCGAGGTGCGGAAAGGACTTGAGAACGCCTGGAAAACTGCCCCTGATGCTTGCTGGGTCGATGGTGAACACTTCGTTGTCGGTGACCGCGGGTTTTCCGAAACCACCTATATGGGCACGACTACCGAAGGTGTGAGATCCGAGGCGCGCATGATCGATGCCTTTACTTTCCGCGATGGCAAGATTGCCGTCAAGAACGCCTTCCGCAAGAACCGTCCGCCGGTTGCTGGCGGCGACCGCTGAGGCCGCCGCATCGTCACGGCCCACTAACGACAATAAGGAGTCGATCATGCAGACAGTTGCCAGCAGGGCAGGAGATGAGCAAGGTCGCGCGACAGCCCCTTCTCAGCCTTATGATCCGGCTTATGATCCGCTCAAGAGTGCGACGCCGGGGCAGGGCCGTGACTATGCGCCGACCTACTGGATCGGCACTGCAGGCGAGCCGCCTGCCGATGATGGTCCGGTGACCGCCGACATGGACGTCGATGTAGTAATCATCGGTGCCGGTTTCACCGGCCTCACAGCCGCCATCTTTCTGGCCCAGGAGTACGGCATCAAGGCGACGGTGCTTGAGGCCAATCGCACCAGCTGGGGCTGCAGTACGCGTAATGGCGGTCAGGCTCAGTGCGCGTCTGGACGGCTCAAGCGCTCCCAGTGGATCGAGCGATATGGTCTGGATACTGCTCTCAAGCTGCATCGCGAGTGCCTGGATGGTATGGAAACCTTCAAGGCTCTGATCAAGGATATCGATTGCGAGCCGCAGCCCGGCGGGCACCTCTATGTAGCCCATCGCGATAAGGTCATGCCGACTCTTGAGAAAGAGGCGAAGCTGCTGCGTGAGACCTTCGACTATGATGCCCAGATTCTCGATGCCGATACGGTCAAGCGCGACTGGGTTGGTGATCAGGATGCAGCCGGTGCCATGCACGAACCCGAGGGTATCGGCATTCACGCCGGCAAGTTGGCCTTCGGCTATCTAAAGAAAGCCAGGGCACTAGGTGTCAAGGTGCATCCCTCGAGCCCCGTGCAGGGCTGGGAAACTCGTGACGGTATTCATCACCTCAGAACTCCGAGTGGTGTAGTCAAGGCACGGTCAGTCGGTATCGCGACTGGTGGCTACACGTCTCAAAGTCTGCACCCCGAGCTGAAGAATCGCCTGCTGCCGATCCTCTCCAACTCCATTGTTACTCGGCCGCTCACCCCGAGCGAGATCGACGCTTGCAACTTGCATACCCGGCAGGTGATCACCGATACTCGTGTGCTGCGTCACTATTACCGTTTGCTGCCGGATAACCGGCTCCAGATCGGTAGCCGCAGTGCGATCACCGGGCGCGATGCGCCCCAGCAGAAATATGAAGACGTGCTGGTGAGCAACATGACGCGCAAGTTTCCAGCGCTGAAAGGAGTGGCACTGGATTACTCCTGGTGGGGGTGGGTCGATGTCAGTCACGACATGATGCCGCGCATTCATCAGCCAGATCCCAAGGAGAGCATCTTCTATGCGCTGGGATATGGTGGTAACGGCGTCATGTATTCCGCCCAGGCAGGTCGCCGCCTGGCGCAGTGGATTGCCGGCGACGGTAAGCAGCTCGATCTGCCCATCTTTACCTCTAAACTGCCGTTCCCGAATCTGCGGGAAACGGTCGAATCCCAGGCCTTCGCACCCTTCAGGCGAATCGGGCAGCGTTTCCTCTATCGCTGGTACTACCTGAAAGACGAGGTGCTCTAAGTGCTGATGGGGGAGTGGCGCTACTCTTCCGGTCTTATTGCTAGCGGTACTAGTCGTGCCAGGCGTTCCATGCCTGGCTCGATGCGTTCCTCGGGAATAGCCGAGAAGCCGAGGCGAAAATACTCCTTTGCAGGGCGGTCGAAGTAGTGCAGGTCCCCGCGCTCCAACAGGATGTCTTCTTCACGTGCAAGCGCTTGAAGGCGCTGGCAGTCTAATCCTTTGGGGCCTTTGACCCAGAAGCAGGAGCCCCCAAAGGTGGAAGGGGTATAGCAGTTGGGCATATGACGTTCTAGGGCATCGCTCATGCGCTGCCAGCGTGCCTGAAATGTCTGATGAATCTGTCGGATCAGTGCATCGTGATAGCCGCGCTCGAGAAACAGCGCCAAGGCGCGCTGGTTGTTGGTTGGCGGGTGGCGCAGCATCAGGCGTCGCAGCGCACGGGCTTCGCGAATCAGCGTTGGGTGGGCAACCATATAACCGAGCCGGAGCCCCGGCGCCAGGGTCTTGGAGAGGCTACCGACATATATGACCCGGCTGTGCCGGTCGAGGCTCTTGAGGGCCGGGGTGGGGTTACTGAGGTAGTTGGTCTCGCTGTCGTAGTCGTCTTCAATGATCAGGAAATTATCGGTCTCGGCCATGTCCAGCAGCTGCCGACGACGCTCCATCGGCATGGTCACCGTGGTGGGGCTCTGGTGGCTAGGAGTGGTATAGATCAGCTGACACTGGGTCAGCTCCTCCTCGATAGGCCGCATGCCCTGTTCATCGACTGGCAGCAGGCGAATGTCGTCGGTAAACATCTTTGCGATGTTGTACATGTCGACATAGCCGGGATTCTCTATGCCGAACTGCCGACCCGGCTTGAGCAGGAGCATGGCGGCGATCCATAGCGCCTGCTGTGTGCCGACCGTGACCAGAATCTCCTCGGGCTTGGCCCAGACGCCCCGTCGCGGCAGCAGCCGCTGATGAATCTGTTCGATCAGCAGCGGGTCGTCGTCGCTAAGATGATCGACCGACCAGCTGCGGATCGCCGGCACGCTCATGGAGTCGCGACTACACTCCCGCCAATGCTGGGTGGGAAAGAGTGTGGGATCGATCTGGCCATATAGGAACGGATAGTCATAGCGATGCCAGTCGCCGGGCTTGCTGATAGTTTCCTGCTGGGAAGGGCGTACCGTCAGCAACTCCTCCCAGGGCATCCGCTCGGCATCGATGTCGTTGAGGCGAGTAGGCTTCTCAGCTCGACCTTTGAGGATCTCCGGGTTGACGAAATAGCCGCTGCGACTCTTGGCGATCAGGTAGCCATCATCAAGCAGCTGCTCATAGGCGAGCATCACCGTGTTGCGAGCCACTTGAAGCTCTCGAGCCAGCTTGCGGCTGGAGGGCAGCGCCTTATCCAGAGGAAGGTGACCATCCAGGATGGCGTGGACGACCTGCTCACGCAGCTGCTGCTGCAGGCTTGCCGGCTGGCGGGAATCGAGGTGGAAAAGAAGCTGGCTCATGAGTCACTCGATCTGGCTGCCGCCCTACTCCCTTGCGTGGGTGTGAAAACTCGCCCGTGCAGGGGGGGGGCGAAAGGGATGATTCAACCACCCCCGAGCTTGCCAAGAACCCTTGTCGCTGTCTAGCGGAAAAAAATTAAAAATCATGGGTTTGTAATCATTACTGTGCGAATAAAATCATGAGGCTAGCTTGCTGGGTAGCTGGCCCAATCGATGGGGAGTGTCTGGTCCTAGTCTCGATTGGCAGGGGGGGTAAAGTGAGAAGGAACAGAGCAGCGCATTTTTTATAAAATAAGCCCCGTGTCTGTATCTGGTTATAAAAGTTAACAACAATATCTTGTTGGAGAGCGACATGAAAAAAATGATGCTTCCTGTGGCTGTAGCAGCTATTAGTGCAGCCATGAGCCAGAGTGCATTGGCTGAAACCTGGCGCATGGCGCTGGGCGATGCTCAGGGTGGCACCCAGTATGCGATGGGGGAAAAATTTGCTCAGCTGATTCATGAGAAGACCGACGGTCAAATCAGTGTCGACCTGTTTCCCAACGGTCAGCTTGGCAGTGAACAAGACACTGTCAGCAGCACCAGCATGGACATGCTGGATCTTTCGGTACTCGCAATAAATAATATCACGCCTTTTTCCCCTACGGTAGGTGTGCTGACACTTCCCTATGTTATTACGGGGCCTGAGGATGCCAAGGTACTGACTCAGGGGGCAATCGGCGAAGAGCTGACAGAAAACACCATTCGCGATGCCGGTGTCCGCATCCTCTCCTGGGCCTACTCAGGATGTCGCGTTCTCAGCAACTCCAGCAAGCCGGTCGCAAGCCCAGATGACCTTCGCGGCCTGACGATCCGTGTGCCGCGTAACGAAATCATGATTGCCTCTTACCAGGAGTGGGGCGTTAATCCGTTGCCCATGGCTTGGTCGGAAACGTTTACGGCGCTGCAGCAGGGTGTTGTTGATGGCCAGGACAACCCCTATATTACCATCAATGCGATGAAGTTCTACGAGGTGCAGGATTACATCACGGATATTTGCTATGTGTTCTCGCTTGAACCTCTCATCATGAGTGAGGCAAAGTTCCAGAGGCTCAGTCCGGATATGCAAGAGCTCGTGCTCGAGGCTGGGCATGAAGCCACCGCCTACAGCTATGAGTATCTCCTGGATACGGAGGAAACTATCAAGCAGTCGCTGGTGGAAGAGCACGGCATTCAGATCATTGAGCCCTCCAACGATGAACAGGAGTGGATAGAGCAGGCTACTCGTATCTGGCCGCGGTTCTATGACAGCATCGGTGGTGAGGAGAGGCTTGAGGCGGCGCTTCAGGCACTGGGTCGAGACCTCAACTGATCCTTTTTCCCCTAAATATGCTACACCGACTCCAATGTCGGTGTAGCTATCCGTTCTTCTGAGTGATGCGTCAGTGAGGTATTGGCAAAATGAAGCAGGTTATTTTTAAATTCATAGACAACCTGGAAAACTACTTATGCCAATTTCTCTTGGTGTTCTTTGTAGTACTTCTTTTTGTTCAGATCGTATTGCGTAATTTTTTTAGTAATTCGCTGGCATGGGGGGATGAGCTGGCCACCTATGCTTTTGTGTGGTTTGCCTATATGGGGGCAGTGTACGCGGCAAAGATGTCAGCCCATAACCGCGTCACCTTCCAGTTTCGTTTCTTTCCAAGAATTGTAGAGAAGGTTTGTAATATTTTTACCGATCTTGTCTGGGTTGGGTTCAATCTTTATTTTGTCTACTTGAGCTATGATTTCGTCTTTAATCGCATGAACGTGTTCTGGAAGTCTCAGACCATGGGTGTTCCGATGAAGTATTTCTACATGATACTTCCTTTTGCTTTCTTTATCATGTCGCTGCGTATTTTGCAGAACATGTATGTGAAGCACGTCATGAATCAGCAGGTGGTAGACCCAGAGGGTGCGCAGATCGAAGAGATGAAGCGTAGCCAAGAAGGTAGCTAAGAAGACAATGCCGACAAAAAGAGCTGAGTAAACGGAGACAATGCTCATGGACCCTACCCTCATCTATGTCCTGTTTGGGACGTTTTTTCTACTGCTGCTGCTGGGCGCTCCTATCACGGCATCGCTTGGTGTATCGGCCTTGGCAGCATTTCTATATGTTGGCCAAAACCCGGCTTCGTTTGTACAGATCGCTTTTACTTCGGTGGGCTCATTTCCACTGATGGCGCTGCCGGCTTTCATTTTGGCAGGCGCTTTGATGGAGGCTTCGGGAATATCTCGCCGGCTGGTGGATATAGCCGAGGCATTTGCAGGACCGGCAACGGGCGGGCTGGCAGCGGCAACAGTCTTTGCCTGCATGTTTTTCGGTGCTATCTCAGGGTCAGGGCCGGCCACTACGGCCGCAGTGGGTATGCTGATGATTCCCGCAATGGTCCAGCGACATTATGACAGAGGCTATGCCTCGGCGATCACTGCATCTTCCGGGGGGCTAGGGGTGGTGATCCCGCCGTCTATTCCGATGGTTATCTTCGGTATTACTGGAATGGGCATGATGCCGCCGCCGGAAGCGGTAGCTTTACATGGAAGTTTCCAGACCCTTTCAATTCCCAAGCTGTTTATTGCGGGTGTTTTTCCCGGCATGGTGATCGCTGGATGCCTGCTGACAATGAACTATTTTTTGTCAAAAAAGCATGGCTACCGCGGACTGACTGACCACTGGTGCACTTCTTCGATCAGGACGGCCCTGCGTAGAGGTGTATGGTCTATCCTGGCTCCGATTATTATTCTGGGTGGTATCTATTCGGGCCTCTTCACGCCCACTGAATCTGCCGTCGTGGCGATCTTCTATACTCTAGTCGTGGGTATCTTTATTCATAAGGAGCTAAAGTTTCGTCCGGCCTTAAAAACTCTGGAAACTACCACCTGGATCAGTGGGCGTGTGCTGTTGATTCTATTTACTGCAACGGTGTTTGGTCGGCTGCTGGTGGAGCAGCGTGTACCCGCCTATATCGCCTCGGCGATGCTGGATTTCACTCAAAATATGTACCTTATCTGGGCCATGATCATTCTGTTCCTGCTGTTCGTGGGAATGTTCATGGAGACCCTGGCGGCCATCATGATTTTGACGCCGGTGCTGTTGCCTATCATGTACATGCTGGGTGCTGATCCTGTTCACGTGGGTATCGTAATGGTATGCGCCCTGGCGATTGGTTTCCAGACACCGCCGCTGGGGGAAAACCTGTTTGTCGCCTCGGGGATCGGGGGAGCTTCCATTGAGGAGATTTCATACCGTGCACTGCCTTTTGCCGCTGCCTCAATCATCGCTCTTTTTATCATCGCCTATGTTCCCGAGATCGCTCTCTGGCTGCCTAGAGTCATGGGCTACTGAACAGGGGTAAGAGTTCAGCTTTAAATTTCACGGAGGGGGTATGGATAAATCGATCGAAAATATCCTGTGCTGTGTCGGGCTTCGCAACGATAGCCATCCGGTGCTGGAGCAAGCGGTTAAGCTGGCATTGGCCACAGGGGCGAAGCTGCATGTCCTGCATGCAGTCAAGTCGCTTGACGATGATGTGATGAATACCTTGCGCGTCAACATCCGCGACAAGAATACCCTTCAGGAGCTGATTCGTAAGCGCCTGGACGATGCTGAGAGGAAGCTAGATGAAAAATTGGAGAATTTCTTCAGCTCCTGGGGAGAGGACAGTGACGACTTGGCCGCCTGCGTTGTAAGCCGCAAGGTTGCTGAAGGCTATCCTGCCAAGGTTATCGTACAGCAAGCATCGAAGCTTAGCTGTGACCTGATTGTCATGGCCTCAAACAAGCGTGGATTTACCGCTTCCTACGCTGGCAAGGTGACGCGGGGCGTCATCAAGAGAAGCCATGTGCCGGTCGTGGTTGTGCCGCCGCCGGAATGAGGTAACGTAGCTGTAGGGCGGAGCCTGTCAACATAGTTGGCACATGAAATGGCTCTGACTCTTTAAAATCCTACTGCTTCCGGCACTGGAACCTGCTCAGGGTTCAGGTGTACCACATCTGGCAAACTGAGATCCCGAATGTCACCTGACCAGCGCTCTGGATGACGTTGCTTCGCTGCCTCGAAGACCTCCCGGCGCTGCGCCAAGATGCCTTTGGCCTCGCCGTTATGACGCTGGCTCGGCGTGACATAGCGAAGGGCGCTGTGTCGGTGCTCGTGGTTGTACCACTCGGTGAATCGCTGGACCCAATCTTGTGCCTCGGCCAGGGTGGCGAAGCCGTCGGCGGGGAAACCCGGCCGATACTTCAGCGTCTTGAAGGCCGACTCGGCGAAGGCGTTGTCGTTGCTGACCCTTGGCCGGCTATACGACGTGGTAATGCCCACCCGAGTTCGACAGATAGAAGCGTAAGCCACTGATTAACTTGGAAACGCACTTTCAAAATTGGCACTACAAGCGGGATGTGGTCGGTGCCGGCAGGCCAATGGCTTCGAAGAGATCGCGTTGTTCAGGCTTCAATTTGGTCAGGCCGCTCGCCGTCTCTCGACGGTGAAGCAGGACCTGGTGGAACTGGATCTTGCGAGCAACTTCCAGTGCCCGCGTCGGTGACAGGGGGTGATCGCTGGCCTTCAACCGCATCCGCAGCACCCGATAAAGCACCAGCGCGAGGAAGCAGATCAGCGCATGGGCGCGGATACGATCCGGCAGCCGGTGGTAGACCGGCGCGATCTCAATGTCGCTCTTCAGCACCCGGAAGCCGCGTTCGATGTCTGCCAGCGCACGGTAACGCTCTACGATCTCCTGCGGCTCGTGGTCGGACATGTTGGTGACCAGCAACAGCTTGCCATCCATCATCCTGGCGCGATCAAGCGCGCGCTGATCCAGGACATAGTTGAACGTCTCGGCGGTCAGATCGACTTTCAGGATATGTCCGAGGTGCGCGTCGGTGACGGCATTGTAGAACCTGGCAGTCACACCGGCATCAGAGAGCTTTCTGCCGCGATAGCGACGGCCAGCATCCTGGTTGTCCAGTTTCTCGAACCACTGGCGTGCATCGGCTTGCAGCGCTTCGATCTTCTTATCGCGTGCCGCTGTCTGAACCTTGGCGACCTCCGGCCGGTGCGCCACGATTAGCCGATGGTCCTGCCATGCCATCTCGCCGTAGGCTTCGTGATCGGCATCCCGGCAATGCGTCTGATGAAACGCCTTCAGCAGGTCATCGAACTCGCCATAACGACGTCCCGGCACCGCCAGGATGAATTCCAGGGGGCGATCCTCGATACGCACGGCGGACAGAGCGGTCAAGTTGTCCAGGGAGAGCAGGCCACGGTCGGCGACCAGTACGACTCGCCGCACGTTGAAGCGCTTGACCACCGTCTCGATGGTCGGCAGCAACGTGCGTGTTTCCGCAACATTGCCATCGAAGACTTGGTGATGAATGGGCAGCCCTTCCGCTGTCTGCACGGCACCGAGCATGAACTGACGGGCGATGCCGCCTTCCTTCGAGGGGCCGTAGTGACGAACATCACCGTCGAGCGAGGTGCCGCCTTCTGCTCTGATCGTGGAGAGGTCGTAGAAGACGATCGAGAGCTCTTGGTCGATCAGCGGCTTGAGCTGCTGTGCCAGTACGTCATTGAGTGCTTCGCTGCAGTCCGACAGGGTGTCCATGGTGCGTAGCAGGTGCTGGTGACTAATCGAAGTCGTGTCGACGTCGGGGACCAGCACATCTTCCAGCCAGCGCAGCACGCCGAGCTTGGATTCCGGATCACAAAGGCGGTTGAAGACCATGATTCGCAGCAGCCGCTCGGCATCGAACTGGCGCTTGCTGCGCAAGACCCGCCGGAAGGCGTCATCCAGTCCGAGCTCTTTCCAGAGTGACGTCAGCAGCCAGGTATCACCCACGGAACGTGCCGGCGCGAAGTCGGTCTCGCCGGTGCCTTCCTCGAGCGTCGGCTGGCCGGTGACACGCAGCAGGCCATTGATCAGCGCGCTGGACTCCCCGGCCGTCACGGCCTCCAGGCGTCCCAACGTCGCGATCACGCGTTGGCGGGGTTTGCCGGCCTCGTCGCGATAGGACTCGACGAGCTTCACGTAGCGGCGCGGGCCGGATTTGGTGACTTTGACGAACATGTCACCACGATAGACCCGAAAAACCATCATTGGCCAGGCGCCAAGAGAAAAACGTGTCACTACAAGAAATTCTACTAGAAACGGCTAAGTCACTGAATTCTCAGACCATGGGGGCTGATTTCAGGCCAAAATCCGTCTGGAAGTGTCGAACTCGGGGTCTCCAGGACGATCTGGAATTTCTCCTGGCTGGTCCACTGGTCGGGCTCGTTCGAACGTGATGGCAAAACCTGTCCTCGTGCTCTGGCCTGTTTCCGCCAATTGTAGAGGGTTGTCGCCGTGATGCCTTCCTGCTCGGCCAATTCCGGGATGGTCATGCTCATGGGCGGTGCCATCTTCCGGAGGATGGCTTCCTTACGCTCTGCGGGGTAACGCATGTTGATCACCTCTCATTCCGCTTAGGTGACAACTACGGTGACAGGTAGGGAGGGTCCCGGATGATCAAATCGCCTATAGGTGTCGGGTCCCGGGTGATTGCCCCCCCTTGATGACTCAGCCGCTATAGGGTTTCTTCCAGCTCAGCGGCGACTTGCCGCACCAGCGGAGCCCACTCGAGAAGCGACTCAATGGAATGGCGAAGACGCGGGGCATGAATCGCCAGGGTGGCTATTATCTGCCCCACGCGGTCGTAGATGGGGACCGCAATGGCCACCATGCCTTGGATGAACTCCTCGTTATCGGTGCTCAGTTGATCCCTGGCGATCTGGGCGAGCTTCGCGTCAAGGGCGGAGATCGAGGTCAGGGTATAGGGGGTATGGGCCTCCAGCGTCAGGCTCGATAGCAGGGCGCGGCGCCGGCGGGGGGGCATCAGGGCGAGAAACAGCTTTCCGCTGGCGGTGCAGTGCAGCGGCAGGTGCGATCCGGGGGCCAGCTGGATGCGAACTGGCCAGTTGGTTTCCACGCGATCGTAGTAGAGCAGTTGATGACCATCGAGCAAGGCGAGGTTACAGGTTTCGCCGACCTCTCTGGCCAGGCGCTCCAGTAGCATACGACGCGGCGCCTTCAGGCTCTCGTTGGCCAGCGTGGCAATGGCCATACGATGCAGCCTTGGTCCGGGTAATAGGTGGCGACCGTCTAGATCTCGTGAGAGCAACTGTTGCTCCTCAAGCTGCGCGAGCAGGCGATGGGTCGTCGGCTTGGGGATATCCAGTCGCTTGGTGAGATCCGCTGCACTCAAGCTGTACTCCGCCGTGGCGATCTCCTCGAGAAGGCTGATGGCTCGAAAGAGCGTGGAGTTGGTAGGAGTGTCTTTTGGCATGGGTTTCCTTCCTTACACCGAGCTTCCTAGGGGCGCTTGGCCCCATGATAACGCAACAGGCCCTTTCGGGCCTGTGCGTAGCAGCATTGTCAAAGGTTGACAAGGAACATGGAAAGTGGTGCCCATAAAGATATCGCGAACCAGCAAAGTATCAGTGCGAAGAAGTATGGCATTACGAATCGAACAAGCCTAATGTAGGGAACGCCTGTCACGCTGCTTGCTACATACAGGTTAAGTCCGAACGGCGGGGTGATAAAGCCTATCGCTGCCCCTACCAGGAAGATCACGGCGAAGTGGACCGGGTCAATGCCGATACTATACGCGATGGGCGCCAGGATGGGGGCCAGGATGATGGTGATGGGAAGACTTTCCAGGATCATGCCCGCCATCAAAATGATCAGCATACATGCGAACAGCACGGTATAGAAGCCGCCTAGACCCATGAGCATATCGTTTAACATCGGGCCGATGCCAAGGACGGAAAGAAGCTGCTGCATGACGACAGAGACAGCGATCAAGGGGGCCAGCATGCCGGCAATCTGTCCTGAGCGAAGCATAATGGAGGGCAACCGGATGAGGCTGATCTCCCTTGTGATCAGTAGTCCGCAAATCATGGTAAAGCCAACGGTAATGGCCGCTGCTTCTGTCGGCGAGAACATGCCGGAATAGATGCCGTAAAGAACGACACCAATGGTGGCAAACCCCAGATAAGCCCTGCCCGCAAAGCAAGCACTCTTCTTGACGCTAAAGGAAGTCAATTTACCCCAGCCGTGACGCCGCGCCACAAGATGGCAAGCGATCATCATGCCCAGCACCATCATGCCACCTGGAATCATGCCCGCGATGAAAAGATCGCTTATTGATAGGTTCATCATAAAGCCATAGACGATAAAGATGATGCTCGGCGGAATGATGATGCCGACGGTACCACCCGAGGCTGCGGTGGCTGCCGAGAAGCGCTTATCGTATCCATTCTTCACCATCTCCGGCTGCATGATCGAGCCGATGGTCGCTGTCGTTCCGGCGTTGGAGCCAGAAATGGCAGCAAAGAGCCCACAGGCACCTAGTGTGGCCATCCCCATGCCACCGCGTAACCATCCGAGCACCGAGTAGGCAAAGTCCGACAATCGCTTGGCGATCCCCGCCGCATTGATCAAGTCACCGGTAAGAATGAAGAGTGGTAGTGCAAGAAGTCCAAAGAAACTCAACCCCTGGAACAAGGTAACCCCAATATTGGCCAAGGTGAAATCGATGATGATGCTGACACCAATCACCCATAAGCCAATAACCAGAAATACTGGAACCCCAAGGAGAAAGAATAAGGTAACGCCCAGTGTCACCAGGCCAATCAAAGTGCCGTCACTCATGATGGCCTCCTCTAGTCCATTATCGCTGGTATGAGATTGAAGGGCTCTTTCCGCTTGAAGCGGAGGCAGTCCTCAACCAGGTTTTGCAACACGCGGATGATGATGAGTATCCACGCCATCGGGGTGGCCAGATAGAACCACCATTGCATTATGTTGTCGGTCCCTGGAACAATCGCGTAGTTAAAGTGGGCAATCCTGACTTGGTCGGTAGTAAAGTATATGACAATTATGCCAAAACCGATCCACAATATTGCGTCAAGTATTTGGCATAAGAACTGCCCTGTATAGGGCAGTCTCATGCGAATTTCATTGAGGGACAGATGACTCCGTTTCTTTACGTTAAGCGAGGCACCAAACCAAGTCAGCCACAGGAACAGCAATACCGGGATGCTGGTGCTCCACGGAGCCTGCAGACCAAAGAAAAACCGACGAATGACCTCCACAAAGATGATGCCGGCCATCGCTGAATAGGAAGTCAGGATGATAACCTTCTCGAGATTGTCGTCGAGCCACTTCATTGGCATGAGGAGTATTGTGGAAAGTCTGCCGTTATTCATATTTGTTTTAGCCATAGCAAATTCCTCGGATTACCCGCGCCACCAGCGCTTAGGCTTGACATTGACGGCGGCGGTATCGCGAGGAATTTCACGTGCAATACCGTGAATTTCCTTATAGATATCGATGCCGCCTGCCCAGCCGTTCAGCCGCTCCCGCCAGCGCTCCCAAGGCTGCGGGTTGAATTCGGGCGAGCACATCTCCTCCGCCTTGCGACGTTCTGCGTCAGACAGGGGGGCCACTCGCACGTTGTGTTCGGCAAACACGGTGCCCGGTGTCGGGTGTTCAGTCGCGCCAACGATCTGGTAGCGACCTGCTTCGTTCATACCCTGAGTGAAGATCTGCGCACAGTAGGCAGACTCCCTGACCTGATCCTGGAGCTCACTACCCAGCTTCTCGAAGGCTCCCGTGCTCATGGCAGTGTGCTCGGTTCCCGCGAAGAAACGCAGATCGACGGCCTGAGAGATAACCGGGGCCATACCGGCATAAGCCACCGCGCTCATCCAGGTCTCAGCGCCGTCGAGAAGTCCTTGGCGTAGGCCATCGAGGGTTTCTTCCCAGGCAATGGGCGAGGGGTTGAGCTTGAGCTGCTCCATGGCGATACGGCCCATCTGGGTGCCGGTGACTCGATTCCTGGTGCCGGCGAGCTCCTCGATACTGGTCACTATCGGCCTGTCTTCCCAATTCCTGCCCAGCATGATGCCTCGCAGGTCGCAATGTGTGAACAGGAACTCAAGGTTATGACGCTGTCGCAGCGGCTCTCTCAATAGCGCTTCACTGCGGGGGTCATAAAAGAAATGGAACATCGACGCAACGGTCGGGAACATATAGGCAAAGTCAAGAACATTGTAGTAGGGAGCCCCACCTGACGAATTCTGCGTTGAAGCAGAAAACATGTCGACGATGCCCTGCTGGGTCTGGCTGACGCAGTCCAACTGGTTACAGACTTCATTGCTTCCCATGAACTCTACCCGGATCGCACCATCGGTACGCTCCTCGAGGTCGCGCGCGAAGAATAGCTGCCCCGACTTCTGAAGATCCAGGTTTCGCTCGTTGAAGCCTGATGCACCAAAGCGCAGGCGGTGCTTCGGTTCGGTCTGATATCGGCGTTGCTGTTCCTGATCGGCGGCGCGGGCCAGTGTGCTGGCCGTGAGGCCGGTCCCGAGCCCGGAGGCGGCGATCAGGGTTGATGTCAGACCGAAACGCCCCGAGATGTTCAGAAAATCCCGGCGAGACACATTAGCAATTGTTGATTTCATGAGCAGTGCTCCCGCTCTTGTGATTGGACTTGTGATGGGGTGTGACGCTTGCCATGCCTCAGGCGGTGACTGAAGTCTCAATGGTGCAAGCCATCTCACTATAGGTCTTGACGAGGGTTGAGTCAAACAAGATGAGACATTTTGTCTCGTTGTTGACGAAGAGCTGTATCTGTACCACCATGATTGAGTCTATCAGTCTCGAAATGGTGGTTATGTGCTATGAAATCAACAACTAATGACAACGTGACCTTTGACTACATCGTGGTGGGGGCTGGTTCGGCAGGGTGCGTGCTCGCCAATCGGCTCAGTGAGGATCCTGATGCGAAAGTCCTGCTCCTTGAAGCGGGCGGTTCCGACTGGAACCCTTGGCTTCATGTGCCCGTGGGCTATTTCAAGACCATGCATAACCCTTCGACGGACTGGTGCTATCTCACGGATCCTGATGAGGGGATCAAGGGGCGCCGCTTACAATGGCCTCGCGGCAAGGTGCTTGGGGGATCCAGTGCCCTCAACGGCCTCTTATATATTCGGGGGCAACGTGAAGACTACGATGACTGGGCCCAGGCGGGAAATACCGGGTGGGACTACGAGTCCGTACTACCCTACTTTAAGAAGTCGGAATGCCAGTCGCGTGGGGCGGATGCCTTCCATGGCGCCGACGGACCACTTCATGTGTCCGATCTCAGACTCCGGCGCGAGATTGCCGATCGTTTCATCGAGGCCGCCAAGGCTGTGGGCATACCCGAAAACAATGACGTCAATGGCGCACGCCAGGAGGGCGTCGGGTATTTTCAGCAAACGGCCTACAAAGGCCTTCGCTGCAGCACGGCGAAGGCCTTCTTGCGACCCGCACTGCGCCTCCCGAACCTGACGCTCGTCAAGCGAGCGCATTGCCGGCGCCTGCTCCTGGAGGGTAAACACGTCGTGGGGGTCGAGTACAATGTGGGCGGTAGAACGCACAAGGCCACGAGCCGTCGCGAGGTCATACTGAGCAGTGGGGCGATCGGGTCGCCGCAAATATTGCAGTGCTCGGGTATCGGCAACCCCGAGCACCTTAAAGGTGTCGGAATTCCTTGCAGTCACGAATTGCCTGGCGTGGGTGAAAATCTGCAGGACCACCTGCAAGTCAGGCTAGTCTTCAAGACTCGCTGTCGAACGCTGAATGATGAGGTTCGGCACCCCTTGCGGAAGCTAGCGGTTGGTGCCCAGTATCTGTTCTCCCGTACCGGTCCACTGACACTCGCCGCCAGCCAGGTCTGTATCTTTACCCAGTCCCGGCCAGGCTTGGAACGCCCCGATATCCAGTTCCACATGCAGCCCCTGAGTGCCGATAAACCGGCAGAAGGGGTCCACCCTTTTTCAGCGTTCACCTCATCGGTTTGTCAGCTGCGGCCGCATAGCCGTGGATATGTCCGAATCACCAGTCCAGATCCTATGAAATACCCCTCGATTCAGCCCAACTACCTGAGCGCGGAGGAGGACTGTCGAGTGGTAGTAGATGCTATCAAGGTGGCACGCAAGATCGCGGCGGCTCAGCCTCTGGCCGAGGTGATTACAGAAGAATATGTTCCCGGAAAGGAGTTCGCCTCAGACGAGGAGTTGCTGGAGGCGGCGCGTCAGTACAGCCAAACCATTTATCACCCGGCGGGTACCTGCAAGATGGGTAGTGACGATATGGCGGTCGTGGATGCGCGACTCCGGGTGCATGGCTTGCAGGGCTTGCGTGTCGTGGATGCCTCGATCATGCCGGTCATTACCTCTGGTAATACCAATGCACCCACCATCATGATTGCTGAAAAAGCGGCGGACATGATCAGGGAGGATCATCTCGCCGTAGCGAAAGCTTCCTGATGTCAGGTACTCGCCAAGGGCTTGGGCTGTCAGCCTACCGCCCAGGTGCTAGCTCATTGATATGACAAGCTGGTATTACGTTGAGGCGCTATCTGGCTCTAACCTGGAGTCTCTGCCATGGGCACGATGAATTGACCCAGTGCCTAGGACGCTGCCGAAAAGACAAACCGGTTGATGGGACTTCGCTCCTGCGCCAGTGTTAGTGATCATCGAAGAGAAGTGGTTGGCTCGTGTGCTCTCTTTGCATGACGGCCGGACCGGCTAGTTTGGCTGGCGTCCTTGTATGGCGATATACAAGCATAGCAAGGTGATGACATGACCCGTAAGAATGCGACTAGGCTGTCTGGCAAGGCCAGTACCGCTGCGCTCAAGGGGGAGCTTCCTAAAAGGCTCGACCGGCTTCGTCAGCTTATGCCAGGGGTGCTGATTTGCATCACTATTGCCCTGGCAACGACTTTCATTGCCGATCATTATGGCGGGCCAACACTGCTCTATGCCCTGCTGTTTGGCATGGCGCTTCATTTCCTCTCGGAGGAGGGGCGCTGCGTAGCGGGTATAGAGTTCTCCTCTCGCACCATTTTGCGCTTTGGGGTAGCTCTATTGGGGGTCAGAATCACCGTAGAGCAGGTCACTTCTCTTGGTATCGGACCTATTGTAACGGTAGTGGCTGGTGTAGTGCTCACAATTTTTGCGGGTGTGCTGCTAGCCAAAGTGTTGGGCCTACACCGTGACATGGGGCTGCTGACCGGTGGTGCCGTAGCCATCTGTGGGGCCTCGGCTGCTCTGGCGCTCTCTGCCGTTATGCCGCGCGGGGCTAACAGCGAGCGCAACACTATCCTCACGGTGGTAGGGGTCACTACCTTGTCGACGGCGGCAATGGTGCTCTATCCGCTGATCGTCAGTGTCTTGAGCCTAACCGACCAACAGGCAGGGGTCTTTCTCGGTGGGACTATCCATGACGTGGCCCAGGTCGTCGGCGCGGGCTACATGATCTCCGAGGAGACAGGGGATGTCGCAACTTTCGTCAAGCTGATGCGCGTTGCCATGCTGGTGCCGGTGGTAATGTGTTTCATCCTGCTATACCGCAATGCGCAAGGCAGTCAGAACAGTGGCAGGGTACCTCGCCTCCCGGGATTCCTTGTGGCTTTTGTAGTGCTCGTGATTATCAACAGCCTGGGTGCGATTCCAGCTACTGTGGCTGACGGTATGACAGACCTGTCACGCTGGTGTCTGGTCACGGCGATTGCAGGCCTGGGCATCAAGACTTCTTTCCAGAAGCTTGCTGTGGTGGGGTGGAAGCCTGTTATTTTGATGGTGTCTGAGACTTTGTTCCTGCTCGGCCTGGTCTTGGCCTTTATCCTGTTTGGTTTGGTGAGCCTGTGATGAAAGTATGGATTAATGGTGAGAGTCTTCTGCTGAAGCCTGAAACGACAATCCGTCAATTACTGGTTGAAATAAAGCTAGAAAATCGACGTGTGGCAGTCGAGCTAAACGAGGAGATCGTTCCTCGCAGCCAGCACTGCACACGTCAGATCCGTCATGGAGATCGCGTTGAAATCGTCCATGCCATTGGTGGCGGATGAACCTGAGCCAGGAGAAGAATTAATGCATGATCAATCTTTCAAAGATGCCCCTCTGATAGTTGCAGGAAGACGGTTCAGCTCGCGCCTGATGGTGGGGACCGGTAAATACCGTGACTTCGATGAGACAGCCAGGGCGCTGGAAGCAAGCAGTACTGAGGTGGTGACCTTTGCCGTGCGTCGTACCAATCTGGGCCAGAGCGCAGAAGAACCCAATCTGTTGGACGCGGTATCGCCTGATCGCTATACGCTTCTGCCCAACACCGCAGGCTGCTATGACGCCCGAGCGGCCGTGCGCACCTGCAAGCTGGCCCGCGAGCTCTTGGACGGGCATAACCTGGTCAAGCTTGAAGTGCTTGGGGATGACACCACCCTCTATCCTAATGTGGTGGAGACCCTTAAGGCGGCGGAGGAGCTAATAAAGGATGGCTTCGACGTCATGGCCTATACCAGTGACGACCCTATCGTCGCTCTGGAACTTGAGCGGCTGGGATGCTGTGCGGTCATGCCGCTAGGATCCCTTATTGGCTCCGGCTGTGGGATCCAGAATCCGCACAACATCCGCTTGATCATCGAGCGCGCTAGTGTACCGGTACTCATCGATGCGGGGATTGGGACGCCGTCAGAGGCGGCGCTGGCCATGGAGCTGGGCTGTGATGCAGTGCTGATGAACTCGGCCATCGCACACTCTCCAAACCCGATTCGTATGGCCAGGGCCATGAAGCTCGCGGTCGAAGCGGGGAGGGAGGCCTTCCTGGCCGGCCGCATGCCGCGTCGTGAGCGAGCGGAGGCCTCGTCGCCCTTGGCAGGGCGTATCGCGGCTGCCTAAAAGCGACATCACTCATCCTCCCTGAGCGGCTTGGATGGCGGTGAGGGCGATGGTGTAGACGATGTCGTCGACCAGGGCGCCCCGCGAGAGGTCGTTTACCGGCTTGTTGAGCCCCTGCAGCATGGGGCCGACGCTGACCACCCGGGCGCTGCGCTGCACCGCCTTGTAGGTGGTGTTGCCGGTGTTGAGGTCGGGGAAGACGAACACCGTGGCGCGACCGGCCACCGGGGAGTCCGGCGCCTTCTGGCGGCCGACGCTCTCGATGGCGGCGGCGTCGTACTGCAGCGGGCCGTCGATCGAGAGCTCCGGGGCCCGCTCCCGGGCCAGGCGGGTGGCCTGGCGCACCTTCTCCACATCGGCGCCGGCGCCGGACTCGCCGGTGGAGTAGCTGATCATCGCCACCCGCGGTTCGATGCCGAAGGCCTGGGCGGAGCGGGCGCTCTGCAGGGCGATCTCGGCCAGGGTCTCGGCGTCCGGGTCGGGGTTCACCGCGCAGTCGCCGTAGACCACCACCTGCTCGGGCAGCAGCATGAAGAAGATCGAGGAGACCTGGCGGTAGCCCGGGGCGGTCTTGATCAGCTGGAAGGCCGGCCGCACCGTATTGGCGGTGGTATGGATGGCGCCGGAGACCAGGCCGTCCACCTCGTCGAGGGCCAGCATCATGGTGCCGAGCACCACGTTGTCGTGGAGCTGGGCCTCGGCGGTGAGCTCGTTGAGCCTGCCGGCCCGGCGCTCCACCATGGGGGCCACGTAGCGCTCGCGGATGCTGTCCGGGTCGATGATCTCGAGCCCCTCGGGCAGCTCGATGCCGCGGTTGCGCGCCACCTCCTGGATCTCTTCGGGCTTGCCCAGCAGCACGCAGCGGGCGATGCCGCGCTGCTGACAGATCACCGCGGCCTCCACGGTGCGCGGCTCGCTGCCCTCGGGCAGCACGATCCGCCGGTCGGCCTGCCGGGCCAGCTGCATCAGCTGGTGACGGAAGGCCGCCGGGGAGAGCCGCCGCGGCTGGCCGCGGCTGAGGGTCTCCTTGAGCCACGGCAGATCCAGATGTCCGGCCACGAAGCGGGTGGCCTGCTCGGCGCGTTCTGGGTCGTCGCTGGGGATGTCGTTGGCCATGCGGTCGAGGCGCTTAGCGGTATCAAAGCTGTCGGAGTCTACCGCCAGCACCGGAAGGCCGCTGCGCAGCGCCGGGCGGCAGATCTCCACCATGGCCTCGGTGGGCTGCTCGCCGTGGGTCAGCAGGATTCCGGCCAGGGGGACGCCATTCATGGTCGCCAGCGCCGAGGCTAGCAGGATGTCGTCCCGGTCGCCGGGGGAGACGATCAGCCGCCCCGGCTTGAAGACGTGCAGCGCCCGGGAGGCGCTACGCGCGCAGAGGCTGGTGCCCATCACTCGGCGGGTAGCGGCCTCGCCCTCATGCAGGAAGCGAGCGTCCAGGGCGCGGGCCACGTCCAGTACCCGGGGGGCAGAGAGGGCGTCGTGCCAGGGCACGGCGCCGATCAGCCGGAACTGTCTTCCGTCCAGGGCCGGAAGGTGCTCGCGCAGTGACTCGGCCAGGCGGCCATCGAAGCCGAAGGTGAGCTCCGGCGCCGCCAGGGAGGGCGCCTCCTGTCGCTCGGGAAGCGGCCGCACGCGCATCAGGATACAGCCCAGCGTGCGCGAAGAGCGGGCCCCGTCGAAGGGCTGGGCGTGGAGGTCCAGGGTCTCGGCGAGCTGGCGGGGATCGCTCAGGTCGCCGTCAGCCACCAGCACCACCCGGGCATCCAGCGCCCAGGCCAGCTCGGCGTTGAGCTGACCGGCGTAGCTGCTGCGGGGGCTGGCCACCAGGCCCTCCACCACCACCAGGTCGGGGGCATTCTCGCCCCCGGCGACCCGTACGTGGCGGGCCACCGCCTCCTCCATCAGGTCGGCGGTACGGTCGTCACGCAGCAGCCGCTCCAGTCGCGCCTGGGAGAGCGGTTCCGGCGCGGTGAGCCCCAGGGTGCTGTAGGCGAGCGCCGTGGAGCGGTCGGGGCCGGGGCCGGGGCCGTTGAACTCGTCCTGACGGAAGGGGCGCAGGAAGCCTGCCCTGAGGCCCAGGGTATCCAGGGCGTGGATCAGCCCCAGGCAGGCGGAGGTGAGGCCGACACCGGCACCGGTGGATACCAGCAGCAGGGTGCGGGGGGCGGAGCGAGCGCTGGAAGTCATACGGATGTCTCGTTGAGGAGTTGGCGGGTCTCGAAGGCGATCTGGCCCTCTTCGTCGGTAGGGATCACCCACAGCTCCGGGGTATCGATGCCGCCGGCATCGATACGGCCTTCTTGGCCGCCGACGGTGTCGGCATTGGCCAGGGCCGATAGGCCGAGCCCGAAGTGGGGCAAGGCCGCAACCACCCGGGCGCGCACGGCGCTGGCATTTTCTCCAATGCCGCCGGTGAAGACGATGCCGTCCAGGCGTGGCAGCGCGCAGGAGAGGGCGGCCAGGGACTTGGCGATGCGGTAGCAGAATACCTCGATGGCCAGCTCGGCGCCGGCGTGGTGCTCGGCGGCGGCCTGCTCCAGGCGACGCATGTCGTTGGAGAGGCCAGATAGACCCAGCATGCCGCTCTCCTTGTTGAGCAGGGTATCGATACGCTCCAGGGACCAGCCCAGCTGACGGGCCAGGTGAGCGTGCAGGCCGGGATCCACATCGCCGCTGCGGGTGCCCATGACGAGGCCTTCCAGCGGGGTGAGGCCCATGCTGGTGTCGAGGCTCCGGCCCTGCCAGACGGCACAGGTGGAGCAGCCGTTGCCCAGGTGGGCGATCAGCCAGCCTCCGTGGCTGCGGTAGGAGAGGGCGTCGACCCGGCCGCTGACGTAGGCGTGGCTGCTGCCATGAAAGCCGTAGCGGCGTATACCGTGCTGCACATAGAGATACCTGGGCAGGGCGTAGCGATAGGCCCTGGGCGGCAGGCTCTGGTGGAAGGCGGTGTCGAACACTGCCACCTGGGGCAGTTCGGGAAACAGCTCGAGGGTGGCGCGAACTCCGACCAGGTTGGCCGGGTTGTGTAGCGGCGCCAGGGCGCCGGTGGCCTCGATGGCGCGCAGCACGGCGGCATCGATGCGGGTGGCCTGGGTAAAGTGCTCGCCGCCGTGGACGATACGGTGCCCCACCGCCAGCGGGCGGGCATCGCCCAGCTGCTCGAGAATGGCTACCATGGCCTCGGCGTGGTCGGCCCCGTTGAGGGAGAGCGAGTAGGCGTTTCCCTCGGCATCTACGCCCTTGAGTCGGGCATCGATGCCACCGAGGCGCTCGGCCAGGCCCGACAGGCGTGGTTGGTCCGGCGTTTCCGGCACCAGGGCGAACTTGATGGAGGAGGAACCGCAGTTGATCACCAGGATCGGGCCGTCCATTGCTTCTCCTCGGTAGTGAGATAAGACGTTAGGCTAACATGCGTGCGCCACGGCCGGTGTCGAGGGTTCCTGACCGGGATCATGAACGACGCCACCGCCGGCGCTGTTCCTTCTCTATCCTGCATGGATACTGTGACATGTCGACACCTGCTGCCGCCTCCGCGGCGCCCAGCCCCTTTCCGCGCCCCCTGGCCCTGGCGCTGATGTGCAGCATGGCCACCCTGTTCGCCGCCAACCATGTGGCGGCCCGGGTTGCCTTCGACGACGGTGCAGGGCTCCTGCTGGCCATCCTGCTGCGCTCCGGGGTCGCCGCCCTGGCTCTGGCGGTGCTGGTGGTGCTCCAGCGCAAGTCGTGGCGGCTGCCCTCGGGTAGCGGTCGCTGGCAGCTGGCGGTGGGCCTTCTGGTGGCGGTGCAGAGCCTCTGCCTCTACTCGGCGGTGGCGCGCATTCCGGTGGTGGTGGCGCTGCTCCTGATGAACACCATGCCGATCCAGCTGGCGCTGCTCTCCTGGGCGCTGGGCGGGCCGCGGCCCAGCGGCCGGGCGGCGCTGATCATGGGGGTGATCCTGGTGGGGCTGGTGGTGGTGCTGGACGTGCCCGCCTGGCTCGGCGACCCCGCGGCCA
>WPCG01040178.1_pt1 | contig 23696 bp, 18 predicted proteins | sample 5403311 | NCBI WGS metagenome assembly WPCG01 (sample SAMN12869467, study PRJNA574797) | sludge metagenome | isolation source: wastewater treatment of Control | place: China:Beijing | collected 2019-05-17 | reverse complement strand
AGGCATATGGATCGGCCTTCTCCACATATTTACCGTGCGCATTTTTAAAGCGGAATTTATAGTTTTGGTATTCGCTTAGTTCAGGGATCGTTATTTCCCAAACGCCGCGATAATCGATCTTCGTCATTTTGTGTTTCGTGTCATCCCAACTATTGAAGTCGCCAATTACACTAACATCATCAGCCGCAGGTGCATATAAACGAAAAGTCACACTAGGTTTCTTTTTCCCTTGTGCCGGATTAAAATGAGCGCCAAAGTATTTGTGCGCTTCTGTCGTAAATCCGTAGAGAAACTCATCGATAAAACTCATACAACCTCCAATCTTTTATTATTATAATAAAATAAGCAACTTTTTGATAGTTTTATATGACTTTATATCGCCTTTTTTTATTATTTCGTATAATATATTCATTGTGAGGTGACTTATGTCAAAATTAATTTTAGCTGTTAACGCCGGGAGTTCATCCCTAAAGTTTAAAATTTTCGAAGTACCAAGTGAAAAAGTAATTACAAGTGGACTCTTTGAACGGATTGGCCATCATGATGGTATTTTCAAAATTAAAGCACCGGGTGGCGAAGTAAAACGTGTTCTACCATTACCAAATCATGAAGTGTGTGTTAGTGAATTAACAACCGCACTCATTGATTTAAAAATCATTACATCGATTGACGAAATTGACGCTGTTGGTCACCGCGTGGTGATGGGTGGTAAATATTATCCTGATAGCGTACTCTTTACCGAAGAGGTGGCGCGCCGCGTGGAAAGCCTTATTCCACTTGCACCACTGCATAACGGACCAAATTTAACAGGCTACCATGCGTTTAAAAGTGTATTACCCGATGTTGCGCACGTTGCCGTTTTTGACACATCATTTCACCAAACAATGAGTGAAGAAGACTACCTCTTCCCAATTCCATATGAATACTATACAAAATATGACCTGCGTCGCTACGGTTTTCATGGTACAAGCCATAAATATGTGAGCGAGGAAGTCACAAAACTGCATAACGGGGTTTATCAAAATACAATTGTGTGCCATTTAGGTAATGGTGCCTCGATTACTGCCGTGAAAGACGGTAAAAGTATTGCAACATCGATGGGTTTAACCCCACTTGGGGGCGTGATGATGGGGACACGGACCGGAGACTTAGATCCAAGCTTAATGTACTTTGCCGCGAAGTTTGATAATAAAACACTCGATGAAGTGTATGATATCTTTAATAAAAAGTCGGGAATGCTTGGCATCTCGGGTATTTCCAATGATAGCCGTGATGTTGAAAACGCCGCACTTGCCGGTAATAAACGCGCGCAACTTACTGAAACAATGTATGCAAGACGCGTTGCCGATTATATTGGTCAATACCACATTCGCTTACATGGCGCTAATGCGATTGTCTTTACTGCCGGCATTGGCGAAAACGTCCCAGCCATGCGTAAAAATATTATTAATGAAGTGAAAGACGCAATGGGCATTATCCTTGATGACGAGACAAATAACATAACCCGTGGTGGTAAATACGGTCTTATTACGACACCAGAAAGCAAAGTAAAAGTATTCGTTATTCCAACAAACGAAGAACTAATGATTGTTCGTGATTGTATGCGGCTTTTAGAACAATAAATTATTAATTAACGAGTAAACATTTCTTTTCGTATTATTTGCGTACTCCGCAATTTATCATTATGATGGAGTGTTATTTTAAAGGAGTTGAAGATGGAACAATATAGTAAAAATGTGCAAAAAATGATTGACGGATATCGGGGGATTGCCAAGACAATTTTTGCCGCAATTGATAATTATGACAAAATTGCAATTTTTGCGCATAAATCGCCAGATTTTGATGCCTTTGGTTCGCAATTTGGTTTAGCTAATTATTTAAAAGATAACTTTCCAACGAAAGAGATTATCGTTTTAGGGGATAACCACTACTTGTATAGTGGCGATCTTTATCCGTTAGCAGACAAGGTTGGCGCTGATTGGTTTACGAGTGACTTTTTAGCAATTGTTGTTGATACGGCAACGATCGAACGTATTAGTGACACTTCTTATAAAAAAGCGAAAAAATTAATTAAAATTGATCATCACCCTGATGTTGCGCCATATGGTGACCTTAGTTTTGTTGATACTTCCGCTGTTGCCGTTAGTGAAATATTAGCGTATTTATTCTTAGCGCATAACGGCCATATATCAGCCTTAACTGCTTCCTACTTATTTAGTGGAATTGTTGGTGATTCTGGTCGCTTTAAATATGCCTCGACAACAGCCGCGACGTTTGGCGTAACCGAAATTCTCATGAATAAAGGTGTTGATATAAACTATGTTTATAATAAACTTTATGCTCAAGAATTACCCGATTTAAAAATTATGGGTTATATCTTAAATAACTTTGTCGTTACTCCGCATGGTTTTGCCTATTATATCTTTACTGACGAGATGCAAAAGACACTTAATATACCACCAGAACGCGCAAAAGAAAATGTTAACGTTTTTAGTGGTGTGCGCGGGATTAAAGCGTGGGCAGCAATTACGGAAATGAAACAAGAAGGTGAATGGCGCGTCTCATTACGCAGTGCCCAAAAACCAATTAATCATATCGCGGAAAAATGGCGCGGTGGTGGTCATGTCCAAGCAAGTGGTGCAACCTTATTATCATGCGAAGAAATTACCTTATTTGTCGACGAAATTGATACATATTTAAATGATTAATCACTCCTTTTTTATAAATTTTTGGATAATTCCTTAGTTTTTTGTTATAACAAAAGGCGAAATTTTATAATTGTTTCAATATCGGCCGAAAGCGCATGCTTTATGTTAAAATAATGAATGATGAACTTCATACCGTTAAACGTCTTTTCAAATTATGCGATGTTAAAAAGTGCCTTGACACTTGATGAGTATTTTACGTTATTAAAAAAGCGAAAAATTACGACTGCTGGTCTTAGCGATCCCGACTTTTTATTTGGTTACCCCCACTTTAATAAACTAGCGAAAATTCACGATATTAAACCACTATATGGGGTGCGGTTAACACTACTAAATAGTGAGGTCGTTTTCTTTGTTAAAAACGCTGAGGGTTATAAAGACTTAATGGCCATTTTTGAACTACATTTTAATAATGAAATTACGGAAATAGCACTCAAAGAATATACGTCAAATATAATTACAATTATCCCTTCTAATAACGTTATAACGAATAACTTAAATAAAGCTGATTATCGTGATTATTTTAAAAGGTGGGCAATGATGACAAGCGACTTTTACATTGGATTAGAAACAGAAACAGTAGAAATTAACAATGTTTTGCGCGAATTTGCCGCTAGCTTTAACTATGCGACCGTTGCGTTCCCGCTTATTAAATATGTCGCACCGGAAGATGCAAAAACACTCGCCATGATTGATGCCATCCGTGACGCAAATGTCATTGATATTAATGCAACTTATTCTGGTAAAAATTACTTCTTGATGGATGAGGAGTTGCATAATTTTTACTTGCCGGAAGAACTTGCAAATACGCTTAAAATTGCTTACGCTATTTCCTTTGTTTTAGACGAAAAACATACACTGAATTTACCGCTTCCCGCAGCTTACAATCCTGACGAAGAAATCGAACGTTTAACAATGCTTGGGCTCGAAACATATGGGGTTGCAAATGACAAACGTTATACAACGCGCTTACGCTATGAACTTGACATTATTAAGTCCTTAAACTTTACGAACTACTTCTTAATCGTGAGTGATTACGTCCAGTTTGCTAAGGACAACAACATTTTGGTTGGCTATGGGCGCGGCAGTGCACCCGGTTCACTTGTTAGTTATGCGTTAGGCATTACGATGGCCGATCCAATCAAATATGACTTACTCTTCGAACGCTTTTTAAATCCAGCGCGTATTAGTATGCCGGATATCGATATTGACTTTATGGATACCCGCCGTAATGAAGTCATTGACTATATTAAAAAGACGTATGGCGACAATCATGTTGCGCAAATTGTTACATTCCAAACAAATGCCGCGAAAGCATCACTTCGCGATACTGGGCGTATTTTTAATATTGATAATAAGTTTATTAACATTCTAAGTAAAAGTCTTGGTAATTCACTATATTCACTACGTGAAAGTTATAAAAAAGTTCCCGCATTTCGGAAATTAATCGACGCCGATAAATTTAATCTTGAAATTATTAAACATGCTGTTAAACTTGAAGGTTTCCCCCGCCAAAGCGGGATGCATGCTGCCGGTCTCATTATTGACGGCAAGCCACTACCAGAAAGTTTACCAACATTTAAGCATAACGATACGCGGATTACCCAGTACGAAATGGGTTTTTTAGAAGCACAGGGCTTTTTAAAAGTCGATATTTTAGGCCTTAGTAACTTGACGTTTATTGATAACATTATTAAACGCGTCAATGATGAAGAACATAAAGCACTTGATTTTTACAAACTATCATTTGATGATCCTCGTATTTATGATGTCATCCAAAACGGACACACATTAGGACTTTTCCAATTAGAAAGTGACGGGATGCGCCGCGCGATTCGGGAAATTAAACCAACAAATTTTGATGACGTGAGCGCGCTCCTTGCCTTATATCGGCCCGGACCAATGCAATATATAAGTGATTATGCGGCCTACAAAAATAAAACAAAGACGGTTACATATATTAATGATGATTTTGCAAAAATACTTGCGCCAACGTACGGCATTATGATTTATCAAGAGCAAATTATGCAAATAGCGGCCGTTATGGCAAACTTTAACCTCGCCGAAGCCGACTTACTGCGCCGCGCGATTAGTAAAAAAGATGAAGCAATTATTTTAGAACAAAAAGCGGCCTTTTTAAAAGGTGCACAAAATAAAGGTTATACAAAAATTGAAAGCGAAAAAGTATTTAGTGATATTTTACGCTTTGCTGATTACGGGTTTAACAAAAGTCACTCTGTAGTGTATGCAATGATCACGATGGCCCTTGCGTATTTAAAAACATATCATCCCGCAGCCTTCTTTAGTGAATTATTACCGAGTATTATTAATGACACTAAGAAATTCCAGCAAGCACGCGATGAATTAAAAGCACTGAATTTAAAACTTCTCGCCCCAAATATTCATCAGTCAACTTTACATTTTAATAAACGAGATGACGGCCTTTTAATGCCGTTTACGAGTATTATTGGCATTAATAATGAAACAGCGCGTATTTTAGTTAATTTACGAAGTGAAGCACCATTTAGTAGTGTGCAAAACTTCTTCTATCGCGCTTATGACTACGGCATTAAACAAGACGAGATCATCGCATTAATTGAAGCGGGTGCGCTGGACGATTTTAACACTAATCGCGCCTACCTCATGAACATGTTCAACACATACTTACCAACATTAGAAACACGCCTATTCGCGAGTGAAGATGCGCTTAATGATATTATCGTTACGGCGATTAGTGAAAACGAAACAGCACGCCTGGATGCCGAAGTTATGCGCCTTCGTTTCCCACTTTCGCCGCATCCCATTTCGACAATGACAATTAGTGGTTTTCAAAACTTGCATAGTGCCCTTAGTGCACAAGATACATACATTAAAACGTTTGGAATATTAACGATGTATCGAGAGATAAAGACGAAAAAGGGTGATGTTATGGCGTTTGCGACACTGAGCGACTATCAAGAAACCTTGTCACTTGTTATCTTCCCATCAACTTTAGCGGCACTAGCACAAACTTTGGAAAAAGACGCCATTTATTTAGTAACTGGCAAAATCGAAATACGTGATAATGAAAAACAGCTCGTTATTTCGACGATAGAAAGGTATCATCATGAGTAAACGACTTATTATTATTGACGGTAATTCCCTCTTATTCCGTGCCTACTACGCAACAGCGTATGCGGGAGTTGAGAAAATTATGCGCACGTCAACGGGACAACCGACAAACGCCATTTTCGCCTTTTCGAATATGATGGTGAAAATTATTAATGACTTAACCGCTGATGATCATCTTTTTGTTGCATTCGATACGGGCGCCAAGACGTTCCGCCATCATGAATATAGTGAATATAAGGCGGGCCGCCAAGAAGTTCCTAGTGAGTTAATTAGTCAATTTGCAATTGTCCGTGAATTTCTTGATGCAATGGCAATTAAACATCATGAAATCGATGGTTATGAAGCTGACGACCTTGCTGGCAGTTTAGCAAAAAAAGCAAGTGCAGCGGGCTACCAAGTTGAATTATATACAAGTGACCAAGACTACTTCCAACTCATTGATAAAAATACGGTTGTCAAGCTCATTAAAAAAGGTTTAAGTGACGTGTTAACATTAACGCCAGAAGCGCTCGTGAATGAATACGGATTTACGCCCGAGCAAGTGACCGATTTTAAAGGACTAACGGGCGACGCGAGTGATAATCTTAAAGGCATTCCTGGTGTCGGTAAAGTTACAGCGCTAAAGTTATTAAATGAATACAAAAATCTTGATAACATTTTAGCGAATGCGGCTAACATCAAGGGGAAATTAGGGGAAAACATTACTGAATTTGGCGACTTAGCACAAAAATCAAAATATTTAGCAACGATTATTACGGATATCCCACTGACAGATGACTTAAATGATTTCCACTATGTTGGTTTTAACCGCCAAGAAATTCAAACATTTGCAAATAAATATGAATTACGCACTTTCTTAAATAATTTAAAATATCAAAATAATACGCCTGAGGTAAAAATTGATGCACAACTCATTACAAGCAGTGCGGAACTAAGTGAAAAAGCAATCAAACATTTGGCGTTTTACGTTGATGCTGATGACACAAATTACTATAATGCGACACCAACAGACGTTTATTTTAGTGTTAATACAAATGTTTACCAAATGACGTTCACCGATTTTAAAGTTGACAAATTGTTACAAAGTTATTTAATCGACCCGCAACTTACTAAATATAGTTATGACGTAAAACGTGCCGCCATCATGTTTGATAACCACGGGCTAACACTTAGTGGACCACTTAATGATGTCGCAATTATTGCTTATATTACCGATACAAACATTGGTAGTACAGTCGAAGCCTATTTAACAAGTACGGGCATTCCCTTTTCGGACGATAAACGGATGATGTACATTTCGTTAGTGGCAAATCTCGTACGTTTGTATGAGAGTGGCATTAAAACACTACGTGACAATAACTTACTTGATGTTTATTTAACCATTGAAAAGCCGTTAACTAATGTCCTTTTCAAAATGGAACAAGCGGGCTTTAGTGTTGATAAAACACTACTTGATAACTTAGGCGAAGAATATAAAACAATTATTAATAACCTTAGTCAAGAGATTTTTACACTAGTCGGTCATGAATTTAATATTAATTCACCGCAACAAGTGGGTAATGTGCTATTTGATGAGCTAGGGTTACCAACGAATAAGAAACGTTCAACCGCCGTTGATGTATTAAATTATCTAAAAGATAAGCATCCAATTATTCCGCTTATTTTGGAATACCGCAAATATCAAAAGATAATTTCTAACTATATTGATGGTCTTCTGCCGCATATTTACGCAGATGGGAAAGTGCACACTTCGTTTAACCAAGCACTAACGACAACGGGACGCTTAAGTAGTAACAATCCTAACTTACAAAATATTAGTGTGCGTGCGGAAGAAGGTCGCGAAGTACGCAAAGCATTTTATGCCGAACAAAAACACATTCTTTCACTTGATTATAGCCAAATTGAATTGCGCCTCCTTGCATGTATTGCAAACGCCACTGATTTAATTGATGTTTTTAATGCAGACCGCGATATTCATAGTGAAACCGCCGCGCGCCTGTTCCCGCTTGAAGACGAAGATTACGCACGGCGCAAAGCAAAAGCGGTTAACTTTGGTATCGTTTACGGCATTAGTGACTTTGGGCTTGCCGAACAACTCGATATTGCTGTTGGCGAAGCGCGCAGTATTATTCATGCTTTTTATGAAAATTATCCTGAGATTAAACGGTATCGCGAAACAATTATTAATGATGTACAAACAAATGGTTTCGTCACAACACTAACAGGGCGCAAAAGGTACTTACCACAAATTAATGATGCAAACTACCAAACACGTGAATTTGCCAAACGCGCAGCAATGAATGCACCGATTCAAGGCAGCGCAGCAGATTTGATTAAATTAGCAATGATCAAAGTTGATGCCTTCTTAACCGAGGGAAACTATAAGACAAAACTAATCTTACAAGTGCATGACGAATTAATTTTTGCGCTTGATCCAACCGAGGAAGAAATTATTACAAAGCTTGTCGATATCATGGAAAACATTTTTGATTTACCATTAAACTTGAAAGTTGGTGTTAGTGTCGGCACCAACTGGTTTGAAGCAAGTTAGGAGCGTGTATGCCAGAATTACCAGAAGTTGAAACAGTACGGAAAATATTAAATACATTTATTATTGGTGCCGAAGTTAGTGGCGTTGAAGTGCGTAAACCCGGTATTATTAATGGTGACGTTGACACGTTTATTAAAACAATTACCGGCCAAACGTTCGGACCCGTCGAACGAATCGGCAAATATTTAATTTTTACGTTTGCAAGTGACTTAATTTTATTGTCCCATTTACGCATGGAAGGAAAATACGTTGAAGTTGTCCCTGGTGAAAAACTTTCACCATATGCGCACGTCATCTTTACCTTTACGGATGGGCGGAAACTATGTTATGACGACTCGCGGCAATTCGGAACTATGGAACTAACAACAAAAGCAACGTATTTACACACTAAATCACTGCAAAACGTTGGTAAAGAGCCATTTGACACTGATCCAAAAGAATATTTTAATAGTATTAAATCACGCACTACGCCAATTAAATTAACATTACTTGATCAGAAACTAATGAGTGGGCTTGGCAATATTTATGTCGATGAAGTTTTATACGCGGCGCAAATTCATCCGCTCTTTCCGACAAATAAATTAACTTATAAGCAAGTTGCATTGCTCGTAACCGAAAGTGTTAATGTGTTAAACGAAGCGATTAAACAAGGGGGAACGACCGTCCGCTCTTATCACCCTTCCGTTGGTGTTAGTGGTAATTTTCAACAACAACTGCATGCTTATGGGCGCGCTGATCAAAAATGTATACGGTGCGGTGGGCTCATGAAAAAGATTTTTGTGGGTGGTCGTGGAACAACGTATTGTCCAACATGCCAAGTTAATCCTTATGCGCCACGTGTCATTGCCATTACGGGCCAAAAAGCCGCCGGCAAATCAGTAATCTTAGATTATTTAAAAACAAGTGGTCACGAAGTTCATAACACCGATATTATTGCCAAAGACTTATATAAAGATGTACTTGTGCGCGAACGACTTAGTTTATTACTTGGCCTTGATTTAGAAGAAAATGGGACGTTAAATATTAAGAAACTACGCGAACATTTGCTCGCTAATCCGAAAGATATTAAGATTATTAATAACTATATTCACCCCCTCGTAAAAGAACAAATGGTTGCGCTCATTAAGAAAAGCAGTGCAATACATATTTACTTTGAAGTACCACTTGTCTTTAGTAAGAAAATAAACGAATTATTTGATTATATTATCGGTGTTGAAGTTAGCGCATCTAAACAATTATCTAACCTTGCGCTGCGCGGCCAAACACTTGGCCTTAATCCCGATCAAGAATATTTAAAAAACCGCCATAAAGTCGATTATATTATCGTTAATGACGGTAGTATTGAAGAGTTGATTAGTAAGTTTAAGGCGTTTAAACACTAGTTGCAGTGACAATTATTTCACGTTTAATATGATCATGAATAAGATTAATAATTTGTTTAACACGGACATCGTTTTTGGAGCGGTCGTAAAGGCGGCTTAACTCATCAAGCGTTAATTCACTTAAGAAGACGGTCGGCCGTTTTAATGTTGCCCGTGTTTGGATAAGCGGGAAAATAATCGTGTCACGAATGGCACTATTAGTTTCTTCGTTACCAATCCCATCAATGACAAGGTAATCAACACTTGCTAATTTATCAATATATTGTTCAATAACAAGCTTGTTGTTAAAAATATCATGGGATAATTCACGGACAATACGCGGGAAATCGATAACCCCCACGGTTACTTCATTATTATTTCGTAGTGCTTGCATTAAATAGGCACTCGCTTCTGCTAATAGGCCAAGATTACGTTTTGCGGTGACAAATACCATGTCACGCATGCCTTCAATGAGCAATGTCAATTCGGTCCGAAATGCATTAAATGCCTGACGGACGGGTAAATAGCCAATATTAATATCAAGACTACCCGCTGGATAATCTTTAAAAAGGAAGCGACTCATTAACGTTTGGTTTTGTAAATAGACGGGACACACAGTTGGAGTTGTAGTGATAAAATCACCACGTACTTCAATTGTTAGATCATGATAATAATTATCATCTAGACATTTTCCGGCGGCAACACACTTTGCCACACTTTCTTTTGCCTTAAAGTAATCGTAAACAAAACTAACATTGTTATTTAAAATATCGTCCGTAATACCTAGCGCATGAAGATCATGCATAAAAGTTTTGTTGGCGTTCATTTCCGCTAACAAGTCTTGTTTAATTTCTGCTAAGCTTTTTGGTTTGTTATTACTCATCGGTATTTCTTTAAAATCTCCATAATTTCATCGTCAAGGGGGTCATGTTCAGTTTCTGGAACATCTTTTTTCTTCGTTTTCGGTTTGGCACTTGGCGCACTAGCAGTTTGTTCACGTTTATACGGCCGTTCTAAGGCGTCCAGCGTATCTAATGCTGTTGTTACACCTTTACGAACGAGGCTACTCGCTAATTTTTCGACTAACGAACGCGGTAACTCATCATTAAAATTAAGTAATGTGAAATAGACAAGCGCATTAATAACAGGTGGACGTAAGAAATAGTCACTACTTAATGTTTGTAACAGCCGTTCATCAGCAGGTGCATTTTTAACACCGTTATTAAGCATTGATAAGAACTCGCTATTGCCCAGTATTTCCATATCATTAATGAGTTTAATTTTTTGCCTTTCACCACTTAGTTTTGTGACATGTTCGCGCCGTAATGTTTTACGGACTGCACCATATTTCATAATTTCGTTTAATGCTTTACGCATCGCTTTAAAGTCAATGCGACTACCATGCGGCTTCGTTGCTTCATAATATTCACCAATTTTATCAACCGCGGCACGTTCCGTTAAGGCATAAATACCGCTAATTTGTTCGATGGTATGCAGTTCTTCTTCGGAAAAGGCATTCATACTAAAGAGTCGTTCACCGACTAAAATATTTAAGAAGAGCGCACGATCAAATTCAAGTTTAACGCCACCGACAACATTTTGCAACTTCGTCTTCTCAACATTTTGATAACCGTTATCTAAACTAAAATCAGTCGCATACACTTCACTAAAATCACTCGAAACATCTTCTTTGTTGCGTGTTGGTGCGTCGAGTGTAAAAAGCGCGACTAAGTCTTGCGTTTGGCGGGGGCCAACTTTATCATTTAATAAATGCATGAAGATTTGGTCTTCACTAAATTGGACCGGATCTTTCGGCGCATAAAGTTCAATAATATATTCATTAAATTCTTTGTGCTCCGCTAAAAAGGAGCGCGCAAGGCCAAGCGCTTCTAAGCGGCTAATAGCACTACTTAATTGATCATACGAAAATTCGAGATGAGTATGGACATTTGTAAAGGAAACGGGTTCACCCTTCCGGAATTCGCGCATTGCATAAAAGTAATGATAAACAGTCGTTGCGACAAATCCTAATATCGGTTGATAAAGTACGTTTAAAACTTGCAAATGTAACATTGTTACATAGCCCCGTACTTTTAAACTATAAAAATCATCACTTTTAATTAATCGCATATCTTGAATTATTATAACATAAAGCCCAAGCATTTTATGTTATCCATGTTAGAATAATAAAGACGAAGGAAGTATAGGGTATGCAAATAAAAGTTGGAGTTATAACGTCTGGTGGCGATGCCCCAGGAATGAATGCCGCAATTCGCGCCGTTGTGCGAAGTGGGTTAGCGTATGGTTTTGAAATGTATGTCATTTACGAAGGCTTTCGTGGTATATATAACGATTTAATTGTCCAAGCGGATCGAACAACTGTTAGTGAAATTATTATGCGTGGTGGGACAATTTTAAAAACAGCGCGCTTTCCCGAATTTCGTGAAGAAGAAATTATTGAGGCGTCCGCGAACCGCTTAAAGGCGCGGGGGATTAATTATTTAATCATTATTGGTGGTGACGGTTCGTATCGTGGTGGCTATGCCTTAACTAAATACGGCATTAATGTCATTGGTATCCCCGCGACAATTGATAATGATGTCATGGGTACCGAAGTATCAATTGGTTTTGACACTGCTTTAAATACAATAACGGAATCGGTTGACAAACTTCGTGATACGTCGCGTTCGCATCACCGTTGCTCAATTATTGAAGTTATGGGCAATAAATGTGGCGACTTGGCGCTTTATGGCGGCACGGCATGCGGGGTTGATCTTATTATTTCGCCCGAATATCATCCAAGCGAGGAAGATATTATTAATACGCTAAAAAACATTAACTTAACCCGGGCACGCCACGCACTTGTCATTGTGAGTGAAAAGCAATTTCCGGATATTAACGACTTCCGTGACCGGATCATTAATGAAACGGGATTTGACACGAAAGTTGAAGTGTTAGGCCGCGTACAACGCGGCGGTTCACCATCGGCAAGTGATCGTGTCCTCGCTTCACGCCTTGGTATTTATGCGATTGAACTAATTAATAAAAAGACAACGAACGTATGTGTTGGCATTGTTGCAGGTCGATTAAAAACAACACCACTACATGCGATTACCAAGACAATTAATCCAAATTTAGACGAACTCATCAATGTTATTGATAAAATTAAGTAGAAAAGAGGCACAATCTTTATGCTAAATATCTCCAAGAAAACAAAAATCGTTGCAACGATTGGTCCGGCGAGCAATACGCTCGAAAAAGTTGAAGCATTAATTGATGCGGGCATTAACGTCATGCGTATTAACTTCTCGCATGGTACTTATGAAACGCATCAAAAGATTATTGATATCTCGAAAGCACTCATTAAAAAACATATTTATTTGCCCGTTATGCTGGATACTGCTGGTCCAGAAATCCGTTGTCATTACTTTGGTGGTGGTCAAGCGGATATTATCAAAAATTCTACCGTTAAAATTCATATGACCGAGTTAATTGGGACGTCAACACACTTTAGTGTAAACTATCCAAACTTAGTGCATGATATTAAAGTTGGTGATTCGATTAAAATTGATGACGGCAAACTGCGTCTTGACGTAACCGCCATTGATAAAACCGCCGGTATCATTACGACAAAAGCCTTTAACACACATATAATTAAAGATCGTAAAGGTGTTAATATTCCAAGTGCGCGCCTAAAATTACCAGCATTATCTGCCAAAGATAAAGCCGATATCGCTTTTGGCGTTAAAGCAGGAGTTAATATTATTGCCGCAAGCTTTACGCGTGAAGCAAATGATATTAAAGAAATTAAACAATACTTAAAAGAACTTAACGGTGAAGGTATTCAAGTATTTGCGAAGATCGAAAATATGCAAGGCGTTGAAAATATTACCGAAATTTTAGCCGAAGCTGATGGTATTATGATTGCGCGCGGTGATATGGGGGTCGAAATTGCCCCCGAACTTGTCCCCGTCATGCAAAGTGAATTAATTCTTGAATGTCGTAAACTTGGGAAACCCGTTATTGTCGCAACACAAATGCTTGATAGTATGCAACTTAATCCGCTGCCAACACGGGCGGAAGTTAGTGACGTGGCGACAGCGATTAAAGAAGGTGCCGACGCGGTCATGCTAAGTGCGGAAACGGCAAGCGGACAATATCCCGTCGAAAGTGCCGCCATGCAACAACGTATTGCGATTACAATGGAACAATATTTACCATATACGCAATTAGCAAACTTCGGTTATAACTATTCAAAAAAAGAACGAAATGACGCTATTGCAACAAGTGTAGCTTCGACTGCGAACCTTATTGATGCGAAAGCCATTGTCTGTTTTAGTGAAACAGGCAATAGTGCAATTCGTATTTCTAAGTCACGGCCGAAATGTCCAATTGTCATGATCACTTCAAGTGAAAATGCCGGCATGAAAGTGGCCCCATACTTTGGTATCTTTAGTATTGTTGTGAAAAAGTTACCGCAACTTATTGAAGACATGGAAGCCTTCTCCCTTATTAAAATGCGCCAACTTGGCCTCGAAGCAAAAGATAACATTATTATTACTGGTGGAACCCCAACGGGAACCGGAACAACGAACTTCCTCCGTATTGTCGCCGTTAATGAACTTGGAGATATTTAATGTTTGTTATTGCGCTTGATATTGGTGGGACAAATGTGCGGGCCGCAATTGCGGACGCGCACGGAACACTCTTTGAAGTTATTAAAGAAGATACATTACGCCACGATAAAGATTTATTTATTGCCCAAGTAATTGGCGTTATTTTGAAATTAAATCTTAATAAATATGATCCTGTTGCAATCGCAATTGGTGTCCCTGGTCCGGTACGAAGTAATGGCTTTATAAATATCTTGCCAAACATTGGCATTACAAACATTGACTTGGTCAAACCCCTTAAAAAGACATTCAATTTGCCGGTATATATTAAAAATGACGCAGAAATGGCAGCCTTTGCCGAAAGTATTAAAGGGGCGGGCAAACATGCGAAAAGTACATATTTCGTCACAATTAGTACTGGCCTTGGTGGCTGCTTAATTGTCGGTGACACGATTAAAAATGTGAGTCGTGAAATCGGCCATACGCTCATTCCGTATAAAGACGACTTTTATGAAATTGAAAAAATTGCTTCTGGTGATGGGGTCGTTAAGCTTGCCGCACTTAATAATGTTTATTACGCTAACGGTAAAGCCTTTTTTACAGATGTCGAAAACAAAGTTAGTTACGCCTTAAAAGTCTTTAGTGATTGGCTTGATATTTTGGTGGACTTCTTTTCTTATGTACAAACGGCATTCACACCTGAAGTTATTGCCGTAACGGGTGGCGTGTTGAAATCAAAACATCTCTTCTGGGATGGATTAAAAACAAGACTACCAAATGTTAATTTACAAATTGCACACTTTAGTGAAGATGCCGGACTTGTCGGCGCGGCAACATATGCGACAATTACGTATCAACGGAGTGAAAAATAATTGCATATTACACTTTATAAGTGTATATTAATAATTGCGGAGACAAAGATATGGGAGTGACACCATATAGAGAACTAATGGGTGGTGCAAATTAGTATTCGTCATTCTTACCACTTTCGAGCATATTAACGAGATAAGTTAATCGTTAGTCACGTTACGACAAGAGAGAGCATGGCAACATGAATTAAGGTGGTACCGCGCATAGAGCGTCCTTATGTGGGCGTTTTTTTATTTAAAAGGAGTATAGTTATGAAAATCAAATATGAAAATGAATTCGTTACGATTAATGAAGGCACAACAGGTTTTGACTTATTAAAAAGTTTAAATATCGAAAATAAAAATGATGTACTCGTTTATACATTAGATGGTGAGCAGTTTGATTTAAGTACACCAGTTGCCCATGATGGCGCCTTCCGGTTTATTACGAAAGACGATGAGGAAGCATTCGCTATATTGAATCACGATGCGGCACATTTAATGGCACAAGCAATTTTAGCGCTTTACCCGCATGCAAAATTTGGGATTGGACCTGCCATAAGCGAAGGCTTTTATTATGATATTGATTTTGTGGACGTTGTAATTAACGACCAAGATCTGCTAACAATCGAGAAAAAGATGGCTGAATTCTCCAAAGAAAATTTCCGCATTACACGGGAACTTATTACGAAAGATAAAGCCCTTGAACTATTTAAAGCGAATGAATATAAAGTTGAGTTAATTAATGAAATTACCGATCGAATTACAATTTATACCCAAGGCAACTTTACCGACTTATGCTATGGCCCGCATATGCCAAGTACCCGTTATGTACGGCATTTTAAATTGCTATCACTTGCGGGGGCTTATTGGCGCGGTGATTCAGCACGTAAACAACTCACACGTATTTATGGTGTTAGTTTCTTTACGAAGGAAGCACTAGACGCACATCTTCATAACCTTGAAGAAGCCAAAAAACGCGATCACCGTAAACTAGGCAAAGAGTTAGGCCTCTTTATGCTTAGTGAACATGGGCCAGGCTTCCCGTTTTGGCTCCAAAATGGCATGGTACTCTATGAAGTATTAGAACAATGGTGGATTAAAAAGCAACGTGAAGGCGGCTATGACTTTATTAAAACACCGACACTTTTAAGTCGTGACCTGTGGGAAATTAGTGGCCATTGGGCCAATTACCGCGAAAATATGTATACAACGAAAATTGATGACCGTGACTTTGCCGTTAAGCCAATGAATTGTCCCGGTTCTATCCTTATTTATAATAATAGTCTCCATTCCTATAAAGATTTACCCATTCGGTTAGCCGAACATGGTAACGTCCATCGTCATGAAGCTAGTGGGGCACTTAACGGTCTTTTCCGAGTGCGAAACTTTACACAAGACGATGCGCACATCTTCTGCCGCAAAGATCAACTACAAAGTGAAATCAAACGGCTCTTAAAACTTTATGACGAAGTGTACAAAACATTTAACCTCTCCTATCACATCGAATTATCAACACGCCCTGAAAAGAAATATATTGGCGACATTAAAACGTGGAACCTCAGCGAAAAAGCACTCGCAAAAGCATGTGAAGCAACAGGTGTCCCGTTTAAAGTAAATAAAGGTGACGGCGCATTTTACGGGCCGAAACTTGATTTCAAATTACGTGACTCCTTAGGGCGCATATGGCAATGTGGGACGATCCAACTTGATATGAATTTACCCGAACGCTTTAACATGTCGTATATTGATAAACATAACCAAAAAGTTCAACCAATTATGCTGCACCGCGCCGTCTTTGGCTCGATTGAACGGTTCATTGGTATTTTAATTGAACATTATGCTGGTGCGTTCCCCCTTTGGCTTGCGCCGGTGCAAATTGCGGTCTTACCAGTCAGTAACGACGCACACCTACGCCACAGCAATGCATTAGTAAAAAAACTCACTAAACTTGGCTACCGTACTGAGATAAATAGCGCTAACGAAAAACTGGGCTATCGCTTACGACAAACACAAGTGGCGAAGATTCCGTATACGCTTGTTATTGGTGATCACGAACAAAATGGTAACCTCGTTACCTACCGCAAATTTGGGAGCGAAAAACAAATCCAAGTACCGTATCGGGAATTCGTTAAACTCGTGAATGACGAGCTAAAAAGAAAAGCATAACGACCGGTTAAAACGCACAAAAGTGCGATAATAATAGAGGAAAAGGAGGACATATTATGTCATTTAAATTACAACCATTACCATATGCCTACAGTGCACTTGAACCATTTATCGATGCACGGACAATGGAAATTCATCATGGTAAACACCATCAAGCTTACATCAACAACTTAAACGCAGCACTCGAAAAAGAACCATCAGTTGCCGCCTTGGATTTAGAAAAATTATTACTTAATTTAGATAAAGTACCAGCTTCAATTCGTGGTGCCGTACAAAACAATGGTGGTGGCCACTTTAACCACTCGCTATTTTGGACTTTATTAAAAGTTAATGATGGTGCGGGCCCGTCGGGAGCACTTCTTGCAGCAATCGATAAGGCGTTTGGCTCCGTTGATGAATTTAAACTTGCGTTTGCAAGTGCCGCTGGAACACACTTTGGCTCAGGTTGGGCATGGCTCATTGTCACACCAAGTAAAGAACTTAAAGTCGTAAGTACCGCAAACCAAGATACACCATTACTTGAAGGGCGCCCAATTTTAGCGCTTGACGTGTGGGAACATGCGTATTACTTACATTATCAAAATCGCCGTCCAGACTATGTTAAAGCATTCTTTAACGTCGTAAATTGGGACGAAGTTGCACGTTTATACGAAAAAGCCGTAAAATAATACATATTAGTTTGACAAAAACCTTAATTAGTGTTATTTTATTAGTGGCTTAAAAAGTGGAAAGTAGAGGCACCCGCTTCTCACCAGACTTACACGGTAAGTTGGTTGATGTCACAATAAACAATTAGTTTATGATGCGGGTATATCTACAATACCCGCTTTTTAATTACAAAAGGAGGAACTGCTTATTTATAACCAAAACAGAGAACGGCCCGACCGTAACGTCGAGTTAGTGAATGACAACATTCGCTTTCCCGAAGTTTTAGTAATTGGACCAAACGGCGAGCAACTTGGTGTGATGAAAACCCGCTCGGCAATTGACTTAGCAAGTAATGAATACGAACTTGATTTATACTGCGTCAATCCAAACGGTAAACCACCAGTGTGCAAAATGATTAATTATTCAAAACACCGCTTTGAACAACAAAAGCGCGCGAAAGAACAACGCAAGCGCCAAAAAACCGTTGAACTCAAAGAAATTCGGATGTCACCAGTCATCGACGTCCACGATCAAGAAACAAAAGCGAAACAAGCACGCAAGTTTTTGCAAGAAGGCGATAAAGTTAAAGTAACCGTTCGCTTCCGCGGTCGGCAAATGCAACATATCGATGTCGGTGAAAAAATCTTAGAAGGATTTGTCGCCTTACTCGAAGAATATGCAATCATTGAAAAGAAAGCTGCTCTGGAAGGACGTAACTTAAGCTTAATCTTAGCAAGTAAAGTAAAGAAATAGGAGGAAATTTTCATGCCAAAAATGAAAAGTAAAAGTGCTTTAACGAAACGTGTTAAAGTGACAAAATCAGGTAAATTAGTGCGTAGTTCGGCATATACATCACACTTAGCCCCCCGCAAAACAACAAAACAGAAACGACACTTACGTAAATCGCAATTAGTGCATAAGAGCGATTATAAACGGATTAAGTATTTAATTCAAAACTAGGAGGAACTAAGAAATGCCACGTGTAAAAAATTCACCAGCGACAAGAGCGCGCCGGAAAAAAGTCTTAAAACAAGCCAAAGGGTATTTTGGTTCAAAACACCTACTCTTTAAAACAGCAAAAGAGCAAGTGATGCACTCCTTGCAATATGCGTACAATGATCGCCGTAAACTTAAAAGCGAATATCGTAAATTATGGATTAAACGGATTAATGCCGGCTGCCGTATGTGCGAAATTAGTTACAGCCAATTTATGCATGGTCTAAAAGTTGCGAACATTAACATGAACCGCAAAATGCTGAGCGAACTTGCTATTCATGACTTTGAAACGTTTAAAGGCTTAACCGATACCGCCAAAAAAGCATTAGCGAAATAACGCTAACAGCTATACCTTAAAAAAATCGACTCCGTCTGGAGTCTTTTTTTAAAATAATTCGTCTTCAACTTTGTCTAATGTTAAATCAACCTTCGTAATGTTTTGAATACATTCACTAATAAGACTACTAAAATCGAAACGGGCTTCATACGCAATCGCATCTTGTAGTTTTGGACTAGTTACGGGGTTAGGGGTTGCAAAAATTGTGCAACAATCTTCAAATGGACGAATCGAGATGTCGTATGTACCGATATCTTTTGCAATATTAATAATTTCATTTTTATCAACTGTCGCAAGCGGCCGAATAATTGGGTAGTTTGTTACTTCATTAATAACGACGAGTGATTCAAGTGTTTGACTCGCGACTTGACCAAGTGATTCGCCGGTGACTAAAATTTTATGGCCGTGGCGTTTTGCCACAATTTGCGCAATCCGCACCATCATACGACGCATAATCGTAATCGCATAACTATGTGGTACGTGCTCATAAATCGCAAGTTGCAGTTTAGTAAACGGTACAACATACAGGCGGATTGTTGGTTGGAACGCATTAAGCTTCGCGCCAATATTTTCAATCTTCTTAATAACTTCTTCGGAAGTATATGGGGGTGCAGCAAAATGGATCGCACTTATTTTAATGCCGCGTCGCATTGTTAAATAAGCAGCGACGGGTGAATCAATGCCGCCACTAAGTAAGACTAATCCTTTACCGGCTGCGCCTAACGGATACCCACCTAATCCTGGATAGCGTTTACCAACAACAAGAATGGCATTATGATCAATTTCTAGTGTCGCGTAAAAGTCCGGATTATGCACATCAACTTTTAGCGGGGAATTTTTTAAGATGTGACTAGCAATCGCACGATTAACTTCATCACTACGTAACGCAAAGAATTTATCTTTCCGCTTTGTAACGACTTTAAACGTTTTGTAATCTTCACTTAAAACAAGCTTTAAAAAGTAATCTTTTACAACTTCTAAATCAACCGGAAAAGCCACAACTTCACTTATTGCGTGAATTCCACTTGTGTTTTGCAATCGTTTAACGATGTTTTGTAAATTTTCATCAGTAAAATTACTTATATAAATGTGATCATGCTTCGTTTCAATTTGGACACGAAACGGTTTTAAAGTGTGGCCGATGTTATCACGTAGTTGGCGAATAAAAGTGCGGCGGTTTTTTCCCTTCGTATAAAGTTCACCAAAATGAATCATTAATTTTTTATTCATGCGTTTTTCCTTTAATAATATTTAACATTGTGTGCATTAATTCATTAACCTCATTAATCGTATTTTCATGACTAAAGCTAATGCGTAGTGCGTTTGTTGCAAGTTCTACGCTATTTGTTAGCGCCATAACACTCATGCTTGGTTCATCAATTTTTGCGCTACAGGAACTCGTTGTGCCAATCATTATATCCATATTATCTAAACCGTTAAGCAAAACTGAGGCGCGGAAGTTTGTGAGTGAAAAATTAATAATATACGGATTAGTAAGGTGTGAGTTAAGAATAAAATGACTACTTTCTTTTTCAAGTAACGTGTAAAGTTGATAAGCAACTTTTTCAACAGTTTGAAAATGGCTGACTTGGTTTTCAAATGCCAGGCGGACAGTTTTTGCTAAAACAATATTCGTTGGGGCATTACTTGTCCCCGGCCGAAAGCCGCCTTCTTGGGCTCCGCCATACATTAAGGGGGTAAGCACTAATTTATCACGCATAATGAGTGCACCACTGCCTTTTAAGCCATGAATCTTATGCGCACTAAAACTAAAGGCGTCAAGTAACTCATAATCAAGCGTCACCTTACCAACGGCTTGGGTCACATCCGAATGAAAAATTACTTTGGGGTAAGCTTTTAGTAATTTACGAATAGCAACGATATTTGTGATTGTACCAATTTCGTTATTTACAGCCATAATCGAGACAAGGACTGTTTTTGTAGATAAAGCTTTTTCTAAGAATGCTAAATCAAGTTCGCCATTACCTAAAAGTGGTACTTCTTTAATAATTGCGCCATGTTCTGCTGCAAGATAATCAACAACTTTGCGGATACTAGGATGTTCAAAGGCACTAATGATAATTTCGTTGCCACGGTTCTTATATTGTAAAAATAAACCAATTAATGCTAAGTTATTTGCCTCGGTCGCGCCAGTTGTAAAAATAACATTCCCATTTGTGTAATTAAAGGACTTTAATATTTCACTGCGTGCTTTATCTTGCAACCGATTAACTTCACGCGCTATTTTATGGTTACCACTTGGATTAGCAAAATACGTTCTAAGTAAAGTGTCATACGTACTTAAAACTTCGTCATTGATCTTTGTTGTACTAGCGTTATCTAAATAAATCATTGTTTACGATTTTGGTATTTCTTTAATTGTTCAATTGAGTTTTCGTAAGTGTTTTTAAATAGGCCATTAAAGAAGCGTTGTTCTTCGTCACGTAGTTTTGTATGTAAGTCACTAAATTGAAGGCGAAACGCATTAAGGCTTACAATAACTTCTTCGGCGCTTTCCGCATATTTAACATCACTTATAATTGCGTCTTCAAGCCGCGTCGCGAGTGAGCGTAATTCGTTTGTTAAAATTTCGACTTGGCTAACATCAATGGGCCGTTCGCGAATGATCGTCGAAATATCACTAATCATCGCATAACCACTATTAAAGTCTTGTTCAAAGTTTTGGGTGTAACTTGGCACACTTAGATGCCGTAACATTACTTCCAGTTCTTTAAAGCGTAAGAAGAGTAATTTACAAATTGCGTAGCCATCTTCCACAATGACACGCAGTGATTCAATATACGTTTGGAATTCACGGACAACTACTTCGACTTTTGCACTTTCGACTTCGAGTTGGCCGACTTTTTCAACAAGGACACTATATGGCTGTTTCGTTGCGCTATGTAAGAAGGCATCAAGACTACGTTTAACCATCATCATTGTATTGACATTACCGTTAGCTTCATCAAGTTTTTTCTCATACACCGGATTAATTTGGTAATATTCTTTTACTTGTGGCATACGATTAACTAGCCGGATATAACGTTGTTCGAGTTCATTAACGTGTAAATATGTTTTATCATAACGTGCGGCAAACTCACGTTGTTTTTCAATTTCTAAATTGAAACTATTTACTAGTTCGTCAATCGTATCGGCAATGCGGTTTAAATTACTTTCAACGTTACGTGTATCAAAGCGAACTAATTGTTTACGAATTTTTTCAATTTCCGTATTAAACCCTTCAATTTCTTGATTAACGCGTAAGTGATGAAGTGGCACATTGTAGGCGGATGCTTCTTCATACTTTTCTTTTAACATTTCAATCTTTTCGGGAATGAGGGCGGTTGTTTTTACGACTAGGAGTGGTAAAACTTGTAGTACTTTATCGAGTTGATCATTAAATTGGCGAATCTTTTCTAAGTACCCCCGTGCTTCATCGTAATAGGCTCCGTTTAAAGCAGTGTCATATTCTCTAAATAATAATTCAATTTGTGCGAAAATCTTTTCAAAACTTGGAACGACAATTTCTAAATCATCTTTATTATCGCGATAAACGTTTTTAATAAGTCGTAATTTTTCTTTATCATACACACTTTCTTCGCGAATTTCCGATTCTGGTTTAATCATGTTCGTTAAGTCTTTCGATAATGCTGTTACTTTTCGTTCATAATCCAAAATAATCGGGCGATGTTCTAAAAGTGCTTTACGGTATTCTTTCGGTCCCGCGGCAAGTGCTTCATTTAGAATTTGAATCGAACGTGATGCTTTGCGATCATCAACGGTGCGTAATGTTTCAAAGCGTGCATAAAATTCTTCATACGCCGGGCGCATGAGTAAGTTAATATCGCTAATTGCTTCAATCCGTTTAATATATTGAATATTTTCACCAAGGAGTAAACTACGGACATATGAATATTTAATGGATAATGATTTTAAGGTCTTTTTGCTTTTTGTTCCACGGAACGCAAATTTAATTAAAATGAAAATAATAATAAAGAGAACAATTAGTCCGCCTGTAGTAAGTAAGATAATATCAAGGACATCAATTAAAAATGGTAATAACATAACTAAACTCCTTACATATTGTATATTATACAATTTTAATATTTTTTTTATGTTTTAAATCATTTTCTCGGCATAATTGGTTGTGTAAAAGTACGGGTCATCAAAACACACTTTTGCACTCTTTTAATTTGACTAATATATAATATTACGCTATTATAACAAAGCATGTAAGCAGCATGTAAACACCGTTTGTCTAATGTTTGTTCGCTATTGTGATCAAAGTAACCAAAGCTATACGGCGAAATGAGTAAGAATAAACATCCAGAAACGAGGGGTTTGCACCTTTTGTTTA
>WPCG01102834.1_pt1 | contig 23718 bp, 39 predicted proteins | sample 5403311 | NCBI WGS metagenome assembly WPCG01 (sample SAMN12869467, study PRJNA574797) | sludge metagenome | isolation source: wastewater treatment of Control | place: China:Beijing | collected 2019-05-17 | reverse complement strand
CATACTACCAGCCAGACGTTGAAAAACTGAAGGACATATACATCAAATTCGTATATCATATCATTGTTTCTGAGGAGTTCGAGCTGAAGGAAATGCTCAAAAAGCGCGACGATGAAATGAACAGGTACGATAGCCTGATGGCAGGCATGCAGAGGCAGCTGGACGACCTGAGGAGAGGTATGCCATGGGCAATGATGCTCGGAGACAAGATCGAACCGGAAAAGTGATACAGTAGCGCAGCAGTTAAAAAGTCGGGGTGGTGGTATTCACTGCTGCGCCATTACTTGCTTAAATATTAGAGAATACTTATTTCTTTCGGAATCAACTTAGTTGAACTGTCTTTTGGTTTGCATTAAATCAATATTATGATATTATAATTTGCAAAACTACTTGTAAAATGTGCTCTTTTCAGAGTGTGATACGTATGGACGAAAGTGGTAATTTGGATACTATTAAAATATTAGTTGTGGTTTCATTATTCCTGTCGCTGCTGTTTTCCATAGGTCTGCTTGGTGCAATGAGTTTTGAATGAGTATGTTGTTTACGAGAATGACAAATTTGCAACATTTAATGTGAAATGGCCATTATATGCCACCGGGCAGTCACATATTATTTTTAACACTGGGTTTGTTGTGGGGGGTATATTCATATTTACAGATATCCATGTGTCCATACCAGATTCTGCTGCGCTTTTCCGATACAGTGTCGCCCCGTTGACCTGCATCTCCGTGAACTTTCCACCTGGGTGAGTGGTTGGATCAACTTTGAACTGTACCCGTATGTGACTGATTGTTCCAGCGATCGGTCTTGATATACTGGACCACACCCCATTGCCACCTGAATGGATAAATACCCCGAATCGCCCAGACCCATCGTCGTCTATGTCCATGATGAGATAATGTCCTGGACTCGACCCATAAAAACCATAGTTCATTGCCCAGGTCTCATCCCATACCCACGTGGGCCCAGACATCACCGGGTGTATGAAAAAATCAAAGTTAAAATCGGGTATGAGGAATACAAAGTCTCCCATGTTGAACGTGGTCATGGGCATACAGACCGGGTTATCGGAATTGGCCACTGGATATAAGATACACATATCACCAACGTTCGGGACAACTCCCTCGATGAATTGCCCCGTTTCCCCACCAAATCTCTGGACAATACCTCGCGAACCGATATCTACACTCACAGTATTACCCTCGCCTGCACTATTTTCCCGCTCTCTGTCTGCACCGTTGCGATATCTCCATTGATAGATAGGACTGTGCCGACCTCTGTCATCGGAATGGCACTGATCTGATTCGATACTATAGTGCCAATATCGCTGATAGTCCCACCTGCAGCGTAGTTCATGCGTTCAAGTAGCAGGGACATTTGACCTTTGTCAGTGACAGCCCTGATGGTGACATACTTCTCAATGCCAGCAATGTGATAGTTGATCTCAATGATTCTGAGCCACCCAAGAACGGTCAGCTTGGAAGAGAACCCGGATCCCTGGAATCTTATCTTCTGGTATAGCCTCAGATCCATCCTCTTGAGGAACTTGGCTTCTACGGTGTACGTAGTAGTAGTGAAATAGTTGTATAGTGCCTGTGCTCTCGCGTTCACTTTTGCTTGAGAGTTCCAGGCACTCGACTCTTCGTAGTATTCTCTTGCAATCTCTTCTCCTGTGGCCAGTGCAGGTGTCTGGATTGTGGCGGAGTACCAATTGCCTGAAGTATCGTTTCCTCGGATGCGGACCCGGTTGATCTTCTCTTCCGGTGTACCCTGCACTGAGGGGATATCCACTAGATGAGGATCCGGCCAGGTGACTGTCACCACTGCAGGCAGGTCCAGGCCATTCGATGGGTCGTCGATATCCTCCTGATCAATCCAGTATGCAACTGGATCCGGGGGTGTTGATGTGTTCCACCCAACCACAAAAACGAATCCACAGTATTTCGAGATAGTATCGATTGCATCTCTCTTTGTGGTTCGAGCTGTGAAATTGAATTCCTTATCATCTGCGCTCGAAGTAGCTATCCTGTACGGTGTGATGCCTGTTCCTTCCAGCAGGTACCTTATCCACTCTGCCCACGTTGTTCTACTTCCACTAAGATTGATGACAAGTGCATCGTCCGGCAGATATTGAGCTGACAGATACCAGCCGTAATCGTACATCACGACATCTGATTGATTCTGCAGAGCGGTGTGGCGGTTCACGGTGTCCGGAGTGAAGCCTGTGAAGATGATCTGATCAGTTCCAGTGTGGTCCTCTGTCTCGTATGCATAATGGAAGAACTCGGCGGGTGAATCCCCTCTGACAGTGGTTGTGAGTACCCACATGGTATCATTGATGCTCTTGGAGATATCGACAGATTCAGAGGCGAGTGCAGAGATATCTCCAAAGCTTCTCATCCGGTCAAAAGTGGAGGCCAGGTTCAGTGCGGACACGACAGGAATCCTGTCCAATATACTTACAGTCGATGCAAGTTGTACATTGCTCTGAAATGACAGGGCATCTGCTGTCAAGAACAATGAGGGTTCGGTGGGAGTGATGGCGAGAGACGTAGCAAATGATATTGTATCCGCTTCTCCACCAATGGCAGTGTCAACGATGACGACTCTCCGAAAGTGTCTGTTTGTGCCTGTCAGGGCGATAGTGACAATGGGTTCAGTGGCAGTATATTTCCGTGCCATGACCCAATCAACATTTGTGCTGTTTAGCGCACTCGTGCCTAATCCTATTTTTCCACTCGAGTACGTTGAATCGGAAGCCGATACCCCATTCCCAGAATCCAGGAGGGTATTTCCATTTGCAACAATATTGAATATGATATATGTATTATCTGGGGTTGCTCCCCCAGTCCCGATATTTGTTATCGCCGACCCCGAACTCCTGAACAGTATTGTTTTAGGATTTGATTTCGATTCGGAGTAATATGTGAACATGTACCCGCGCGCATATGGATACGATGAGTGGTCTTGGTCCCTCACCGAAATACTAGACCAGACACTAGTACCAGAACCATTGCGCCTAATTCGAGCAGACACGGCACAGTTGTTGGGGGCATTATTTTTGCTGATTATGTATATGCCATCCTTCCCGGATGGCAGTGTTGCCACTCCACCTGAAACAGAAGGAGTCGAATAGCCAGACCGGACGGTCCATTTTGCAGTATCCAGTGCACTTCCACTGAAATCATCGAAGAAATCAAATACAGCATCTCCGTCACTCTCGCTGACCGCCAGCTCATTGCCCCAGTAGAAGAATATTGAACTATCCTTATTTGGAATCTTGACCCACACTGTAGCAGCTGAACCATCCGTTTTTGATTCTATCCAGTATGGAATCACATTTCCATACACATCCGCAAAACGCAGGTCCGAGAAACCCCCGCTCATCCCCGGCTGATAGAGGACCGTAGCCTGTACCTGGAAATCCTCTACAGCCGGTGGATTTGTGAGGGTGATTAGTCCCTCATACCTCCACCTGTTGTACGGGTGTGCTTGGTTCCGATATATCACGGGAATCATTGTGCCCCCTCTCAAGCCGTCTGAGCATGAGCATATACATAGATAGCAGTGGCACTTTGAGAGGTGTCAAGGTTCTGTACCTGCACTTTCATGTACTTCTCGGCAGGAATGATGTCCCTGGACCATCTCTTTGTTGTGTCAGCTGTGAATGGCAGGTCAAATTGTGCGATAGGGCTGTCACCATAGTTGCTGTCGTCTCCGGATGCAAATATCTTCACTCTGACTCCCAGAGTTGCCGATGAGTGATATGTGGCCCTGGCTTCAATTGCCAGGGAGATGACCGACGTTGTGTCAATCGTTGTGCATTCTGACAGTGTGGTACTTCCGGACGCTGCAGCTGTTTTGTTTTCAAGGATAGTTGAGACGGTTTTTGCAAGGGCCATTATACCATCTTCTCCTGTGTCTGGTTCACGGTGACAGTGTTGGAATATATTGTGTAGTTGGTCGGCTGAGGCTCAGGCTCGATCACTTCGGCATCTTTTCTGATGGATTCTCCCATGGAAGCCTTGATGTTAGTCTCTATCTCTGTGGGAGTAATCTTGCTGAGTGCTTCCTGGGCTTTTGCCAGGATACCCTCATTGCCCGTGTTGGAGTTCCACCTGAATTCAACGGGATGGAGCTTTGGATCGGCAACCTTGGAATCATCCGTGGTGACCTCAGCCCGCACGACATATACAAGAGGATCCTCAGTCGGGGTCACTGTGATGGACTCTTTCTCCAGTCGGATGGCGACAGTCTTCTCAACAGGTTCTTTCACTACCATCTCTTCCATGCTCATGCACCTCTTGAGGTTGTGTTGGTGATGGTGATTTCCAGGCTCTGCCCGTTCTCATATTCCCGGTTACTCGATAGAACGTGTCTCAGGAACATCGTCCCTCCGCTCGGAGCATTGAAAATGCCTATTTCACGGACCGTGACATTTCCTGTGAAATTGAATGTTCTGACCCATTTCGAGTCACCTATTCCCTCTTGTGTACATGTAGCTGCAGCTCTTCCGGATCCACCGGCAGTGTTCTCGGTCACAAGTGCAGTATGTGACGTGCTCTCTGCTGTGCTCCCTGTGCCGGTTGCGATCTGGGTGAAAGCTGCATCTGCTCCGGAGCCGTTCAGGCGCTTTGCAACCACTGCGAGTCCAGCATCGGTTATCGTGGCCATTATACTAACCTCTCTTCCCGGCCATCCGGATGTATCTTCAGGTGTTCAATGATCTGTCCTTCCCTGTCCTTTGAGACCATGTAGATAATGATCTCATTGTCTGTTCCCGTGTTCATGTGGTGTCCCTCTTGAATGTGATATTGTAAGTGTACTTCCCGCTTCCGAAGATGATCTCCTTGTAAGAGAATGGTGGGGATATGTAACAATTCGTGTAGCTTGTGCTGTCTATGACCAGTGTTTTGGGCAGGCCTATCTTACCCAGGAGCGTGGTGATATCTGCAAAATTCTCTGTATAACACTTATAGGACCTGGAGAACTTTGTCTCTGTCAGAGCGTCAACTGCTGTTTTCCCGCTCAACAGGAGAGTTTCCTGGAACTCAAAGTCAACATTAATCTCATTCCTCTCCAGGACATCCAGTGTGAAAGAATCGAATACTACAGTCGTTTCGCTCATCCTCTGATACCTCGCTGTACCCTGGCCTGCGTCATCCTGCTTTCATAGTCCCTCATGAACTGATCGAAAGGATAGTCCTTGCTTAGGGTCATGTTCTGGATGACGAGAGTGTTCCCTCCGATGTTGTTGGTCTGGCTGTTGGCCATACCTGCTACACCAGATGCTTGACCTGGTGCAATGGGTGGCACCATGCCTGCAATGTCGTTCATCCTGCTCTGGACCACACCTTCAAGACCTCTTGTAGATTCCAGGATAGGATCCACAAAGAATGCATCCCAGTTAGGCAACTTTTTCAGTGCTCCCTCTTTTGCAGGACTGAAAGGGAAATAGTTCCGGACGCTGGAGACCACACTACTTACAGCGCTTGTGACCTTCGATGCAGCTGAGGTTATCCCGCTGGCCAAGTTCGACATGATCGAGGATCCTGCCTGTGCTGCAGTTGATGCCGCTGAGCTGAGGGCACTGGAAACATTGCTGAGAGTACTGGTCACTGTGCTTGTGGTGGACTTGCTTGCCGATGAGCTGCTTCCGGAAGAGCTGGACGAGGACGTACTGCTGGATCCGGAGGAGAAGTTCAGTGCCGAGCTGACAGCATTTTTCAGGTCATTGAATTTTGACACTATTCCATCTATCAGCGACTGTATCCATGCCGCACCGATATTGTAGAACGTAGATACGGCATTGGAGAGAGCTGTGAATATATTGTTCACAGCATTCTGCAGAGCTGCAACGATATTGCTCCAGCCACTCGACCACCCGTTGAGCATTGAATGCATTGCATTGACAAGATATGACACTAAGGAGGAGAGCACACCAGAGATTCTATTTGATATCCCTGTCATCACCGTGGATATGATTTTGCCCATGAAGTCCATAGCTGTCTGCGTGATCTTCTGGACGGTTTTCCATGCGCCGTCCCAGTCTCCTATGAGAATCTGAGAGAAAAACAGGATAACATTCAGTATCTGCCTGACAATATACTTTACAAGAGCCAGTATTGGAGGTAAGACTCTCTTCACGACTTTGCCCAGATACATAATGCCATGTTTCACAAGCCATATTATAACAGAAGCTACACTGAGCACTGCCTCGGTGATGGTGTCGCCGTTCTCATCCCACCACTCTTTGAGTTCTTCCAGTTCATTCTTTACAAAATCCTTGAAGATATCCACAACAGGAACGATAGCTGCCTTGATAGTATCCAGTACATCGGCCACCTTTGGACCGATCACATTCCAATTCCTATATATCAAATAAGCCACAGCAGCCAGTGAAGCAGCTACGAGAACTATTGGAGCGATGGTCGTGAGCAAACCACCTATTGTAGCTGTCAGACCAGCGCCCCCCAATAGAGTTAGTATTGAACCGATTGACGATATCAATGTACCTACAATTATCAACACTGGGCCAATTGCAGCTGCAACTGCGGCTATCATTACAATTACTCTCATGACCGGAGTAGGCACCTTTGACAGCGTCTGTGCCAAGCGGGTCAGGCCTTTTACAAGAGGAAGCACGGCCACCATTACAATGTCCCCGATGACGATCATAAGTTCTTCCATAGCGAACTTCAGTTCACGGGCAGCGCCTCCTGGACCGCCTTGCATGGTATCTGCCATCTCTTTGGCTGCACCCTCTGCATTTTCCAAAGCAAGTGTCTGCTCACGTATCGCATCGGTCCCCGTGCTCATCAATGCAAGCATGCCCGGGCCTGCTCTCTGCCCGAACAACGTCATCGCGTCGGCAGTTGATAGTCCCGCACTGGATAGTGATTCGATAATGTCAGTGAAAGAGCGTGTGCTGGGATCCACGTCTGCTAGGGTGAGGTTGTATTTTGCGAGAACACTTGACATGCCTTCGGTCGGGCTGGACAACCGTGTCATTGCCCCGGCCAGCGCTGTGCCCGCACGGCTTCCCTGGATACCAGCATCAGACATCTTTCCAATAAGGGAAGCTGCTTCTTCCATAGACATACCCATCGCCGCTGCAAGGGGTGCCGCGTAGGACATGGCCTCTCCAAGCTGTTGGATGTCTGTGTTGGATGTTGATGCAGCCTTCGCTAATACGTCAGCAACTCTTCCAGCTTCGGATGCCTTCAATCCAAAGCCCGTCAGGACATTTGATGCAATATCAGCAGCTGTGCCGAGGTCAATAGCACCGGCAGATGCCAGGTTGAGCATATCGCCTGTGGCGTCGAGTATCTCCCCCACATTGAACCCGGCCATTGCGAGATACTGCATGCCCTCAGCCGCGTCTGATGCAGAGAAGGCAGTTGTTGAACCAAGTTCCCTGGCAAGCATCCGGAGCTTCTCGAACTCTTCCCCGGTCGCACCTGAGACAGCCATGACCTTTCTCATGGAGTCGTCAAAATCGACTGCTGTTTTGTATGAGAGCGCGGCTATACCCACGAGTGGTGCAGTCACTGCCATTGACATTGTCTTGCCGGCTGAGGTCATCTGCTTGCCAGCACTCTGCATCTTGCTCCCGAGCTGGCCTACTTCACTGCCTACCTCAGCAAAGGCCTTCTTGAGCTGGCCAATATCACCAACAATTGATACAACAAGATTACCGATTGCTGACATTATGCACCTCTCTTGATCGCATTTCCATATGTCGCTCTGAACTTAGCAAGGTCTGGCTCATCTCCTGTGAATGATTCGGTTCCTTCCGGCTCTGGCTTTCCATTCATTGCCTGTCCCAATATGCTCCAGAACACCTTAGCCTGCAGTTCGATTCCCTTGACACCTTTCTCGTAGTACATCATGGCCTGCTCCAGAGACATCTCATCAAGGATGTAGCCAGGGGAAGCCCAAGAATACATCATTCCGAGCTGGGCGAAGATGTCTCCGATGGTGAGGGTAAGTTTTTTTCTGTGCCGTCCTTGCCTTCAATGGCCTTTAGCCTTGCAGTCACCGGCTCCATCACAAACTGTGCGAATTCGACAAGAGTGAACATATCCACATTGTCGATGAGCCAGTCTTTTGTCACTTTGGGATTGGACCTCTGGCAGGCAATGGCCACCACCTCAAGGAGATCCTCGATTCCCTGGCCAGACTCAAGAGCAGCCTGCTTCTCCGGAGATGAAGTGAGCTCGATGAGCTTGAGGGTTGCACGGGTAGAGAATACAGAGACATCAACCTCTTCACCGGATATCCGGGCAATTCTCTTCTGAGGGACTACCGTGCTGAAGTCTCTCAGGATATCTTGGGACAGGGATTATACCCCCTGTTCATCATAGATCTCGAAGAGCTGGTCGCCTGCTGTCCTGGTGACATCTAGAACACCCTTCATGGTCAGTTTTGGCATTGCGGGGTCATCACCATCATCTGCCGGGAACTCGATGTTCTGGCCCTCGTTGACGGTGGCCTTGTAGAGTGTGATCTGGAATTTCTTGCCGTTCTCATCGGTGTTGGTGATCCTCACAACCCTGTCGGATATCGAGGTCTTTCCACCGCTTTTGAGTGTGACCGAAGCATTGGGGGTATAGGTATAGTTGACCTTGACGGTCTCGCCATCAGAGATCACAGAGGATCCTGCAATCCTGGCAATGCAGGTGAAGCCAGAAGCATCGACTGCGATCACATAATCGGCGTTCCTTGCTGCATCGTTGTTAGAGATGTCCTTGACCGAGATGGAAGCCACTTCTGTGCCTGCACCGTTCCTGAAGTTCAGCCTGACAAATTCGGTGCCGTTCAGGACATGCAGCTCATCGGTGACTGGGACCGGGTCGCCAGCAACTGCTGCATAGGTATCCAGGCCGCCCCTGATGGTGTTGAGGTTTGCAAGGTCGACCTCCATCATGTCACCCTCGATGTAAGCAACATGTTCCTTGATGCCGACCTTCACGACACCTGCGTTGTCTGACTTGACCTCGACTTCTTCCCATTCTTCCCGGAACACTGCGTTCCGAATAGCTCCGATATCTACAAGCGTTCCGACCGAGGTTCCCACCTCAAGTTTTCCGGAACCAAATCTTATGGCTCCGGCATTCTGTACTGTGGTTTGTGCCATTTTGAGTCACCTCATGTGTGTATGATCTTGAAATCGACAGGTACGTGGAAGAGGCCTGTCTCGTCCTCAATTGCATCAATGGAATTGACGTATACTATCTGCTTGATGTGGTTTCCTGATGCTACTCCCTTGTAGCGTTCCAGACAGGATATGACTGCCTCCGACAGGTCCTGCACAAGCGAGAATGATTCTGCCCAGCATGAGATTTGGTATCGTGGTGTGCCATGGCCTGTAGTGTGATCACGTGGTCCACTGATTTTGTGAATTGTTAACGCAGGTAAAGTTGCCTCGAGTGGTTTCTTGAGAGGATATATCCGGCTGTCAACAATAGCCCGGACAGGAGTGTCGTTGTACAACAGTGTCCGAATGGCACCGTGAAGGGAAGTCATGTGTACCTCCTGACAACTTGCCCAAGTTTCTTGGCAATGGCCTTCTCTATCTCGTCCGTGTTGTCATCAAGAGCTGGCCTCAGGAAAGGTCTAGGTTGCTGGTTATATCGCCTGCCGAGCTTATCAGTTCCCACAAAGCCATATTCGAGCCTTCGGGCGTACTCTGCAGTAGATCCCACCAGGACCTCTACCTGCCCGGAAGACTTCTTGACCGAGACAGGACTCACAGCTGCAATGTTCCTGAACAGGTTCCCTGTGACCCTATGTGGAAATGCACCGCCTTTAGCAGAGTTCTTCTGAGCATCACGGACCACGACCATGGAGCCGGTCACCGTGGCTTCCTCGAGGATATCTGAGATATCCTTGCCAATGTTTTCCAGCTTCTTCTGCAGCTCATTAACTCCAGAGACTGTCATTTTGAACATTTTAGCCTTCCTGGGGGGTAGTGGTTTTTCGCTTAGCTGCGGTTATTTTGAACACTATCATACACCGCCTGCTCGCAGGACACCTAGCAGCTGTAGGATGACCAGCACCACAAATCCTATAGCTGCGTTCTTGCCCAGCCACTTGTTTTGCTGGTCCTCAAGTGCCCTGATCCGCGCCTCGTGGTCCTCGACCGGACATCTCCCCAGTTCAGCGAGTTTCCTATCATGGTCGTCAAGCCGGTAGTATACCTTGTCAATTGATGCTCTGATGTGCTTCACATCGTTGCGGGTTTCGATGATTTTGTTATAAGTATCGGTGTCTATCTCTGTCATTATTCCACCGCCTTGAGGTCACATTCATAGTGATGCAATGTGTTTGAGAACATCCAGAAGATTGGCTTCACAGATGTCACTTCATATGTCTTTGAGAAACCAGGAACCTCACTTGTAATGGTCTGCCCCTCTGCAATCGTCACATCTGCTGGCAAAAGCACAGCGGGTGTGGCAATCGCGTGTTTTCCACTGTCTGGAGTGATAATTCGACTGTTGCTGTTGTTATGGAAAAATCTACATGGGGAGCTCGTTGGTGTTTGTGTATATACAGGCTCACCGTACTCGTTCTGAGAGGTTTGTGTCCTGCTTACGATACTGCATGTGTGAACCATTCCGGCATCGCTTACCATGATCAATCTCTCCGGTTCACCGTTTTGATGCCGGCCCGGCCATAGAGTACAGAATACCCGGAGACTGCGTACCTGTATTGTTTCATGTACTTCTCGGCAGCCTTCTCGTGCTTCTCGATGTCACCGTCAACATTGTTGTGCTGGGCCTCACTTCCCATCTTGAGCTGTGCAGCCAGCTCCCCTGTGAACTTCATCTTCTGCAGGGTCATAGCAGCTGACAGGTGAGTGCAAGCCAGGGCAAGTCTTGTATCAGTAGAACTCGAGCTTCCCCCTGTCGTGAGGGTGACAATGCTCTCTGCGTGGGAGATGATGTTCCCGAGGTCAGTATCTGAGAGGGTTTTGGGATCCACCAGGGCCCGGACATCATCCACCGTACAGAGTGCCACGGATCACACCGCCCTTCTGTTCCTGGATCTCTTAGGTTCGTCAGGTGGGATCGCTTCTTCCTCAACATTCACAGGTTCAACGATGGGGGGGTCTACAGAAGCAGGAGGAATTATCCTGACACTGTTCCCGAGTCCGACAGCAGTGGGTTCAGGGAGTTCGATGAGATCTCCCCTTCTGTACTGCTTCTCATCTATCTGTAGCCTGTTGACCAGAACTTCACATGTGGGCAGGAATACCACCTCAGATGTTGCTAAGCTTGGCCAGTGCGTTTGCCTGCTTGATCCTGAGGACACCCGCAGTGAACACCCTGCCGTATATTGGCCCAGTGTCCGGGTGTTTGGAGTCCTCACCGTGCTCAGTGATCACGTCCTGTGTGAGGTAGTAGTCCACGAATGGTTTACCCTGTGCAGAGGCAGGTGAGAGCAGACCTTTTCCTGCAGTGATGGCAGTTGATGAGAATATCTCACCGCCCTTGAGGATGGCCTTGACCCTGTCATACTCAGATACACCGGATGTGGACTCACTGATGAGGAGCTCGGCATACTGGGTCGGGTTGAGGGACAGGTTGTAGGGGATACTGTATGCAGGACCACCATCTGCTGCAATGAGTGCCAGACCGCCACCAACAGCTGCAATTGCATTGCCGTATGTGCCGAAGTCCTTCTGAGTGCTGTAGTCGTTTCCAGCGCCCTGGTACAGGCCGTTGACCTTGTAGTTGGTGCCGTCCAGGCTGATACCCTGTATGATTGCAGTGTTCTCTGCGCTCTGTACACGATATGCGGCCGAGAGAGCTGCATCGACATCTACGTTGGTGCCTGCCTTCTGCATGGCCATCATCAGCCTGCGGTCCAGTTTGTAGTCCTTCCAGAAAATCGGAACCTTGCTGTTGGTAATGTTGAAATCAACAGTGTCCTGGTTACCGTCGCTGAAATTATAGGTGACCATCGCCTCGCTCATTTCAGTGAGGGTTGCCCAGTCAACTGAAGTGATGCCGAAGTCCTGTGCTACAGTGGTAGCCACAAGCTGACGACCCACGGCCACCTCACGGAGAGGAGCTGAGATCTCTGCGTCAACTTTCTTTGAGAATGTTCTAAGTGCGTTTGTCATTTCAGATCACACTCCTTACGAGAATGTTTGCAGCTGCTTCGGTTGCGTCGACTGACTCCTCAGCGAATGCAACCACATGATCGGTGCCTATCGTCGCTGCTGTAAGTTCGCCGTTGGCTGCTATAGTGAGCGCGGCCCCCTTGACGACGTTCTGTCCGGATGCCAGCCTTCCGACTACCCAGAAGTTCCCACCACTAAGCACCGGAGCCATGGCGGCTGCAGCATATGCGGTGGCCGGGTTGATTGGCTTGAACTCGGGGTTTGCCTGTTCGTATCCAACGAAGCCGATGTATTTCCCGGCTGCATCACACACGACGATATCCTTGTCAGCTGTGCCCTTTTTGACCAGGCGGCCAGGTATCACGTTTGTGTTGACCTCCACCTCAAGTTCCTGGACAAGCGGATTACCCATTGATATTGCATTGGTGGGTCTAACTACTCCTCTGTGTACCATTATGAGTCCTCCCACTTTCTGGTCATACTGTTGTACCTGCCTACTGTCAGTTTCCTATCGTTGTCCTCATTTGCAGGATATGTCGGATTGAAGCTGAACATCCTGCTGGATCCAGATGCTGCGAGTTCGAGATTCTCGGCGGCCTTTGCAACCGCGCTGGCAGTCATGCTCTTGAACATGGCGTTGTCCACAAACATCCCGAGCTTTGTAGCAATAGATGCGTATTTCTGGATAGCTTCGGTTTTCTTGCGGTCCTCTTCCTGAGCTGCAACCATCTCGGTGGCAAGCTCTTTTGCCCTGGTGTTGACCAGTTCTGCATTCTTGTCTGCAGGTATGGCTGAGGCTGCGGCGATCTGTGCGGATTCGAGGGACTTTGTCAGCTCCCCGATCTTAGCGGATGCTGCTGCAAGTTCCTCCTTCAGGGTCTTGACTTCAGCATCTTTTGATGTGTTTTCGTCGTTTGTCATGGTTTCATCTCCTGTAGGAGTGTTGATAATCGCATATGCGCTTGAAAAAACGAGATATCCCTTTGATGCGGCTACATCGAATGTGGCATCCTTCCATGCAGGGTCACGTACAAGAGTCATCGCTCTGGCTGAAAATCCTTGGACCCACCCATCCTTGGAATCAGCTGCCATGCCGTACACTGACCATGTGGGCTCCCATACTCTGTCGAGGATCTTCCTCTCGGCTACAGTGTCAGTGATCTCGGCGCGTGTCCTAATGAGGTTACCCTCACGCCACGCATCAAGCACCCTGCCAATCTCGGCTTTGGGATCTTCAGAAAGGTCGCACCCGTGTGGAGAATCTCTGGGGCAGACTCGGATAACTGCGTTTTTGAGAGAAGAGATGGCGTTGTCTGCTTCTGAGGCGGGTACACCCCAGCCGTTTTTGTTGAGTTTGTCTAATGGAAAGGCAGTGCCTTCGATTATTACCATTAGCACTTAAGGGTGTATACTACTAGTATAAAAACTTTATATGGAAAAATGACTTATGTTGTCAATCTTCTCAATTGAAGTTCTAATAGGCGTATATCTTCCCTGACCAGTCTCTTCAATTCATCATATGTTCTAAGTGATATATCCGAGGATATGTTGTTTTGACAATGTTTATCTTCAACAAACATTGTAAAAACAACTTTTGTACTTTTTTATTTGAAAAGGTATTTTTTACGAGACATATCAGAAACAATCAAGCAACCATCAAAAGCATCATCGCGACCACCCGAATACCATAGTTTTCTTTGATCACGTGTGCTATCCTGCTGAGCTTTGCCCCAATGATCAGCACGTTCTGTTTCCCTATAGTCATTCAAAAAATCTAATAGTGGATAGTACAGCTCTTCAAGTTGCTTTGACGTGAAGTTGATCTGCCTGCTTTTCTCACTGTCTTTTAATATGTCACTTGTGAGAACCACATACATCATAGTGACTATCACGAGAATGCCTGTAAAAAAAGTATTTATCCCAGATACCGTTCGCTCGGGCATCACAAACGAAGCTATTGCCATGGCCCCCACTGATATAATAAATAAAAGCAACAGTGTAGTTGGTTTTTTTGTCATGATGATTCTACGAGTTTACTTCTCGCTAGCAAGGTGTTCGAACTGAATCCCCTGGTCACCCGGATATGGCTTGCGGTGGTCAACCACATTGAGTAAAATATCAGAGGGAATACCTTCCGGGAACGCTTTGCACGTGACTTTACTTTTTGTATCAAAGTGCTTGCATGACCAACACTGGGGAGCAGGAAATGTCATTTAAGTTTAACTCCTGTATATTTTTTTATTATATCACTAGCGGATAGGTCTCCGTAGGTCTCAACGTCTGCTATAGATCGTGCTTTCATATACTTGGCAAAGCATTCTGCAATTCCTTCAGCATCGGATGTAGCCCCGTATGCGCTCAGGGTAGATGATTTGAAGCTGCGCCTTGTCATGAGTTCATAGTTCCGGGCCATCATCGCGGAATCTGTTAATCCTTGGAATGTCAACGTGTGGCCCAGCTCGTGTGCTATTACCTGTTCGACATTCACAGGGACCCAGTGACCTCTATCAGCTATTGACTTGATATATGTATTAAGACCCGATAAATCTTCTGCCTGTTTGAAGAATGCAGTATTTATCTGGAGTTTATTCGTGCATATCTCGCCCCTGCCTGCCCTCGATACATTCTGCATGACGAACGTGAACTGGCCGCGCTGAGTTCTTTTCACACATTCGATCTCGTTGAGACGAAGTGCAGAGAACTGTGATTTGAAACCGAGAATGCTTCGATTGACCTCGTTTGCATATACCACGTCCAGCCCACGGTATGAAGCCTTGCTCACTCCTAAATTCTGCACTGCCCACTGCTCAGCCTCTTTCACCGTCTTGGCCTGGGTGAATGTGGGCGGAGCACTTGGCAGGACATCCTTTGCCAACTCTCTCAACGATGGGCCGGAGATACCGATGCTCAAGCCCTTCTCGGACATGATCCTTGCAGAAATATCCTGGTCCAGAACAAACTTGTCAATCCGGTACTTCTCGTTGAAAGTGTCAATATCACCAAGGGCCTTCTCAAAGCCACTAAAGTCCCGGTTCTCGAACAGCTTGCTCTCGTCTATCTCTTCTGTGATAGGAACTGGCATCAGACCACTGCGGCAATGGTGGTGTAGCGGTGGCCTATACAGATCGACATCGCCTTTTGACAGGTCGAAGAGGGTTCCATGTAAGGCAGTACACTGATCCGTTGTCCGTTCATCGAGCTCTGCATCGAACTCCATGTACTCTACGCCATATTGCCTGTAGCGATGTACTGTGGTAGCCGTGGCAACGTCTGCAGTGAATGTCCTGGCAAACCTTACAGCCCTGTATCGCTCACCTTTCCAGAGGTCAAGCAGGCCACTTGCCAGGGTATTTGGATGTTGGTAGTAGATCTTGTCATCCCGAAGCGTCCGGATGATGGAGTCTGCTACATTCTGGGCCATATCAGTGGTCATCCTCACAGTTTCCTCAGTCAGGATATGGGACTCGTTCACACCTGCAGCTGAGAGTTTCTTCATTTGACCATCTGCATACAGCAAGGATTGCTTGATGATCTCTGTCAGGATGCCATCCAGCTGCACAGCATAAGTTCTGGATCCGAACTCCCTCCTGATATTCCGGGGAATCTCCCGGGAATAGTCCAGGCTGCGGACCTTCAGGGATCTCTCAACAGCCCGGCTAATGAGGGCTATCAGACTGTTTTCAGCTTTCCGTATCTGGCGAGAGTTCAGCAGGGACATGTTACGGGAACTGGACTGCAAGAATACCCAACAGTGCGATCCATACAATGCCTATCATAAGAAGGATGTGTGGCTTCATTGCTCACCCTCCACATGGAAACCTGCCCAGTCAAGCAGCTGCTCTTTGGAGATCACTCCGGAGTTGTACCACTCGAGGAGATCCCTGGCCTCGAGCTTGGGTCTGCTGAGCTCTTCAAATTCAACCCACACAGTGCCTTCTGCCTTATTCATGGCTTCCAGCCTCAGGTCGATTGCCTGCTGCACGACGTTCCGGACTACCATCTGCAGGCCTTCCATCACGACCATACGGTCCTCTTCGGACACATATCCTGCTGCATAGGTGGAACCCTTGGAGTCGCCCATGCTCAGAGAAGACTGCAGGAGACCAATGTGAATGTCATTCTCAAGGGATTTCTTGAACGTCAGGACATCAAGAGTGCCGTTGGCATCGATTGGGACAACACTCATACCCACGCCCACGATGTCCTCATTTGCTCCCAGGTTCTTGTGCCTGTCAAGCCAGTCGTCAATTGCTTTCTGTGCATCGTCTGCTGAAATGATCTCCTGCTCGACCAGCTTCTCAAGCAGTTCGAAGTTGAACACATAGCGACCGTTGCCGTATTTCTGCACGAAGGAAACATAGCCATGGTTGACGTTCAACAGGTTCCGGATGGAGAGTTCAATGGGGTCCAGCAGGGACGCACCATATAGCCCCCAGGTGTCGCGGCCTTTGACATCCTTCTGTACGCTGTCCCACGCATTGTAGGTGCCATAGACAACATCATCGATTTCCAGCTTCTCCTCTTTCACACCGTCTGTGTTCGCTCCTTCGTTGACGACAATCATTTCAGCAGGAGATGAGAGAAGAGTTTTGTGCATCTTGGCCGGATCGTAGCCTTTTGGCCAGATACTGACTGCAGGCATGTAGAGGGGAGTCATGACCATGCTGTCAGGCTGACCAGTGGGAACAGCAATGTATGTCCCGTCCCTGCAGATCAGTCTGGCCATGGTCTGTGCCTGCTCAACAAAGTTGACCCTGTCAGCCCATCGTTCGAAGTTCTCGACAACACTCTTGTTCCTGCCATCGAACTTCATCCCCTTGACAAGGGATAGGCCCAGCTTATTCAATGAGGTGGATACGTGGGGAGTGCATGTGGACAGCTGCTGATAGTATCGGAAGCGGTTGGATGTGTTGAAGTTGGTATATCCACCAATCTCCGGAGACAGGTCTTTCCTCATCACTCCAGCCGAGGCTATGAGGGATATCGGCTTGCGTTCAGTCTGGTCAGTGGTGGCACTCAGGCGGACCATGTGACCTCACAGGTGCTTTTTGATGAGTGCACGGAGCTCGCCCAGTGTGAGTCTGCCGTCCTCGAATGCAGCTAGTGCATCATCAATGGCTTCTTTCTTTTCCTCTGTGGTCTTGTTCTTCCACCAGAGCTTTGCGTGGATGACTATACCTGTGCCTACCCCTATCAGTAGTGTTCCAGCATGTGTGAGAAATGTGGCGTCTGTCATGGTTTTTTCTCCTTTGGCACATGTTCGCCGCACCACTCGTCAGATGGGACTACAGGAAAACCAGCTTTCGCAACCGGTGCACTACGTCTGCAGTGACCAAATGTGATAGCTTGTGGTTTAAAAAAAGTGCATGTCGAACACGTGTCGTTCATGCATGTAAGGGGTGTATACTACTAGTATAAAAAGTTTATATGGAAAATAATCGACGCAACATTATCTCAATATGTTCCCACAAATCCCATAATGAGAGTTTCAGTTTTCCGAGTGCGTACATCCCAGATTCAGGAGGCAGGCTTTCCACGTATTGTATGTAATTTTCTTTCGAGCTCAACTATCCTACCCTTTCCTTTTGTTTCTCCATGATCTTAGTTGCAATTTCCTCTGCAAGTACATCACTCTTATGCCTGATGCTTTCGTTCTCTGAATAATACTTTGCAAGGTAATCAATGGCCTTACTCTTGCTGCATTCTTGCTTTTTCATGATACGATGCACCACGCTAAGTGTTTCACCGCTGAGTGTCAAGCATTGTTTTGATCTCATGATTACCTCGGTCTTGTTTTAACGAGTCCTGAAATATCGCCTATTGTGTGTTTCGAAGTCAGTTCGTTGAAGGCTCCGCTTGATGCGTCCACCTGGTCGTCGTGTTTGCGTTCTGGAAACCCTTCAAGCTCTCCAAGATATTCATTGTTCCAATGAGCACGGACAAGTTTCACATTTCCGTTTTGACTGGCTGCAGAAAAGGGTGTGGCCCGCGTGACCTTGTCTCCTGATGAGGGAACTCCTGCATACTTGTATCCTTTGAATATTCCTCTCGAATGCACGGATATCATTTTCTTTCCAGAACTGCCGGGTTCCTGCTCTTCGCGGATAAGAACCTCCTTGCCGTCAATGATCGCCTGTTGCTCCATATGCGCATCTGAATCTCCGGGAGACTTTCTGAAACGCTGAACATCGATTACATAGAACACACCTTTTAACTCTCCCATGAGCAATCCGATGGACCAGTCGGGGTCGTTGGAATCTGTCTGTTCTGTTGCTGCACAGTCCCACCACCTGAGATACTTGTCACATGGCGGGGCTTTGTCTACTATTTCATACCACTCTCTGCGGAAGTAGTTCCCAGCTGCGGGCTTGATCTTCCAGTTACCGTAGAGCAACCTTTCCTTTTCCACCAAGGACAGGGCCTTAAGCTTGGCTTTGTATGTGGGGTCCTCTTTCATGAGGATCTTGTTGTCCTCGAGCCGGGCCTTAATGAAAGTGAAGGAGGTTGGCTCAGACTCTGGGTCCATCTGCAGGAGCTCTTCCCTGGTACTCCCCCAGACCACCTCATCATCCACCCGAATGAACCACCGGATCAACCCGGATTTCTCGTCGTCGATGTACCCGTCATCATTGATGTACCACTTGATGAACTCTGCAACCCATGAGTCTGCGTCGGGGTTGCATGTAGCCCTCATACAAGGCTTGACACCGCACACTGACCTGTTCCTGGACAACAGATAGAAGAACTGTGACTCTGAGAAGTGTGTGAGCTCGTCAAATTCAATCAGAGGGATCTGTGCACCCTGCCATGCATATTTGTTTTTTTCATATTCCATATGAGCAAACTTGATGTGATTGCCATATGGAGGGAATTCCCACAGAAGATCTGTTTCGCGTGGTTTTCCTTTAGCAGGCAAGTATATCTTTGCACTCGTGTCCCATAACCCGCCTTCGTTTTTGACTTCTGGGTACGTCCTTCTGAAGATGACCGCGCCGAACCCCTCAACTGTTTTGATGTGGCGCAGGGGCTCCAAGAGGATACCAAATGACTTACCTCCTCCAGCGGCTCCGCCATAGAAGACCACGTCCGCTGAACTGCTCAGGAACTGTTCCTGTGGCCCCGGCTGTGGCTTAATCTCTGTTGTTTTCCGGGATGTAGATGAGGACTTGGGTTTCATTGTTCTCCACGTTGATTGTGTTTTGTGCCGTGGGGTACTTCCCCAAGACCTTGTTGATGATGTCCAGGCCTGTGTAGATCTCCTTCACGGCCAGAATAGCGGTCCTATGATCTCCGCCCTCCATGGCGGCTTCGCATATGTCCTTCAGCTTGTCGACACAAGCCATGGCCTCGTCGATGGTGTTGATCTCGGCCTCCGCCACTTTTGCCTGGAGCTTGTCGGACTTTTCAACTGCCTGGATCTTTGCTTGCTCATGTGAGTCGAAGTACCTCTTCACTGCACTGTGAGATATATTCTGTCTCGATTCCTCTGAGAGAATGGAGGCAATTTTGCGGTATGTTTTGTCCTGCGCTTTTAGAGCCACTGCTCTTGATTCCAGGTCGAGTGAAACAATTTTGTTTTTTGTCACGCCTGTTTCACCTCTGTTTCGTGAATTTCTCCCAGGGAGATCTCTCTTCTATCTTCTCAGCTCCGGAGGAGATCTTCTCAAGGGACATTCCATTCTGTTTGACTATGTGATACTTAGCTCCACATGGACAGGTAACCTCCAGCTGGTCAACTGAGACAATGTGGATATGTTTGTTACAGTCATGGCAACGTTTGGAGATAGGGGCGAAGGTCATGTCCCCACCTCGGCCATTTTCTTCTGGAACCATTCCTTGGCTTCAGTTGTGTTCTTGAACTGATAAAGGTCAACAATACGAGGCCAGTTCATGTCTAGCCTCTTCCACATGACCACAAGACTGTCTTTACCTTCCTCAAAGCGTTGGTTTCTCATGGACTCCAGATAGCCTTCATCCGCGTCGTCGGCCTGTGTCGTTGCCTTTTGCTGCAATCTCCTTTGCTCTTCTATCATCTTCACGGTGATAAGATTCTTCTCGAGTTCTACAAGCTTTAGCCTGGTCTGTAAGATCTCTTCTTCCAGGAGCTTTGATGGGGCTATTTCAGACAGACACTTGTCAAGACCTTCGTTGAGAATATCAGAGAACGTTTTTCCGTGGATATTTTTTAATGATTCAAATAATACTTTTTTCTCATGATCAACATTCAAATTGATGGGGACTTTCATTTTTCCTCCCGGGAATATGTGCAGGAAATTGCCCGAATGGCCATGCGTATGGTATGCATACGCATACCCTACTCATAAAAACAGTATCCACTCTTTTTAAGATGGCCTGTGTCGATGCGTAGTGGTTTTTTGGGGGTTTGGGGGTTTTAGTGTATGTGCATACCATGCGCATATACACATCAGGTTTTGACAGTCACACTCCTATATCGTCGGAAGAAGTTTGTTCATTGGAAAGTTGGCCACCGTACTCTTGCTTATCAAAAGTAGTTTCAAAAGTACTTTTTACCATGTCTGTGCTAATTGTTAGAGGAACTGCAGAATCCATCTTACTAATCTCTGCGGATATATCCTCCTCCGGAACCGGAGCACAAGACACAACATCATCCCATTCCTGCAGGACCACATCAACTTCACAGCTGGTATACTCGGCCATATGGATATCTTCGGCGCACATCTTAAATAGTTGATCAAAATTGGTGACCTGGTGTCGTGTAGCAACATCAAATGCCCTGAGCTCGATCCTTCCAGGACCTACAAACCTGAAGTACGGATCCTCTAAGACCTTGAGATAGTTCTTGGCCTTCTTCCAGTTCTTGTCCTGCTTGCTGTCAGGATCTCCAGGGTTGTACTCTGTGATCCATCCTTTCTGCTCTAGGATGGAAAAGACACACTCGTGCACGTAGAATCTGATCTTCTTTTGGAGTTTCATCATCCCTAAGAGGGAGATGTACGCTTCTTTCAGAGCAGGGTTTCCCGGGTACACAAACCTTTCCTTGAGCGCTTCAGCTTTTAAAGGTAAGTTGGGTTCAATCATCCTCTTACCTCCATGGAAATGAGCGTGTAGTAGTATTTTATGGTCATATCGGCACCTCTTCCACAACCCACCGCTTGACATTCCCTGGGACAATAGCCCACAGTGACCGATTTCCTCTTCCTCTTCCAACCTTGTCAATGTGCCCAAGGAGGTGTGCATCGCGTATCGCACCGAGGTTGTTGAGGTCACGGCTGAGGTCGCGGATTAGGAAGGGCCGTGTGCCGACCTTCCCATATACCACATTGAGCCACTGTTTCGTATTGTGTTTCATGCGGCTCATACCGGCACCCCCACCAACTTCTTCAGGTCCTCTTTGAGCTCATACTTCACTCCCATCAGCTCACAGAACTCAGTGATGTCATTTGCAAACTTCACCCAGTCAACGTTCTTGGCTTGTGGGTGGTAGTTCAACTTCCCTACCCAGTACCTGTCCACAAACTCATGTGTCCGGGTGATGAGTGCAGTGACATCAGTAAGAGTCCATGCAGGTTCCAGACTGACCCATGTCTTGATACCCAGCTGGTGAGCTTCCCAGAGTGACTGGATGCGCTCAGAGGTCGGGGGTGCATTAGGCTCAAACACCTTCGCATGAGCGTCTTTGTAGAACACCAAGGTGGCGCCATACTCGCACCTGCCCTTCTGCATGAGGTCAAAGTCCCGGTAAGATCTCATTCCACCTTTTGTCAGGATCCTGAACTCAAGGTCCCTGTCAACCATGGCTTGAATGGCTTTCCTGGTCAGCTGCAGCTCGTCGTCAATGGGCTGGTATGGGTCGCAACTGAAGGACATGAGTATTGGCCAGTGGTCTTCAATATCGTCCAAGTGCTCACAGTCTTTGATGAAGTCCTTTAGGATATCCGGTCTTCTGGGCACAGGTGAGCTGTGAAACACATCCCTCTTCATGTGAAGTGCAAGAGGAGCATAGCAGTACACGCAGCCATATTCACAGCCACGATACAGGCTGGCAGCCATGGGAGCATATTCCCTGGCCTTTCCCGTGGTTTCATAGATGACCTTCATGCCATCACCGCCTTACCGATTGAACCGTGTCCGGTTGTTGCAAGATGCTGTCCACATATCACAAAAGCCGATTCTATACAGAGGTTACCGTTGTCGGAATTAACTTTGATTCGTGTGAGAAGGTTTACCCATTTGCCTTCAATGGTGTCGATTTCCTGGGTTCTGCACTTAATCTTGTAGCGGGTGTACGTCACTGTATCACCCGCGTCCACGGCTTCACAGAAGCTCTTCCTACAATCCCTGAAATCAAGTCAGCTTTCATCAGTCTGGTATGGATGACAATGTCACCCGTCCGGACAACGAGAGCGTATATCCCATTATTCTCCAGCAGGTATCTGTGCTGTTCTTCGTTGAACACGAACCTGCCTGATCGCCTGTTCCTGGCCCTGCCCACATCAGTAATGTACTGCTGGCAGGACTTGATCTCAAGCGGCTTCCCATCAAGCACCGCGTCCACCGGCTTTCCTTCCCATGGAACCCCCATGTACAGAGCAATGGATTGTTCTACCAACTTACCGTTCCTGGAGGCAAGAGTGTTGGATTCGAAGGTCACTGTACCAACCCCTTAACCAATTCTGGATTTTCATGCACGTTCCCGATGATTTCTATGCGGCGATTCTCAAAGCAGTTGTTGAGCAACTGTTTAAAATCATCCCATCGTTCGTTCTCATGACTATCTGCCAGGGCGTTCTTCAGCCACCACGCAAGACGTGTCTTGTCCCAGACTACTACATATGTGCCAGTACCATCACGGGGATTCCGGAGATTCTCTTCAGGTGTATAGTAGATTATGTCGCCTTGGTAGAGCTCCTTATCACTCCGGACCAGCATTGTGGTGAATTGACCCACAGTTTCAGGTCTGACCTGATATGCAAACGGTGCACCTGATTTGTTTGATATGTAGTGGCCGGGTGTTACACTCCCGTACTTTTCGCGGAGTATAGCAAGGTTTCCGTATACCCATCCACTGTTTACAGTCATGCCTCGGAACTTGACTTCCTTCACTGTACCATCCCCTTCGGGCATACTTTCATATTCCTAGGACTCGCGTGAGCTACATCGCAATACCAGTTGATTCTAGTCCCTGTACTTGTCTCGATCCTGACAGGCTGCAGGTGATCACAGTGAACACGCCTGCATTTGGCAGTAGAAAGATATTCACTCATCAGAATCCTCCTCCTCAGTTTCGTGCAGGCTGTTCCAAGCATCGATAACTCTTTCCCAGCAGCACATCATTCATCACTCCTGTCCTTTATTCTGTCTATCCGGTGGACCTTTATGTTGAGGGAAACCTTTCCTACGAAAGGAACTCCACACGTTTGACAAGTGCATATGAAATAATCACCAAGCCGCACTTGAACAGAATAGGCACTGGAATCTGATGTATCGTTAACCGCCAACCCATCAGTGTCTGGTAATAATTTCATTTCTTCCCCACAATACGGGCATTTAATATTATCAGCGAATACCATCACTCATCACCTGCAGGATCTTCGGGTATCTTTCCG